>JAEIGA010004207.1_pt1 | contig 22300 bp, 25 predicted proteins | sample 9270691 | NCBI WGS metagenome assembly JAEIGA01 (sample SAMN17057246, study PRJNA624740) | gut metagenome | biome: biome; isolation source: fecal sample | host: Bos grunniens | place: China: Xizang | collected 2019 | reverse complement strand
TTTGAATAAGGTTAATATTACTGTTGAAGCACCTGTTGTTGCTTATACTTGTGAAGATTCTGTAACTGTGGACTTTGGTGCCACAGTTGCAGATGTACTTGAAGTTTTGAATGTAGAAAAAACAGTTGGTGGAGAAGTAGATGATACTTTTGTTGCTGATAGTGCTGCATTAGATTTAGGTACATTTGATGAAGAAGTATTAGGTGCTCAAACTGTTACTGTTACTTATGACTCTGTTGAAATTGGCGAAGTTGAAATCACAGTTGAAGATTATTTGACAGGTATTGCTTGTGATGTAATGTCAATAACATTACCAGCAGGAACAGAAGTTACATTAGTTAATGTTTTAGACGCATTTTTAGGCACTGTAACAGCAGAATATGCTAGTACAGATTCAGTTGTATTAACTGATAGTGATTATTCTGTATCATTAGATAGTGGTAATTTAGTAATTGAATATGAAGGTTTTGATATTACAATTACTGTTATTGCTGGATTAGAATAATTTATAAAGTTTATTAAGGGTGTTTGCTTTGCAAACACCCTTTTTATTTGTCTTGGTTAGAAAAAAAGAGAAAATATTTTTAAAATAGGACATAAATAACAAAATATATGAGACATAAAATTATATTTTTTTAGAAAAGTGGTTTAGAGGTCCTAAAAGGAGTGTATTTTATATGAAATTTAAGAATATTTTGTGTTTTATTAAGGCAAATAAAAATCATACTAAAACTGAAAGAGATGAATGTAAAATTATTTTCAATGATTCAAAAGTTGAATTTGTTGATGAAGCTACCTTGAATATAGATATTAAAGATAGAGAAGTATTTTTTATAGGTTCTAGTGATGAATTAAAAGACTTTGAAGAAAAAAGAATATTAGTAAATTGGGTAGAATTTTTTGAAGAGGGTAGTACAGAATTTGAATTACCTGAGGATACCACAGACGTTTTATTTATTACAAAATCTATATATGATGAGTTAAAAATAAGAGGTTTATCTTATGAGGATATATATGGAATATTTAAGGAAAAAGGTTTAGGTGAAATGTTAAAAGAAGTATCTAAAGTTTCTGATTTTTGTGCGTTAACTGCAAGAATAAGTGAGTAATTTTATTTTACTTGTTGACATTTATAAAATATTTTGTTATAATTCTCTTGAGGTGAGTTAAAATGATGAGAAAATTATATAATGAAACATTTGGTCAGTTGGATGTTGGTGCTGTTTTTAAGTTTAAGGATTGGAATAATAGGAAAGATTCTGTTTATATGAAAATTCTTCGTGAAGTACCAGGAGATGGTATAGCGGATACTGCTTGTGTTTGTATTTATTCAAGTGTAAGTGGTAGAATGGGTAGAATGGAATATCCTGCTGATAGTGTTAAAATAGTAGAGTGCTCTTGGCAGATAAGATATAATGAGGATAAACAGGGTGAGGATAAAGTTGAAGAGCAGTCTGAAAATAAAACAGTAGAAGATGTATTTAAGTCTTTTCTAAATGAAGATGATAGTTCTACTATTGATGCTATTAAAGAGATTATAAAGTAATTAATAAAGTTTTAATAAAAAGGTTTCTGTTGTGTAATATCAATGGAAACCTTTTATTTTACAATATTTTTGTTTAAGTGTTGAGTAATTTTGGTGGACAGTTTGTAAAAAAATATAACAGAAAAGTATATTTTTAAGTGTGATACATATTGATTTATTTATTTGTTTGTGTTATAATTATAAAATGATAGGATGTGATTCAAATGGCTATTACAGAGAAATATGTAGCAGTTAGTCGTGTAGTTAGTGGTGATAGTGTAGTTGGTTTTATGGTTGCACCATTAGAAAAAAGGTCTAAAACTGTTTATATGTCTATTGATGTAATATCCTTTGGGTTAAATCATAAAACATTTGAAATACAGGATGTTAAATTAGGTAGTAATGGAAAACCTCGTGGTAGTAATGGTTTTATGTTAAGTAAGCTTCCAATTATAAGTTTGATGGATAGAAATGAAACTTATCAAAGATTATCAGCAGTATTAAGATATTTATTAAGAGAATTTGGTAAGGAGAATGATAAAAGTATTAAGTATTCCACAGGGCAATTAGATACTTTTGCTAAATATAGTGCAACTTGTGTGATAGATGAGTATGCAGAAATGGGTGAAGAAATAGGAACAAAAGAATTAAATGATACTTTAAAATTTTATAAAAAACATTTGCCAAAAGAATTAAAATCTTGTGTGGATAAAATAGAATGTTCTGTAAGTTCAAAAGGTGTTTCTACTATAACAGTAAGTAAAAATAGGGTAATAGAAGAATAAAAAGGGGTTGTTAAAGATGCAAACAAGTGAAATATATTTAAAACAAATAAAAGATTATTGTAAATCTGTTGATTTAAAATCAGATGATATTTATGCTTGTTTTAATGAAAGACAATCTAATGTTTTGAAAAAATATTTTGAAGTTTATACAAAATATTCATTTAATAATATTTTAGGAAATTTAGAATTAAAAGTTTCTGTAAATAAAGTGAATAAATTGATAGAATTAAAAGGTGAGGGTGATTGGCAATTTTCAGGTATGTATGACGCACATAAAAAAGGTGCTGCATCCTGTGAATTAGGTCATCCATTAAGGTATGTATATAAGGCAAGAAATAAAAATAATGGAAATACATTACAATTTGGTATAAATTGTGCTAGTGATTTTTTTGATATTGGTAAAGAAGAATTAAATGCTATGATAAGAGTAAAAGATAATATGGTTGCAGAAGTAGTAAGGTTAAAAGCAATTATGTTTATGTCATTATATAAAGAGCATTTGATGTATGATTGTGGTGATTTAGGAAAGGTTTTAATGGTATCAGGAACTAGTAGATTTGATAAATTAGGAAATAGTTCTTTATTACCTATTGTTAAGGATTTTTATGATAATGATTTACCATTACCTTTATCGTTGGTAGAACAAATAAAGGAAAATAAATTACCATTTAGTAATATATTAAATGATATAACTAACTTTGATGTTAATATTGTAGGATTACGAAAATTACAAAATTCTGAAATAACTGTAATAGCTGAAATGTTTTATAGTTCAGAGAATGATATTTTAGATTTGATAAAGAATGGTAAATTAAATGAAAAATCAGATTTTTTTAATTTTAGAAATGTATCAGACTTAAATGAAGCCATAGTTATATGGATAGATAGAGGAAATAAATTAAAAGATGCACAAGATTATTTTGATAGGAATAATATAGGGAATACTTGGAATAAGATGTATAAGTTAATGATAAAAAAAGGGTTACATAGAGAAGAACCTAAATTTTATTATGCAGTAGAAATACTTATGTTATTTGATAAGGATGCTAGTATTCAAAAGAGTTTTTATGTACCAAGAGAATATGGTTGTAATGGACATGGGTTAAGTGAAAAAGCAATTATAAATTTTGATTCTTTAATAGAATATATGGCAACAAGAGAATTTTTTAATATGGTAAAAGAGGGACAGGATTTAATAGAAGAAGAAAAGAAAGAACAAGAGGAAAAGAGAAAAAGAATAGATGAGATGATAAAATATATGAATAATAATTTAGAAGATGAAAGGTATGCATCAGTTAAAGGTATAGTAGGTGTGAAAGATATACTTTTGAATAAGAAATTAAATTATTATGATATGTCTATTCGTCAAAGAAATTATGTAGACGGTGTGTATAAATATATGCAAGAAATAGATGATTTAGAAAGAGATAAGGAAAAAGAAAAGTCTGTAAATCAAAATAGAGGTTTAACAGAAGAGGCAAATGTAAATATGCGTTATAAATTGTCTGAAAAGACAGATATGTTAGCAAAAATCCAAAGGTTACAGTCAGAAGTTTATGATAAATTAGGTGAAGTAGAAAAAGGTATTATAAAAAGTGTAATGGATTCTCATTGGATAAGTGATAAGCAAATTAGAAGATTAAATATTGCTTTTTCAAAGTATATAAATGGTGAGGAAGTAGAAGAAGTAGAAAAGAGAGTAACAGCAGGTGGAAGTAATTTCAAAAATAAAAAGTGGAATTTGATTGAAAGACCTGATGTTAAAGAAAAGATTATTCAGTTACAAAGACATTCTGAATATACAAATATACCAACAGGTGTTAAAAATATTTTTGAAAATATATTGAAATATAATAGTGCTAGTGAGAATCAAATAAAGTCCGTAGAAAATACATATAAAAGATATTTTGGATAATCCTCAGTAGTAAGGAGTGATGTGTATGTCAGATAAAGTAAAGTATATTATATTAGGCAGTATAGCAGTTATAGTTGCAATATTATGTTTTGTATTATGTATTAATTTACCTACAACAACAATTAGAAAAGTTGTACTTGTGAATGATGTTATGGAAGATAGTGATAGACTTATAGTTAATAAATCAGAGGGATTAAAAGGTGCTGAAATAAAAAAGTTTACATATAAACCAGAAGTACCTGAGGATTATAAAACACCTGAAGAGGCTATACCAGAAGAACCAATAGAAGTATTACCAAATGATAAAGGTATAGTTTCAGTAGAGTTAGACGCTAGGGAAGCGGAGCCATTAGAGTTGGTAGACCCTGTAAAAGTATTTCATAAAAGTTCACAGGATGAAAAGAAAGTTAGACCAAAATCAAATGTTAGTACAAAAGATGTTTCTGATTTAATAGAGGAATTGGTAGTTGCAGAGGAAAATAGAAATAAAGGTAGAGTAAAAATAAGAGAGGGTCTAGTTTTATATAGTACTTTTGCAGTAAATGAGGGTGAATTAGATACAATAACCAAAAAAGGAGCAATAATCTTTCCTTTTGAGATTGCAAATGGTAAGCAACGATTTGAGTATTTAGCACAATTTAAGGACATTTATGAACAATATAAGGACAAAATTAATTTTATTTTCTTAAATACTAGTATAGAAATGTCAGATAGTGTTATAGAAATAAAAGAACTTTTTGAATTGTATAATATATCAATGGATTACCCACTTTATTATGATAATTATAAGAATATGTATTCAGCATTAAGTGGGTTTAATGAAACAAAAGGATATGCTTTGTTAAATAATGATGGGTATATTTGTTATATAAGTGAAATTTCAGAAGGTGTAAATGGGTTAGAAAATAGAATAAAAGATTTACAGACTGAAGTAAAAAATATAAAAGAAGAAGATGAAAGAATAATTAGAAATTATTGTGATAGAAAAGGTATGAACTTTACAGAGATAATAAAGTTAAAGTTGGGAGTAAATTTAGATTATTAAAATTGGTTAGGAGAAAATAAGTATGTTTGAACCAGCAGTTAAATGGAGTGGTAGTAAAAGAAGTCAAGCAGAGGAAATAATAAAATTATTTCCAAAAGAGATTGATACATATTATGAACCTTTTTGTGGTGGTTGTAGTGTATTAAGAAGATTATTAAGTTCAGATATAAAAGTAAATAAATATGTATGTAGTGATTTAAATTGTGATTTAATTAATTTGTGGAATTTAATTAAAGAAGAACCAATAGAATTATATGAACATTATTTAAAATTATGGAATGAATTGAATAAAAATGAAAATAAAGATAGAAAAAGAAGTTATTTTAATGAGATTAGAGAAAAATATAATAAAGAACATGATGCAAAAGACTTTTTATTTATTATGAGAACAACTACTAATGGTATGCCAAGATATAATAAAAATGGAGAATTTAATAATTCTTTTCATATAACAAGAAATGGTATAGTACCTAAAACTTTGAAAGGTGTATTATTAGAATGGAGTGAATTATTATTATCAAATGATGTAAAATTTGTTTGTAGAAGCTTTGAAGAAGTACATTCTGAGGATAATGACGTCTTATATTTAGACCCACCATATTTTAATACAAAAGGTATGTATTATGGAAAAATAGATTTTGATTTATTTTTTAAGTGGTTAAAAGAACAAAAAGGAAAATATTATTTAAGTTTTGATGGTAAGAGTGGTGAGGTAGATAATACATATAAAGTTCCAGAAGATTTATATTCAGAACATAAGTATTTATTGAGTGGCAATAGTAGTTTTAAGAGAACTATTGGAAAAGATAAAAATGCTATTGTTCAAGAATCATTGTATATTAAGTAAATAAGAAAGCAGGTGTTAGTTATGCAAAATAATAACAATAAAAAGATTAATGAAGAAGATGTTAGAAATGTTTTATTTCCATTAGCAGTTGCAAGACCTTCTATTTTTAAGAAAATAATTATAGTAGGCTCTGTGGTATTGTATATAATGATGGTTATTTCTTTCTTTACTTCAGGTTTTCTAACAAATTATGCTTTTATAGAATTAGGAATAATTTTATTACTGCTTTATGGTGTTTCAACTTTATATGATTATTTTTATCGTTGTAATTTTGAGGATAGGATAGATGAACATATGTTAGGTGTTGTTGTAGGATTTTCTAATAAAGTGTTTATCTTGGCAGATGATAGAGTTGTAGATGAGTGTGAAACAGATGAAGTAAGAATTAGAAAAGTATCAGAAGAAGAATTGGATAATTTCTTTTATGACTATACATCTGTTTTAGAGTGCTATAAAGAAGGAAAATTAATTACAAGAGTTTGTATAGATAAGGTGGAAGAGTTAGAGGGTATTGTATTAAGTCCAGATATGAGTCGTGCTGATGAGGATATTAAAGTAATTTATGATGATGAGGATTTTGATGATGATGACGGTGATTTAGTAGATGACTTAGAAGATTTAGAGGATTTGGATGACGAGGATTAAATTGAATTATAAAAATAAGGGGTGGTAAATATGAATAATTTTAGTAGTAAAGTATTGAAAGTAATAAAATGGATAGGTATAGGTCTTATTTGTATTATTCTTTTAAATATTTTGAATAATATTGTTGATAGTTCTATATATAATGCAAATAGAACTATGAGTACAACTAATAGTTATTATTCTGAAGAAGAATTGCCAATGATATTTGAGAGTACAAAGGCAGATATGTATTCTGCAAGCGTTTCAGGTGGCTTAAGTAATGCAATAGATGGTATTGCTGATATAGGTAAAAATTATAAGACTGATTCAGAAGTAGCACCAGCTGAGCCACAATGGGAGAACTCTACTGAAACTACTACATCTGAGGATTCAGGAGAAAAATTAGTTTATGAGGCAAATGCTACATTTGAAACAAAGGATATAAATAGTGCTGTTGATTTTGTTCATAGTGTTATAGAACAATCAAATGGTATTATTCAAAATGAGAAGATAGATAATTTAGGTAAAGGTAGTTATTATCAACCACAGGCAAAAATATATGTAAGAATACCTCAAATGAGTTATACTTCATTTTTAACTGCTTTGCAGAAAGAAGAAGGTGGATTATCTTTACAGTCAATAGATAAAAATGTTGAAAATATGACTGAAACTTATTTAGATATAGAATCTCGTTTGAGAAGTTTAAGAACACAGGAAGCAAGATTACTTGAATTTATGAAGTCTGCTAAAACAGTGGCAGAAATGCTTGAAATAGAATCACAATTAAGTGATGTACAATATGAAATAGAGAAATATACAAATTCAAAGCAGGGAATAGATTATGATGTTAAGTATTCAAAGATAACTATTAATATTTTAGGAGTAAGAGAGTATTCTGAAACACCTGTTGAAAAGAAGAATTTCTTTGAGAGAGTTTGGTCTTATATTAAAGGTTCAGCAATAGGATTTGGTGAAACATTAGAGGGTATGCTTGAATATGTTATTTATTTGATACCTAATTTGTTATTGTTATTCTTATTTTTTATGTTTGGCAAATTTATTGTTAAAGTAGTAAGAAAAAAAGTTAAAAAGAATAAAAAAGAAGTAAAAGAAGAAGTAATAGTTGAAGAAAAAACAGAGGAAAATTCTGAAAAAATAGAATAATATTAGTAATTTTGTTAAAGGTGTCAAAAATTTGGCACCTTTTTCAAAAATAATTAAAAAAAGTATTGACAAAAAGGAATAATAATGGTATAATTATCAATAGATATGAAGGCTAGGTGAAATAGAATGAAAAAAAGTGATACATTGATTGCAATTTTAGGATTTATAGTTGTTAATTTAATTGCATTATACATAATTTCAAAGTTTTTTAATATGGCTTATGGTATTGCTGCTTGTACTTTTGCGGGTGTTGTATTTGCTCTTGATTTTTCAAAGAGAAGAAGAAATATGAGAATATTAAAAGAACAAAGAAAGCAAATGGGATTGAATCCTAATGTTAATTTGGCAAAGCAACAAAGAAATGCGAGAAATATGCGTGATGCAGAAAGAAAAAGAAAGTTTGATGAGCAGGTTGCAAGGCGTAATCAAATGAGAGAACATAATAATTATAGGAGGAAAAAGTAAATATGGAAATGATTAAAAATTTTTATGAATCAGAAATAGGTAGTGCAATTATTAGTATTTTACTTTTAAGCCTTGCTTGTTTTATTTTATATCGTTTTATTATGTTTTTTGTAAATAGATTATCAAAGAAAATAGACCCTAATGGACTTCATTGGAAATTGATAAAACAGGTGGTAAAAATAATTTGTATGTTACTATTTGTACTTGGTGTAGTAGATGCTGTTCCAAGTTTAAGTAAAATAGGTACTGCGCTTGTTGCTTTTTCTTCTGTATTTGCTGCAGCTGTAGGTTTAGCATCACAAGATACATTAGGAAATGCAATAGACGGTATTGCTATTTCAATGTTTAAGCCATTCAATGTAGGGGATAGAGTTAGATTAGTTTCAAAAGGTATAATAGGAACAGTAGTAGATATAAATTTTAGATATACTTCTATTAAAACAGTAGAGAATAATGTTTTAATGATACCTAATTCTATTATGAATGATGAAATTATTGAAAATTCTAATATTTCTGACGCAAAAATAAAAGCATTTTTGGATGTGGATATAAGTTACGATTCAAGTGTAGAAGATGCAAGAGAAGTTATTCTGGATTTAGTAAGTAAACATCCATTGTTTGTAGATATACGAACAGAAGAAGAAAAAGAAAAAGGTGTACCACTTGTAAAAACTGTAGTCAGAGAATTGGGTGCAAGTGGTGTGAGTTTGAGAACTACTGTTTGTTCTGCAAATATAGGAGATAGTTTTTCTCTTTGTAGTGATTTAAGAGAACAAGTTTTAAAAGCATTTAAGGAAAAAGGTATTAGTATTCCTTATCAAACAATAGAAATTATAAATCATAAGTAATTAAATTTTCATATGGTGATGGAGGTTGATGGTTATGGAAATTAAGAATAAAAAGGCTTACTTTGATTATTTTGTAGAAGATGAAATTGAAGCAGGTCTTGTATTAGAGGGTAAAGAGGTAAAAGCAATCAGAGATGGTAAGTGTAACCTTAAAGGCTCTTGGTGTAAGATTATAAATGGTGAAGTTTTTGTATTAGGTATGCATATTTCACCTTATCAGGAAAGTGGTGTAGATTCTTATCTCACGAAAACTGACCCATACAGAGATAGAAAACTTCTTTTACATAGAAGAGAGATTTTAAGATTAGATGACAAGAAGAAAACAGATGGTATTACTCTTGTACCTCTGAAACTTTATTTTAGTCATGGTAAAGTTAAAATGTTACTTGGTGTATGTAAAGGTAAGAAAAACTATGATAAACGAGAAACAATTAAAAAGCGTGATATCGAGCGTGAAATGAAAAATAATTAGGAAGGAAAAGAATGGTTATGGAGATGAGAAATGATGCTGTGTTCAGAATCAACTATCTTTTAGGGGTTTCTGAAAAAGATTTAAAAAATGATTTCAGTGTTGAATATGAAAAATCTGAGTCATTGAGAAGATTTAAGAATTACTGTGACGCAGAAATTTTGAGAGGTCTTTGTAGAGTAAGACAGAGTTTTATTAAGAATTATAGTAAATTTGAAAATGCTAAAACATATTCCACAGTAGATGAAGTAAAAAATGATATTAAGTATTTAAAAGAAAAAGGTATAGATATTGCAAAGTATTTTAAGGGTTTAGGGTTTGCAGAAACAGTAAATTGTGTTACTGATATGATAAATACTATTACATATAAACTCCTTATAGATTTAGAAGTACCTTTTATGGATGAGATGTTGAATTATTTTTATGTTCCTGAAGTTACTTTACAGGACATAAAGAAATTTTCAAATATTTGTAATGAAAATCAAATGCCATATGATTTATTTATCTATGGTGGTGAGAAGATAAGACAAACCTTGAAATATGCTTTACATAATGATAGAAATAGTATTTATAGTATTTTTTCTATTATAGGTAAAAGTGTAGATGGTGATGTAGAGAATTATATTATTGCGGATTTTAGAAATGAACAAGGCGAAGATTTAGATGTAAATGCTGTGATAGACGGTGATATGGTTTATGAAAATAGATTAAATATTAAAAAGTCTATTGAAGAGGATAAACTTAAGGCTATTGAAGAAGCAAAACATAAATCAGAGTTAGAAAAAGTAAATACTACTGCTGAAAAAGAGGTTGAGGTAGTACCAACAGTAGAGAGGGTTTCAGTTGTAGATGTTATGAAAGGATATAATAGTCTTTCTACTGTAACATTAAATAGTTTTGTTTCAAAAGGTGCAGTAGAAGTATTTATAGATTGTAGGAATGTACCATTTTTTAGATTTATTGCTATGCTGCCAATATTTGAGCAATCTAAAACAGTAAATAAGATAGTACTGGTTAGAAATGGTGAATCAAATACATTGTGGAGTACATTTGAAAATGTTTATAAAGGTACATTAAGTATTAAATCAGTATCTTATGACATTAAGAATGATTGTTCATTACATATTGTTTTGACAAAAGAAATTTGTGAATCAGTATATAAGAATAAAGTAAATAAGATTGTACTATTTACAAATGATAGTGAATTTTTTACATATATGTCTGTTGTTACTGATGTTGAATACGCATTTTGTTATATGACAAATGAAGTAACAGATAGGTATATGGAAAATATTAAGAAATATAATGTTGTTAGTTATGATATGACAGAAATGACAGAAGTTGGTAGAACATATATTTCAGAGTATAAAGATAGTGTTTTACTTTATCTATTTTTACATTCCCTTGCAAATTTACCTTTGTCTGAATGGAGTCCTGCAAAATTAGAGTCAATACTTTTGAATAGTATAGAAATAGACCATGAAAATGTTATTTATTTTGATGATATACATAAATTAGTTGATACATATTATGATGCAGTATCAGTTAAAATGGTTAATAACAAAGTATTAGTTACTCTTAATGATATAACATTTGAGGCAAATTAAATAAAGTGTTGTTAGGTGGATGGAAGCTGTTATAAACATTTTTCATCCACTTTTCATTTTTATTTTACAGTTGAATGAAAAAGTGGACATAAAAGGTATCAAAAATAACTATTATAATTAATGAATGAATTTTGATATGCTTATTATTTTAAAATGGTGAGGTGTAGTTATGGATTTTATGTGTAGAAAATGTGGTACTACTACTTTTTATTTACAACAAAAAAGTATAGCACAAGTAGGAATGTATTGTGATTGTTGTGGTGCTTGGGGTAAATGGGTAGGAAAGAAAGAGTTGTTACAGTATCAGAGACGAGGTTATCATATTTATGGGCAGAATGTGGATGTGAAATTAAAAGGTGCTCCTGTAATAAATCACAATAATCAGGGTAATGGTATTGGTGATTTAGGTTTTGAATCTGTTCCAATAAATGTGGGAGTTCAGAATTTAGAAGTAAATAATACTCCTATTATTTCACAAAATTCCTTTGGACAACAACCTCAATCTTTAGTACAAGAACCATTACAGGCAATGCCTAATAATATTGATATAGAGGCAGAAGTTGAAAGACGTGTTTCTGAAAGATTGATGAAAATAAGTAAGCAGGAGTTATTAAATAAACAATTAGATTTTGAAGAAAAAGATGAGTATTGTTCAGTTTGTGACGGTAATCCATTAGAACCTGATGGAGAAGCAAAGGTTGAGGTAAGTATAATGGGTGGTGTTTTAATGGTTACAGATGTGAATGGTTGTAATATTTTAGGTGTTTATAAAGTGGATAGATGTCCTAAATGTGGAAGAAAATTCAAGAAAGAAGAAACTGTTAAGTGAGGAAAAAATGAAAACATATAATTCTACATATTTAATGAAAAGATATATTTTGTTTAATAGTATATATTTTAATAATAAATTGCAGAAGAAAATAGATATAGAGATTTCAGATAAGTTAAAATCAAAAGTAGGATTGTGTTATTTTTATATGGTGGGGGATAGAATAATAAGTGTTCAAAAGATAGTAATTTCAAAATGGTTAATTGAAAATTATCCTGAAGAAGTTGATAATGTTTTGTTACACGAAATGGTACATATAAAAGTAGGACATACAAAACATAATAAAGAGTTTCAAACTCAAATGAATTTGTTAAATAGTTTATATGGAAGAGATATAAAATTGAAATTTGCTGTTTAGGAGGAATATATTGTGAAGAAAGTTATAAGTTGGAGTATTATTTGTTTAATATTATTATCTATGTTTTGTACTTATTTACCTATTACTGTGAGTGCAGAGCCAGAGGTAAATAATGAAGTAGCAGAGATAGTAGAAGAAGTTACAGAAGTAAAATATGAGAATATTGATTCTTGGCCTTTGGAATTAGTAGGTGTAGTACCAAAGCCAGATAAACCAAATGAATTTACAGTAACATATCGAATTGATGAGATAGAAGAAGTTGTAGGAACAAAGGTAGAAAAAGATGAAAATGGTAATGATGTTACTGTGGAAGAGAAAGCAAAAATAATGGTTGCTTATGTTGGTAGTGATTCAAATTCTAAAATTGAAGCTTTTAGATTAACAGAAGAAGATGAAACTTATAAAATTTTTAGGAATAAATTGAGAAAAGATATAGCGACAGATGCATTAAAAGGATTGGAAGTCTTATCAGAAACTAAGGTTACATTGGACCATATAAAGTTGGAAAAATGGGGAGAATTTCTAAATAAATATTATGGTAAAAAATCTTCTAATTTTCCATTAGGTGATGTTAAATTTAGTTTGAAAGATGATACAAGTAATTCAACTTATGATATTACTTTTGTGATAAGTTCAGAGGTAAAAACATTAATTTCTGATTTAATAGAAAATGAAATGATTGCTCAGATTAAGGAAGAATCTTTAAGTTATCCTGTAAAGAAGTATGCTTTGGATATAAAAGAAGGCTCTTTATTAAAGGATTATGAATTTGATGTAGAGCAGGTAAGAGAAATAAAAACAATATATCCTTTTGATGATATGGAGGAATATATTTTCTATAATGTAGGTGGATATTATGGTATGACACTTGACAAAGATTATGTAAATGTTCTTCGTGGGTATATAGAGGGGAATAAAGAGGGTTATGATAGACCTGTAAATGGTGAAGTACCAGGTAGTGTAAATGTATTGTGTAATATAGTATTGTTAAGTAATGTAAAAGGGAATACTTTGAGTGATAAAGTTGCTGCAGATTTTACAGGATATGAGAGTTTAGCAGTACGTTTGGATACTAAAACATTGGTTTCCACAGCGAATATGACTACAGTAAACAAAGAATTATCCTATACAGATTATAAATTGGATGAAGATATACTTGTTTTAGCACCTATATCAGATGGTGTTGTACTTATACAACCTTATTATTTGGAATGTTTTATGTATGCAGAACAAAATAAAGGTATGAATTTATTTATAGATTTTACTCCTTTGATAAGTAATAATAGTGATAAAGCAAAAGTATTAAGTAGAACAGTAAATTCAGAAGGTAAATATGTATATACTGATACAGGCACAGAAATAAGTGTTGATTCATTCTTAAATGGTGATTTATTGGATATAAAATTAGGACAGTCGCCTTTTTTAATATATCATACTGGACAAGTACCATATCAGAGAATAATTAATTGGTATTATAATTTAGAGGGAAAAGGTTCTTTTGATGGTGACGCAGGGGAACAATTTATGTCTTATCTTGAAAAAGATATGAAATCAAAAGGATTGAAGGAAGAGTATAAGGCATATATGAAAGCGGCAGGTCAAATAACAGATAATACAAAAGGTATAATTATAGGTATAGTAATTTTTGTAATTGTAGCAGTTGTTGTTGTATTAATAATCTTAAAGAAGAAAAAAGAAAAAAATAATCCAATAGGTACACCAGGTACAGGTGGTGGTGTTTTATTTGGAGATGATGAGGATACTAATTTTGAAACAGATGATGACCAGTTTGGCGGTTTTGAAATAAAATAAAAAATGGAGGGGTAAGTAAATGATTTTAGTAAGAGATTTGAATAAAGATATTTTTCCTACTTCTTTTTTAAGTTACTTACCTGAAACTTGTGATAGTTGTGGGAGTCCAAATGAAATCATAGAAACTTTAAGTACATTACAGTGTTCTAACCCTAAATGTATATCGAAGATAGGGTATAGATTATTTAGAATGTTGAATGATTTAGGAATAAATTTATTAGATATAAATGAATGTATAAAATTTTTAAATGAATTTAATACTTCAAATCCATATAGTATATTCTTATATAATCCTGTGGATGGTGAATTATATAGTGGTTATGGTATGGATAAATCAATTAAATTTTATAAATTATTAAATAAAAGACGTGGTATGTTATTAAGTGAATATATAAAGATAGGACATTTAGAAAATTTAAGTGATAGTGCGGAGAAATTATTAAAAAACTATGACAGTTTGGCTACTTTTTATAATGATTTAGCAGATGGTATCCCTTTTATTCAGAAATTGTTACTTGAAGATACTGAGTATTCAGAAGATAATGAGAGTATTTGTGTTAATGCTGTTTTAATATATGAAACTTTTATGAAATATAGAGAGGATTTAGAAGCTGGTTTGAATGGGGTTGTTATATTAAAGCCAGAAAAGGTTATGAGTGTTATATTTGCGAATAATGTAACTGATTTTGAATCTAATCAAGAATTTTTATATACTATAAATAAACAGTTGAAAAATCAAATATATTTGTATCAGACAAATATATTAACAGATACAGTGGATTTTGTTTATTGGGAAGAAGTAGGACTAAATACCTTAAATTCTTTAATGAAAGAAATAAAAGAGAATTATTCAAATATAAAATGTGTGAATTCTACTAATATTTTTGAGGTAATGTTGGGGGTATTAGAGAATGGATGAGATAAAAAAAGAGGATAATATAAAGAAACCAGATAGTGAAAAATCAGTTAAAAACTATTTAAGAAATAAGAAAATTATTAAATATGTTTATTTTATAGCTATATTAGTTTATTCAATTATAATAAATCTGACTATAAAGGGTATAAATATTGATTTAGGTGATTTTGGTTCATTAATACCTGTTCTTTTATATAGTTTTGTGTATATGTCTTTTAAGTGGTTGCCTATATTATGTATAGTAGGTTTATTATTTACAATATTTGAGAATAAATTTAAAGATATGTGTAAAAGTTTTATTTGTATAGTGGGTATTATATGTGGTGTATCAACATTGTTAAATTTTTTAGTTTGAGGTGATAAGTTTGTTGACAGTTGCAAAGAAGAAATTAATAAAAGATGCAATTAGATATTATATAGATTCTGTTGGTGAATCTGCTGAACAATTTATTTTAACAGTTCAAAGAAATTTTACAAAAAATATTGAAACACTTGATTATAAGGCGTGGTTGGCAGTTAAAATATATGAGTTATTAAGAACAGAAGATATTACTTTATCAGATTGCTTGGAGTTTAGAAATTTAGCAACTCAACTTAAATTAGAAAGAAAAGGTATGAATGTTACATCTGCTTGGAAGAAAGAAATTGCAAAAGTTATAGATAGTACAGGTATAAATAGGTTTGAGTTATTTGAAATTAGTGATGTAAATAGTGAGTTTAAGTATATAGAAGGTTTAGAGAAGGAAATAAATTGTTTAGATAATGAAGATTTTAATTTCTTTAATACTTTTGATTTTGATTTGAATAATAGAACTTTTTTGAATAAACTACCTAAAAAAGTTCAGTCAGCAATATTATATAATTTACCAATATTTTTCAATTTTAATCCTTATATTGAATATAGTAGAGAGTTAGACCTAATTGTAGATGAAATGAAAATGTTTGGTTTTAATAAGAAAAAGTTACATAATATTCATTTTGCAAGTTTATTTAGAATAATTAGATTATGTCAAGAATATGGTTTAACTGATGTGAGAATAGGTTTTTATACCCCATTAGATATGTATTATGAAAAAGAAGATTATCTTTCTTTTTATAAAGAATTAAAGTCAAAATTTAAGTTTAATACAGGTGTTTGTTTTAGTCCAAAGAGTGTAGGTGTTAATGAGAAATCAGAATTAATTGGTTATATGATTTGGGATATGAAAAAAGCAGATGAAAGAGATGCTGCAGTAGTGTTAAATGAAAGAATTCAGCATACAAATGATACAATTTTATCTGGAACAGATAGATTGTTGAGAGGGCATAGAGAATCTTTATATGATTGGTTAAATAGTGGATTAATGAAAATAGGTGACGTGTCAAGAGTACCTGTTTATCAAAATCTTCAAAATAAATCAGATGAGTATAGAGATAGATATGATAATGTATTAGGTTATCAGTTGAACTCTAAAAATGTATCGAGAAGTTTGATGAAGGTAGGTATTTATAGTGTACCATTTGTTAGTGAGAATACTGAAATAACATTTGAGAATTTTTATAAATCTGTAGCTTCTTTTGTAGTTAGAAGTGTTTTAGGGGATAGTATTAAAGGAAATACACCAACTACATTAGATTATTTAAGTAGTCCTGATATGACAGTAGAGGGGTATCAAAATTGGATTGCTGATGCAGTAATATATTTTATATTTAATCCATTAAATATGACTAAAAGTTATAGAGAAAAAGATGTTATTTTGCCAAATAGAATGTATCCATTTGCATTTTCAGATGTTAGAAGATATGTAAAAGATGAAAATGTAATAGATGATATGAATAAAGCTGAAGTTCAAAATACAAAATTTGTTGAAATTATAAATAATGCTGTTGCAGATTCAAGTGAGGTTGCGGTATCATTATATAATTTCTGTAAGAAAAAAATGTTTGAAAGTTTGATAGGTAAAAACAGAGAAAATGCAGGTTATAAAAATAGTTTAGTAGCATGGGATGCTAGTTTTTATCAGATAAGAGGTATGCAAAATATTTTTTCATCAGAAGATGAAGAAACATATAATTATTTATTAAGTCAACTAAAAGAAAAGTTAGTTGAGGGAGTTTATAAATTTGGTTTTGTAAGTGAAAAAAAATAAAAATATTGGAGGAGAAATAATATGCAGATAAGATTACCTGAAATTTATTGTGATGCGAAAGAAGTTTTAGAAAAGAGTTTAGAGAATAAGAAGTTTGTTCTTAGTACATACAATTCTCAAATGATTAGTATGTGTGAAGTTACTCATTTTCATATTAAAGATGAGGATGATAAAGACAGAACAGGAACTCTTGAACTTCTTTTAAATTATAGAGAGAAGATTATAACAAAGTATGATAAGTTTGAAACTTTAAATAAAACACAGACACTAATGATTTTAACAACAAAAGGAGACCCTATATGGCCTTTTATTATGGTATCAAAAGTGTTTAATGGGGAATACCCATCAGGTGTTGCGTATAATAAGGAAACAGGTGTTGTATATTTAATGTATATACACAATGATTATTTAGAAATGAAAGAATTTGGTATTCTTAAAGAAAATATGCTTGAATGTGTATCAGAATCATTAAATGAGGTAGCACCATATAGAATTAGATTAGATGAAGATGCTATGTTTAATGTTTTAAGTGAACAAGAGGGTAATAGATGTTTACATGATACATTATATATTGAGTTTGACTGTGGTGTTAAATTCAGAGTTTATAATGAAAGAAAATTTGGTGTTTAATAATACATTATAGTTAGTGAGGAAAAGTTATGCTTGAAAGAATTGATAATCTTTCAGCAGATGTCGTAAATCTTTTAATATATACAAATAGTCCAATATTACAGAATATGTTAAAGAAGAAATTAAAAACTAATTTTGGTATTGGTAAGTATATGACAAGACATGCTGAAAATGCTACAACATTAAAAGAAGTAAAAAATGATACTATTACTCCACCATTTGGTGGTGGTACTTGGTTTGTAGATATAAATGCTGATAATTTAAAAGTGGGAGATATAGGAAAACAATTAGGCTTTGTAACTAATGCCGCAAAGAATGTTTATTGGTTTACAAATTATAAACAATATAAGGCTGTATGTGCTTTGGATATAGTAAAGACGCAAGGAGTAGGTTGTTTTCAATTATATGCTGGAAAGGTTTATCCTGAAGATATAAGTTATATACAAGAACTTATGTTAGAAAAGGAAAAGCGTGTGAACTCTACGGTATTAAACTACTTAAAAAAGAATTATACATATGATGTTGATGCGGTTTGTAAGTTGTTTTCTATGATAAAACAGGGTGATAGTGTTACAACAACTAAAGAAGTAATTGCAAGAATAGGTATAGGTGGTAATACTATTGATAGTTTAACTATTAAGCTATTAACTACAAATCCAAAGACAGAAAAAGGTTTAGATAAAGCATTTTCAAATATTTTGATGCTGTTAAATGATTTGTCTTATAGTTATCATTATAATACAATTAGAACTTATTTACTAAATACAGTTAATACCATAATTGAAATTAAACAATTGCAGTTAATGGGTAAATATACTATGGTTGTTAAAGATATACCAGAAGAAGGGTTTAATGAAGAAAAAATAGTTAGATTAAGACGATTTGAAAGATGTATTTTAGAGGAAATAACATTAGCAAGGGTTTTGAATTTAAAGTTGTTTTTAGAAAAGTATAAAAGTTTTGATTTTGAGGTGTCTTTAATAGAGACAATTTCAGACTTTTTAACTGCTATTTATAAAAATAATGCAAATAATCCAAGTTCAAAAGAAATATCAAAGAAAAGAAGATATAGAAGATAATAAAATGTGATTAATTCGACTTTAAAATATTTTAAATCATTAAAGATATGGTTAATTGAAAATAAGATATAAAAAAATATAAAATATTTTAAATAGTGATTGTTTTCTTGTTGAAATAGCAATATTTTCTATTTTGATTTTCTTGAAATAGTATATTTATTGTTATTTCAACATATTTTTATATTTTTAAAAAATATTCAGTAGAATTTAAAAATTTGGAGATGATTTTATGGAAAAAGATAAATATGTTAAAAAAGGATTATTAGGATTTGTTAATTCATTGGATATAGATGAACATATTTGTAAAAAAGTAGATACTTGTCGATGTGGTGAAGATGGAGATGAATATGATTGTATGGATTGTATAGAAGAATTTTTTGCAACAAAATGTAAATGGGAAGCAGATACAGAAGTTTGTGTAAATGCTGATTGTGAACATTGTGCTGACTTTGTTTCTCCAGAAATTTGTGGGGCTTGTAAGTTGAAAGAATTAGGAGAGGATAAAGTTGAATAAAAAAGTAGAACATTTGACAAAAGATGTAATAAATAGGATGAATAATACTATTGTTGTATTTGATACAGAAACGACAGGTTTTAGTAGATATAATGATAGAATAGTTGAATTTGGTGCATTAAAATTAAAGAATGGTATTGTAATAGACCAATTAGAGTTTTTGATAAATCCTACATTTGAAATGAGACAAGAAGTTATAGATGTACATGGTATAACAAATGAGATGCTTGTAAATCAGCCAGATGAAAGATATTATGCACCTAAAATAGCAGATTTTTTTAAGGATGCTGTATATTTAGTTGCTCATAATGCCTCTTTTGATATAGGATTTATTGAAGAAATGTTTAGAAGATGTGGGTATGAATTGAATTGTGAGTATATAGATACTTTGTTTTTTGCAAGAAGAATGTTGAATTCCTCAAGTAATAAATTGTGTGATTTAGCAAAGTATTTAAATATTCCTGTTGAAATATCGCATAGAGCACTGTCTGATGTTAAAACTACTGTGGAATTGTTACGACATTTAGCATATCGTGCTAATAATTATGGTAAATAAAATGGTTCATACTTATTGACATAATAGATAAAAAATAGTATAATAAGTATATAGTAATTTTGTATTGGTTGGTGAAGAAAAATGACTACTTTGCAAGAATTAATAAAGCATTTAGAGAGAGCTATACCATTGTATGAAGAAGTAGGAGAAGAAGATGGTATGTCTGGTGATTATGAATCAGCAGAACAATGGTTTGATAATGCAAAAAAATTAGAATTGTTGATAGGTAAATTGAAAGAACAATTAGTTACAAATAAAATTGTATCTACAATGACTATAACAAATTGGCTAAATGAAGAGGAAAATTCAGAAGTAAAAAAAGTTATATTATTTGCTTTGGAATATTTGAGAGATAAAGATTTATATACTATTGAAAAATTAAATGAAAATATAGTTTATTATAATAAAATTTTGAAGAATGGTGAGTAGTTATGTTAGTTAAAATGGAGTATCAGGATATTGGTGTTGCAGGATTAAAGACGAATTATGATAGTAAGGTAAAAACTCATTATATAGACTATATTGTTGATGAATATACGATAGATACTGCTATACAAGAAGTAAATGATGGTTTTAATAAATATACTGTTTGTTTACAATATGAAGGTGATTTACAGAGATTGTTTATGATAGATGAAAAACCAAAATGTCCTGTTCTTGTAAAAAGAGAATTAGAAGATGTTACAGAATTGTCTATCACTTTTTTAGTAAAGATGGTACCAGATTGGGTTAGATTATGTATAAAGACACCTTCAGACTTTAGTGATATGAGATTAGTTGAAAGTATTTCTAAAAAATATCCTAATGTGCATTTTTGTGGTGGTAAATTATTAAGATTGAAGTCTTGTAATGTAGGATGTTTAAGGCGTGATGAAATACCTAAAAAGATTTCAGACCAAAAGTTTAATTTCTATGTTGAGGGTTGTGCTTGTCCACTTCGTTGTAAACCTGTGGAAGAATTAGAAGGTGTAGATATTATAATTAAGGATAAGTATGAGCATAAGAAAGTTAAAAAGGAAGAAGTAAAAGAACAGATTAAAGAAGAAGTGACAAGTAAGAAAGTTATAAGTAATTTAAGTGATTTATTTGATGGAGTGATATAATGCAAACAGTACATAGTATTTTTAATAGTTCTTCTAAATCTATGAAAGAATTAAAAGATAAAAGTATAGATTTGGTTGTAACTTCTCCACCTTATCCTATGGTAAGTATGTGGGATGACTGTTTTATTTTTCAGAATGAAGATATAGGCAAAGCATTTGAAAATAAAGATTATAATAATGCTTGGTTAGGTATGCATAAAGTATTAGAAGAAATTTGGTCAGAGGTTGTTCGTGTTGTAAAAGACGGTGGTTTTGTTTGTATAAATATAGGTGATGCAACAAGAACATTTGATGATAATTTTAGATTGTTTTCTAATCATTCAAAAGTTATAGAGTATTTCACATCCAATGGTTTTTATTGTTTACCTGATATTATTTGGAGAAAGAGAACAAATGCTCCTAATAAGTTTATGGGTAGTGGTATGTATCCTGCGGGTGCTTATGTAACATTTGAACATGAGAATATTCTTGTTTTTCGTAAAGGTGGTAAAAGAACTTTTACTAATGAAGAAAAGAAAATAAGACAAAGAAGTGCTTATTTTTATAATGAGAGAAATGAGTGGTTTTCAGATGTTTGGGAACTAATGGGTACTTCTCAAAAAGGTGTAAAAGGTTCTCGTGAGAGAAGTGGTGCATATCCTGTTGAAATACCTTATAGATTGATACAAATGTATTCTATTCAAGGTGATACTATTTTGGACCCATTTGGTGGTTTAGGAACTACAATGATGGCTTCTATAATGTCTTGTAGAAATAGTGTTAGTTATGAATTAGATAAGACATTATGTGAGTATATGTGTGATAGAGTTTCAGAAGAAACAAAGTGGAATTTAAGGACTTATGGAAGATTAGGAACTCAATCTTCACAGATAGAAATAGAAAAAGAAAAAGGTAAAGATAAGTTTTACATAAATGAAAATTTAGATATAGAAGTTAAAACAAAGCAGGAAAAAGATATTGTTTTTCCTATTGTGGATATTGTTAAAGTAGATAAAAATAAATTAAATATAGAGTGTTTCTATAAAAATATGTGGGAGGTATAATTATGGCTTATTTAGTTATTGTTCCTATTATGTTGTC
>JAEIGA010004206.1_pt1 | contig 22304 bp, 30 predicted proteins | sample 9270691 | NCBI WGS metagenome assembly JAEIGA01 (sample SAMN17057246, study PRJNA624740) | gut metagenome | biome: biome; isolation source: fecal sample | host: Bos grunniens | place: China: Xizang | collected 2019 | reverse complement strand
CCTGCCCATCTCTCTACTCTGTCTGTTTTATTTACTAATGTCTTTCCAGCTAATGTTACTTTTAATGTTCTCTCTGCATACCATTGTTTACCACCTGTATTACTTAAAGTCCATGAAATTGTAGAGGTATTATCTGCTATTGATTGTGTAGCTGTCCATGAGAGAGTATAATATCTTCCATCATAGGAATTAGTATTAAAACTTCCACTTAATGCCATTTATATTCCCCCCTTCTAATTTCCAATCCAGAAGCATCCAGTACGTTCTTCTCCATCTTTATCAAAATCTTCAAATCTACTTCTTCCACCTATAATTAAAAAGGTTTTTGCATATAAATTAGTTGCTATAACTCCTTGATTATTTGCAACTAACAAACTATCTTCTTTATTATCTCTTCTGTAAATAGTCATACCATCCTCAGTAATAGTAGTAGAAATATCATTATCTGATTTACTGATAGTTAAACCTTCATCATTAAATATAAATCCTGTATTAGTTTTTACTTTAGATACTCCATTTTCTAACTCTGTTTTTATCTCTATTCTTACTTCTTCTGGTGTCATAGTAGCATCAACTCTATTTGTTAATGTATCTATCTCTCCATTCAAATTATTAAATGCATCTGATGTATTTTTCTCTATTGCTTGTATAGATGCATTTATACCTTCTGTGTTAATTTGTAAGCTGCTTATAGCTTCCTCATTAGCTTTTATTTCACTTGCTACTATATCTATTTGTTTATTTGCTTTATCTACTTTTGCATATGTATCTTTTAATGTCTCTCCTAATGTAACTGGATTAGATGCAGTTTCTTCCTCATTTTCTTCATAACTCCAGCTTGATTTTTGTTTCAAACTTCCATCATATGAAATAGTATCATTCAATAAAAAAGAAATTACTGTAGTATCATCTTTTGTGACTAACTTTAATTCGTCTCCAATTTCTACTAAGTAATTTCCTCTCCATTCGCATTCAAATTGATTAATAGTAAAATTATAAAGTAGCATTTGCATCTGCTCTAAATACTCTGTAATATGCTCTGTATTTAAGCTCCAGTAAGGATTATTCCTTACATATTGTGTACTACCTATACTTCCTGTAGATATGCTTATATTTTCCCCTAAATCAGTTACACTAACTATATCTGTTAATCTTCTATTCGTTTTACTGTTTAGAGTAAAATAATCTTCTTTTGTAATAGTTGCAGAACCTCCATTAGATAACACTTTAAATACTAGATTGTTAGCACTATCTATGTAATATATTGATGCTGTAGCTTCTGCAATTCCATTTAGTACTTCTCTTATATCTTCTGTACCTTCATAATTAAGCTCTGGATAGTCAATCCAGAATAAATTACCTTCTCCATAGTATATATATCCATTTAGTCCTAATGCTGCTGTAATAGCTTCTACTGCATTATCTATAGTATTAGATGTAATGTTTAGTTCATTATATGTATGCTGTGTAGTATCTTTAATAGCATCATATGCTGTTATTGATAACTCCCCATTATTCTCGTTTCTATGAACCTCTGTAACATATAAATTAGGGAATGGAGATATATACTCATCATTTACTCCAAAATAAATTTTAAAGTGATTCGCTGTAGTTATATCTAACTCTATATCCTTATCAATCAGTTTTATATTTGCCTTTTGACAAAATCCAAAACCAAAAAATTTTCCTTCTCCTACTCTCTCTACATTAAAACTTATTAGCTTATCTGTATAAGAGAATGTATTAACTAAGGTAGAACCCTCATAGAGTTCTACCTTTGCTTGTATCTTTCTTACTGGAGAATTAATCTCTGTTAAATGATTATTATTAATGATCATCTCTCAATCCTCCTATAATTCCGTAAATGTTAAACTAAAGTTTTTAAATAATACTTTGTTTGTCTGAATCGTGTAATATTCAATTTGATTAGATGGGATAATACAACTTACCCCATCTTCTATATTCTCTGTTTTAGGGTTACGAAAAGAGATAGATACATTTAATTCATTTATAGCATTGAGTAAATTACTCATATCTTCACTATTGAGTGGAATTATCCCAACTTCAATAACTCTTTTATTGTTTATATAGTCAACTACTGTATTCCCTGCTGCATTTGTTTGTGCATTATAAGTTTTATTGTCATTGACTTTTAAACTATTTACACAATGCGAAAAATCAATATTATTTATCTTAAAATAACTCATTCTCTTTTCCTCCTCCCTATGCTAATTTAAGTGGTAAACTACCTGTTTGAGTAGTTAAATCGTTTAAGGTTTTAATAGTTGTTTGGGCAAATGTTTTACCATCTACCTGTAGTACAATAGGTGTATTATCATTTCTACCATTTATTCTTTCTGCTAATATATCCATCCATTCTGTATTGTTTTCTAATGGTACTACTGCTTCCTTACCATTCTCTCCAAATACAGCTAATGTAGCTCTATCTACTACACCACCTTCTGCTAATTGTGGTACGGATAATTTACTAAGTTTCTTAATACTTACTCCTGGAATAGCATTAATAACACTTATAGCTGCATTTATTGCATTAATGAATTTATTAATGGTATTTGCTGCAAAGTTTAATACTTTATTAATTGCTCCTTTAACAGCTCCAGATATAGATTCTCCTATGGATTGTCCTACAGAAGTAAAGATAGTTTTAATCTTATTCCATATGCCACTAAAGAAATTAATTAATGGATTAATAGCATTTTTAATATTAGTAAGTGCTTCTTTAAATTTGTTTCCAAACCATGAACCAATATTAGTGAATACATTTTTAATGCTTGTAAATACACTTCCAAACCACTCTACAATAGGTTTAAATGCTTTCTTTACTGCTTCAAATGCCTTAGAGAATATTCCACCAAACCAACTATCGATTAAACTAAATACTGCTTTTATACTTTCCCACCAAACTTTAAACTGTACAGTTAGAGCTTCCCACAATAATAGTAAAATTGTAGGTAATGATTTTACTAATGCTCCTACTAAATCAATAATTCCCTTTAGAATTACAGGTAAACAACTCCATACAGCTTCTACTAAACCTGCTATAATCTCTGGAATTGCTCTTACCAATACTAATAAAATCTCTGGAACTCGTTCTACTAGAGCTACAGCTAAATTAATAATACCTTCTACTAAAATAGGTAAATTAGTTATAACAGCATCTACTATACTCATTAAAATATCTGGTAATGCTGATAAAATCGGCTCAATAATATCCATCAAATGAGCTACTATAAATACAACCAAATCAACTACACCTGTTAAAAGTATTGAAATTAAACTAGGCAATGCATTTACAATTGCCATAATGACAGATGGTAATGCATCTACAATAGCCATAGCAGCTGTTACAATACCATCAATTAAACTAGGTAATGCCTGTACTATCGCATTTATTAAAGTAGGTAAAGCTGAAATAATACCATCTAGTAAAGCTATAATTATATCTACTCCTACTGTTACTATAGTTGGTAATATCTCTTTTACTGTATCTGCTACTACTGTTAATACTCCAGTAATACCAGCTTTCATTTTCTCTGCTCCACCATCTACTCCATTTATAATATCTTGTAAACCTTGACTAATTACCTCAAAATGTGGAGCAATTTCTGCTAATACATTAGCTAATCCACTTTTAAATATTGTTACTATTGGTTGAGCAGCTTCTCCTAATTTAGCTAATCCATCTGTAAGTTTTGCTTGTGCTTCATTTGCTGCTAAAATTGATGCTGCATTTTTCTCATAATTTGCAGCTGCTTCTGAATATGTACTATTGAGAGTTTCTCTAATTAGAGCTTCTCTCTCTGCTTCTGTATTTAATGTTGCTAATTTAGCATTAAATTCATCTTCACTAATTCCTGCCCAATTGAGTGCATCCGCTAATCCTCCAGTTACCTGTCCTACTTTTGCAGTTTCATTTGCTGCTTCTGTAAGTCCTTCTATTGGTAAACTGTCTCCAAAGGTAGCATATACACCTTGACAGATATTAGTCCACTCTGCTAAATCTTTCTCATTAGTTGTAAGCTGTGCCAAATGGTTGGCAGCTTCTACAGAAGTATCACTCTCTCCTAATACCCTATATAAATCGTTATAGGTTGTAGTTGCTTGTTCTGCACTTGCTCCTGCTGTCTCAAATGCTGATACAAGTTTAGCTTGTTCTGCTCTATATTCTGCTGTACTCTCTGCTAATGCTACTAATGCAGTTGCTCCAGCAGCTACAGCAGTAGCAGCAGCTTTCATAGCTGTACCTATAACCTGTCCTGCTGTTTTCATAGCTCCACCAATAGCTTTTCCTACTGATTTACTTTTTTCTCCAAAACCTTCTACTTCTTTTTTACCTTTTTCTAATTCTTTTCTTAAATCTTGTATATCCGCTGATATTTTAACTAATAACTGTTCTTCCATTGTTATCCTCTGCCACCTCCTTGTATTTTGCATTAAAGGATTTTGCAAATTGTTTAAATCGAATTGCGGATAACTCAGCTAATTTTTCTTTGCGTTTTTCTTCTATCTCTCGACTATCGAATAATGTTGGGTACATTTCACTTATATCTGGATATTTAGCACTAGAGGAATATAGTCTAGATATGCTTCTACCTATCAAATCTCCTAATATATAATCAAAACTTGCTTTCTCTTGTAATTGTGCCTTTTCAATCCGTCTTTTACTCTCTATTGCTCTCTCCAGCTCGTCTATAGTCATTTCCCAATATTCTTTCTCTGTTATTCCATAATCAAGAGCAGTTTCTAACCACTTGTATATATAGTTACTTAATAAAATTGGAGAGGTACTACCCTCTCCATTTATTAGTTTTTTTCTTCTTCACTCTCTTTTCCAATTAGTCCACTAACTTTATAAATCTCTACAATCGTTGGAATAAAATCTGTAATACTATGTCCATCTGCTAAATAATCATCAAAAATAGCATATGCATCATTTAGTGTTAATCCATGATTGTATTGCATTAGAGATGCATGTAAAATGTTTACCATCTCTGTTATAGTTGGGATTCTGTCTCCATTGCCAAAAATGCCTAATGGATTACATCCTAAATTCTTTTCTAGTTGAACTATGTTTCTAGTGTTTAATCTTAATCTATAGCTTTTGTTACCTGCTTCAAAATCTAAATACATCATTTTATATCTCTCCTTTTGTTTTAATTGTAAGTAAAGGGAGAGGAAAGGAGATTAACTCTCCCTCTACTCCCCTATAGGGTTAATTTATTCAATATTGCTCCAAACCATTTCTGATGTAGGTTTGATTGACAATGTATAGGTAAGAGCTGCATTTACTCCTACTCCATCTAATTTAACTGAGTATGTTCCTGTGAATGAACATGCATTTCCATCTGGTAACAGAACTTTCCATTCTACACTCTCACCAGCTCCATTTAATTCAATAAACTGTGCTTGTTCATATAAGAACTTGAATGCTAAACTATCTCCATAATTTAAAATCCCATCTGTATACATATGAGCTGCATCTGCTAATGTAGTAATTTCAATAGCTTCTGCATCTCCACCTAACTCTGGAATCTCTTGAAGATTAGTAAGCTCTTTTTCTTCCATAAATAATTTAATACCTTTACTAATTACTGCCATATTATTTTCCTCCTTAATATGTTTCTATACTTATTGCTTCGTATGTCAAAATCTTTTGAATCATACTAGAATTTTTATCGTGTAATTCCCCACTAGCTACTCTTTTCCATCCTAATGGTTTTAATTTTTTATCAATATCTACTGCATATTTTTGTAATACTCCAATATTCTCTCCCCATACTTTAATCTGGTATTTGATTATGCTATATCCTAATGTATCTCCTGTTTCTGTATCGTAATTGTTTAACTCCATATAACTAATACAAGGAGTAGCTAATCCGCTATGTAATACCATCTCATAATGTGTAGGTAAAATAGTTTTGAGAGCATTAACTAATGTACTATGATAATCTATCATTCCATACTGCCCTCCTTAAGTATTCGTTTTATTTCTTCTCTGTTTTCATTTAATGCAGGACGTAAATATGGTTGAGGATGCTGTCCCCTTGTCCATATTTCTTCTCCTGTATCTTCATCTTCATATAACCATCCAGTAGTTCTACCACCTTTTTCTGCAAATAAACCTGTGCCATATTCGACATATGGAGCATATTCTAGATTAGAAAATATAATGCCTACTATAGAATCATTCTCTATCTCTACTTTACTCTCTATACTTCTTCTTAAATCTCCACTATCTTTAGGTGCTTTCTCACGTGCTGCTCTCTCTACTAATGCACATGCTTTTCCTACTGCTCTTTTCATTTTGTCAACGTCTGCAATTTCATCAAAATTATCTAATAAATTTTCAATGCCTTGAATCTCTATATTTTGCATAATTACATCTTCCCTAAAAAGACTTGTTTTAATCTTCCTTTTGCATTGACATATAATACTTTTAACTTCTCTCCCTCATACTCAATTACATATTTATCTGTTACTGCTGCATGAGTTAATCCTATATATGTACATCCTGTATAATTAATATTGTCTTGTATGCTCTGAGAAGCTATATTAATAGCCATCTTTACAGTTCCCTGCTTTTCACTTAATGCTGGTTGTCCGTAAGCATCATTCTCTCCATAAATGAAGTAATCATAATGTCTCATATCCGTATTTATCATTAAACCACCTTAATCTTTCTCTTTCGGTTTAATACAGCTGCAATATCTGCTGGATAACCATCTATATATGATTCTGATACTCCACTATATGATTGAGATGCTAAACCTTCTGTATTGATTCTGTTTAACTTAATAATTGCGATTCGTTGAGCAATAATTTCTAATTCTGCATCTAGTTCTCTTTTGCAATAACTTTCTACTTCTATAATTGCCATCTTTAAACAGAGAGAAATTTGAGCATCAGTATAATTATCTGCTGCACTTCCTAATAAAATTTTTATTTCTTCTAACATCTTTATACCCTCCTATATCTATATAAGAGAGCAGGGAGAAACTCCCCACCCTCAAATGGAAGATACCTATAATTAAGCTGCTACTGTAATTTTTACAATCTTAGTAGCATCTGTAAGTGCAACTACACCTACTTTTCTAATCCAATATGTATTGTTACGTCTATCGGCATCTCTTTCATATTCTGTTTCTGTATCTTTCTTAATAAATACAGTTACAGCTTCTTTAGTTGCTAAATATCCTTTGCCTTCTGCTACAGCTTTAGATACAATTACAGGTACTCCACAAACTGAACCAATGTAACCTGTTTTTACAAATCCTTCTGAGTATTTCAAATCATCTTTTAATGCTTTTCTAAATTTAGCTTTGTCTGCTGGAGAAATTAAAAGGAATAAACCTTCTTCATTTTCCAAATTCATTTCTGCTACTGCATCTACTACTGCATCAAAACTCCATGCTGCTGGAGTAGTAGCAAGTGTAGCTTTTTCATATTCTGCTACTGCTTTTTCTGTAAATTCGTTAATCATATCTTTTGCTTGATTAGCTAAACCTACATCTACAATCATAGGATCTTGCATTTCTTGCTCATCATAGAAAGCAAATTTACCTTGAAATGTTTTTACTTCATATTCTACAGGTGTAAAGCTTACCTCTAATGATGTACTGTTACCTTCTCCCATACCTAACTCTTCAATAGAACCATTAGATGTATAAGTGTTAACTACTTTCTTCATACCTGCTTGTTCTGTCATAGATGTATCAATTGTCATGTATTGATTTAAATCTACCTTTGTAATCAAAATATCGTTTACCTTGTTTGATAAAATACTGTTTTCATAAATTGTATGTGCCATATTATTTTCCTCCTAAAAAAATTAATTGTTAAAATAGTTGTTATACAGCTCTGGATTATTTCTCTTTAAAGCTGTTAATTCTGCTAAACTCATTTTCTTAATGTTGTCTGCTGTTAATTCTTTTGCTGTTGTAACTCCAGAACCTTTTGGAGCATTCCCTGCTAATCTCTTTTCTACTTCTGCTTTTACTGCTGCTTTAAATAATTTATCTAGCTTATCTATGTTCGCCTGAGATGCTTCAATATCGTCTGAAATGTTTACAATGTCTGCAAATTCCGCACTTAATCCTCTAGATGAAAGAACACTCTTTAATTCACTTCTATTTCTTTCAATCTGGAATGCTGCTAATTGTTCTTCTAACTCAGCAATACGGTTATCTTTCTCTGCCTTTTCTCTTTCACTTCCATCTAACTTCGAGAGAGATAATTCCTTTTCATATTTCTTTTGCTGTGTTTTTAAAGCTTGTGCTACTCTCTTATCACTTTCTGATTGAAGTAGAGCCAATACTTCTTCCTGTGTATATGTCTTTACTTCCTGTGTTTCTGTTACTTCTGTTTCTGTGTTTACACTAGTGTTTTTGTTATCTTCCATATTCTTTTCCTCCATAAGTTTTAGCTCTGTAGCTAACCCTTTTTCCGTTTAATTTAGTTGTTTATTTAACGTCTAACCCCTCAAAAAAAGACAAAAAAATAAGTGATATATAAACTACTGTTTATAAATCCCTTAATTACTTCTTCTTATTCAATTACAGGTACTATTGCACATCTACAATTAGGATGCATTGGAGGTGCATTTACCCCTGCTTGCATTTCACTATATTTAAATATTTTGCCATCTAAAGCTTCACAGCTCTTAGAATGCCCTTCACAGGTTCGCTCATCAGGATCAGCTAAATATTCATATCTAGTTATTCCGTAATCCATATAACGCTGTTTAGCTGCTTCTGTCTTAATATGAGCTACTTCTGTTCGTATTAATGTATTTGCTTGATGTCTTGATACATCAAATCTCTCTACTAATAATTTTCTTAACTCTGTTGTTTTCTTTCCTGTTACTACACAATGTATTAAATTATCATTTAATGTTTGTGTTAACTTATTCACATTATCCCATACCCTTTGAGAAAATGTTTTCCCATCCGCTAACCATACTGTATTAATCATCATGTTAGCATTAGCATTTGATACTGTACTGAAAGCAATTTCAGATGGTATAGATACTGAGTTATAAATATACTGCCATTCTAATTCAAACTGCCTACTAAGGAATGCTACTTCTTTATCCCCTAACTTCTGTAACTCCTCTTTTAAATGCTTCTGCATCTTCCAATATCTATCTAGCTTATATAAATCTGCTGGAGTAGGAGTTCTTCCTTCTGTAGCAGCAGCTATTAACTTATCATAAGTAGCTTCAAAATCATCTAATACCTTGTTCATAGCTCTCTTATAATATTTATGTATCTGTTTCTCTGTATCTTTTACTGTCTTATTCTCTATTGCTTTCTGCATCTCTAGCTGTCTTTTTGCCCAATACTCCATTATGCTGCTTCTTCCTCTTCTTCATCTTCTGTAGCCATTCCAAAACCATATAGAGCCATACTATCCTCTTTTTGCTTTTGTACTGCTTCTAATTCGCTTTCAATGTCTGAGATAAAAGGAATTTGTGCTAATAAGGTAGCATCTGATACTGTACCTTTTAATGAATTTACTAACTGAATTACTTCTGTTAAATTAACAGGTAAATTTCTAACAAAGTTAATATTAATATCTCTCCATACTGCTTCTGATGCTTTAAGATTTAATACATTACAAATTAATTCAATTCTTCTTTGTATTGCTTTTGTAAATCTTGCAACTATTCCAGAAGCTACATTCTCAAATCCTACTAACTTATATGCTAATGCTGTTCCTGATTGAGCTAAAAATGTTTCATCTGCCATATCTGGACATGCTGTTACTTTAAAAATATTTTTCTTAATGTTATCTAACATATTTACTATTTGTGTATCATTAGCATTTTTAGTTAACCATTGTGCTACTGCTCCCTCTGGAAGAATTAATACCCTATTCTCCTTCATTGAAACAATATCTTCTGTATCTGCATCCATTCCTGTTAATGTTAAATATGCATCTACCCATGCACTATAATCATCTACTTCTGAACTTTGCAGCTCGTTATATGCATCATTTAAAGTAATAATAGAATTAAAAATGTTTTCTTTTGAATCATTTAAATAAAATACACTTACAGGTACATCTCCAAAATAATGTGGTTTCTCTTCAATTAGTGTTAAACTTCCTTTAATACTATGAGCTTGATATACCTTTACTGTATTAGCATCATATACTTCAATATTGATTAAATCATTATCATCAAAATTGTCTACATCATACCATCTAACAAAGTGCAGTAATTCACAATCTAATGTATTATCATATATCGCAAATGCATTTAATGGATTTACTTGCGAGAATCTTACTTGTGCATCTCTATCCATCCATTGAAGCTCATAAGCTACTGAATAAATAAGAGCATTAGTTAACCATTGTATATCTTCTGAATCTGCATCATTATAATTAATTGTTTCTTGTACATCTTCTATATCTTGATTAGATGTATATGTAATAGGTTTACCGCAAATATAACCGCTGTATGTATCGGTAATAATCTTGCAGTAATTAGTTACTATGTGATTACATGTTTTACTTGCATCTGCATATGTTTTATTTAAAATAGCATGTTTACCTTCATAGTAATTTTTCCATTTCTTCATTTTCGGTTGCTCATTCATAATAAATCTATTGATTATCTTCTGGAGCAGCTCTACTGTTAATTCTGTATCTCTATTTATATAAAACAATCTTTACACCTCCTCTACAGGAGCTTCTGCTTCTATGTAATTCTCTATTCTGTCATTTCCACCGATAAATAAAGTTTTTGCATATAAATGTTCCTGTACCTTGTTACCATCTTCATCTTCAATATAACGAGGTTCTACCCAATCAAATACTTTATTATCATCTGCATCATATCTAATTAATTTAAAACTTGTACTCTTCATATTACCCTCCTTATACTAAACTTACTGTCCATCCTTTAGCAGCTGCTACTGCTATCTCTTCTTCTGTTAATGTGTTAATTGCTCCTCCATCCGTTAAACTACCAGATGTTCCTTTAAACTTAATTGTATTTGTACCACCTGCTGTAGCTAGATAAGCACTTGTATCTGGTAATGAGTTAATTGTATTTACTGCACTATCATGGTTATATCTACTGTATGCTATATCTTGTGTAAACCAATCTGGATCATCTTTAAGGGCTTGATAAGAAGCATCATCTGTAACTTCTTTATCTGCTGTAATACCAGAATTGTAATTTAGAACGTGTGCTTTATTATCTGTACAATAACCTACTTGAAGACTAAAATCTATTGTTTGTGCTTTCCAATTAACACTATAAGGAATTCCATCTTCTTGTGTTTTGAACATATAGTTTTTTAATCTATGACAGTGACTACAATTATTTCCAAATGCATTATTTGTAATAGTTCCTGTTTGTGGATTTAATCCTTTTGCTTCATCTAATACAAAACAATTGTAAAACATTGAATTAAAAACAGAATAAAGATACGTAGTCCATATTCCATAAAATTGTTTTAAAAACTCTTCTGGAATCGAACGTAATGAATAACATTCTTGAAACATACTACTGACATTTGCATTAGTATAATTTCTTACTCTACTTAAATTTAAATTTTCAAATTCTGGTATGTATCTAAGGTTTCTGCAACTATGAAACATTTTATTCATAGCATCTGGATACAGATTTTTTATAGTTCCTATCTCTCGTAATTTGTGACATCCTTCAAATAAACCTTCGCTTCCTTTATAACTAGTATGTTTAAAATCAATACTAGGAACACTTACCAACTCATTACAGAAACCAAAAATTGATTTTACAGAACAACCACCATCTTTAAAATTAATGTCAAATGGTATTTTGGTTAATTTCTTAGAATAATAAAACAGAAACGATGCATCACTAATATCTTTAGTAGTAATTCTGTTTCCATATTCATCAATAAACCAATTCCATCCATCATAAGCAAATCTATAACTACAATTCCCTGTAATAATAAATGCTTCTTCTGGTAATTCTTCTCCACCTGCTGGAATAGCTATAATAGCTGCTGCCATTTCATTCGGTTTATATGTTTCTGTTTGTCCATTCTTCTCTCTAATAGCATTTGCTACATCTGTTAAATGTTTATCATTTATAATTACATTTGCCATTAGTATTCCACCTCCTCTGCTGATGGAGGTAATGCTGCTGCTATTGCTTCATCTATACCTAATCTATCTCTAGCTGCTGCTTTTTCTTCCTCTGTCCAATCTTCTTTGCAGTATGCTAAACCACTTTTTACTACTTTATCAATTTGTGTTCCCTTTACTGCATTGTTACCTTCTTTATTTAAAATTTCATTGTCATTTAAAGAATCTAAATATAAAGAACCATCTGTTTGTATTCTTATTCCAGAATGTCTATTGATTTTAATTACACCTGCTGTAGTTTCTGTAGCATAATCTGTTTTCTTTACATACTCACTTAAATCTATAGATACTCCACCATTAGCTTCTAATACTGCTACTCTATCTTCTAATTCATCAAATCTTTTTACTTCTGTCTCTGTATATATATAATCTGCTGGTTTTGTACGTGCTTTAACTTTATAGCTTACTGAATGCTTAGTGTAATTACCATCATATGCATATACATTTATAGTCCATGCATCTTGTAAGATAATATTAGGTACATCTGCTGCTCTTAATCCGTCTAAATCGTATACTTCACATACTAAAGAACATTCATCTGTTTTATTGCAAAAATGAACCTCTTTTACAGATGTATCTTCAATAATTAATTTTCTATCTAAATCCCATTGATAGAAACAAGTTCTTCCATCATATATCTTAAACATCTTTACCTCCCTCTATAATCCCAATATCTTTTTATCTAATGTTCTTAGTTTCTTATTCGTGTAAATATCACTATATCCATATCTACATGCATCTATTGCATGACTCCATTCATGTGTAGTATCTTCTGTCCATTCTCCTGTTTGTTTACTCTTTACATAAGAGAAATTCTCTAACTCTGTAATAAATTTTACACATCTAGGATGCACTACTATTAAATGATCTTGTAAGAACATTAATCCTGCTTTAACACTATCTTTCCCTTTAGCACATCCTACTGCATTTATACGTTCATTCTTAAAGAACTGTATGGTTCTAGGTTCTGCTGAATCTACAAATATTTTACTTTTTGTAAGGTTCATATTTCTTATTGCATCTGCTAGTTCTGATAATTGACAACCAGATTTATAAAACTCATTAAATACATATATTGTTCTATTTTCTTTATCGTATAATGTCTCTATAATTGCACTAGGATCAATCCATCCTACATCCATCCCTACTCTATGCTCATATCCTAAAGAAGCTAATTCCATAGCATCAAATTCTTCTGCTCTCCAGTTCTGTATTACTAATCCTTCTGAATCTACTCCCCATTCTCCATCACAAAATATTCTTGCTTTTTGTGGGTTTCTTGTGTATAACTCTTCTAATTCGTGGATATATTCAGAATCTAAAAATGGATTATCTTTATAGGTACTATGTGTATATACAAATGATGCTGGAGGATTTACTTCACAATAATCATATAACCAATGATTTTTACTTATTGGGTTAAATGCCATTATTATTTGCTTATTCTCTGTATCTCCCCTTAAACGTAAATTAAGCTGCTCTACAATTGTTTTTGGTACTTCAAATGCCTCTTCTATAAATATTGCACCTATACCATTCAATGAGAGTAGCTTAGTTTCTTCATCCAATCCTATAAATATTATTTCACTTCCATTAGGGAACTTTATATTAAAATCACTTTCCCTAACTTTTACATAACTTAATAATTTCCATTTTGCTAATACATCCTTAAATAAAGAAAAACAAGTATTCCTTATTGTAGTTGCTGTTCTTCTACATACTAGAATCCTTATCTTCTCATTAATACATCTTATAATTAATTTTTGGGTAATGAAGTAACTTTTAGCACTACCTGCACTTCCCATATATATTTCCCATCTGTGAGAGTAATCGAATAGCAGAGAATAGAATTTAGGTACAAATAGCTCTTTCTTTAACTTTAATTGTATCTCTGCCATACTTACACCTTACTCTATATCTATTCTAATTGTAGTATCTTTTACTTCTACTTTCTCTGTAGCTTTGTAGCCAATGTAATCTAGTAAATATTCAATTGCTCTTTGATTATTTTTATTTGCATTTTCTTTCAGTTTTTTAATTGCTAACTTCTCTAAATCTAAAAATCTTTCATGGCATAATTGATGCTCATACTCCTTGTAGTCATCCCTTTTTCGCCATCTCCAGAGTGTACTCATATCTACACCTAATTCTTTTGCAATCTCTCCTAATGGTTTCTCTGGTTCATTTACTAGAATCTCAGCACATTTTTTCATTTTTGTAGTTAATCCTGCCATAATAACACCTCTTTCTATATTATTTCTTACAGTACCTACTTGAAACAAATCCTTTATATTCCTTATAAGTTACTAAATACCATTTCACTCCATTTACTGCTGTATAATACCCATAGCATTTAACTTGTCCACCTTTAGGAATAACTGTTATCTTTGCTTTATTTGTTCCTGCTCCTACTCTCATATTTAAATTTGCTGTAGTAGTATATGTACCTGCTAAACCCTTATCAAATGAAGCAGCATAATCAATATTAGTTACAGGTGTTATAACAGGTTTATTTACTGTAGCCGCTTCTGCTTCATATTTAGGAACTCCATAACCTCTAATATATTTTCCGTTTACAGTTAATTGTCTAACTTTAACTTCATTGTTATAATTGCCTTCAATAACATAAATAGTAGAACCTGTTACTTTCTGAACAATTCCTACATGATCACTCCATCCTTGATTATCTCCAGAGCCGCTATCCTGCCAATCATAAAAGATAATTTCTCCTGCTGCTGGTGTTCTATTTTCATTTTCAATCCATATTCCTTTTTTCTTCATAAGGTTAATCATTTCTTGACATCCACATTCAAGAGGAATCATATTAGCAGCTCCACATTTAATAAAAACTGCACTAACAAATGTTGCACACCATGCATCCGTATATTTAACCTTATAATTTCTTGCTAAAGGTTTATGTGCATTATAAGTATCAATAATTTTTTTATGTGTTCCGTTACTTGCTTTACATCCTATCCATGCTTCTGCTTGTTTAATAATTGTACTTGCTTTCATATTCCTTACCTCCATTTAAGGGATTAAATTTAATCTGAGAGAGCAAATTTCAATTTTTAGCACTTTAGGGTAGTCTTATATACCCTTACCCCTTAAAATCAAAATTTAACCCCTTTTAAACACAAAAAAAGAGTAACCAGTTTAACTAGCTACTCTTTCTACTTTTACACTTTCATATATTGGTAGAGTTTTCTTTCCTTTATCATCTAACCACCAATCAAATATCTTTATATAATCAATTTCATATTTAATTATTCCTAATCTTTTTGCTTTCCATATCGGCATAACAAAACCATAACATGTAGCATCTGATAAATATGATGTTACATACTTTCCTTGTCTATAATACTTTTTCCATTCTTTAAAATCTAACATATATATTTTATTATCTGGTTGAGATATAACTGCTACATAATCATATTCGCTATTTCTCATAAATCCTTTTTCTTTTTTCCCATTAGATTTAAATATTTTATTATCTTCTGCAAATATGTTACCTGTTTTACTTATCATTCCATCATCTTTAACATCAATATAAAATGTTTCATCTAAAAGAGAATCAGTACATTCTATATCTCCTATATGCCAATATTTCTTTTCATCTGATTTATCATCAAAATAATAAATATTCCAATCTGTTTTCCAATCCGCTAAATCTAATGAAGCAGATGCTAATACACATCTTACTATCCATTCTGCTGGTTTTGCTTTCTTTAAATCTTCTTGTAAATAATTATTCATACTCTATTCCTCTCTTTCTTCCAATCCTAAATCTAATAAATGTTGTTTTGCTTCTTCTGATAATTTAATATCTTTTAAAGTTCTAAATGCTTCTTCTAAATTCTTATCTATCCATTCTTTTGTTATTTCTCTCATTTCTCTTTCCTCCATAAACAATTCTTTTATTTCTCTTTTCTATTGGCATCGTAGATGCTCTCACTCGGTTTGAAAAACAGAGTGGGATAATTTCATCTATATTAGTTATTATCATCTTATATTAGTTACTCTTCAGATTAGATACAAAATTTGTACCTAACCTGAAGACGTACTTATTAAATTTTTTGCAAAAATATGTACTAACTTTCATATAGGACAAAACTAAACTTCTTTCGTTTCTTTAATAAGATTAACAATACTCTTAAAAGTATTTACTACTAAACCAGTTAGTTTATATGCTATATAAATAGCTAAAAATGTTCTTGACATGTTCAATATTAAATTAATAAAATCTAGCATATTCATCTCTCCTTTATGCTGTATAACCTAAATCTTCTTTTATATATTGTTTGTAACCATTAGCAAAATACTCTGAATAGGTATAAGTTAAACATAATTTTGCATTATGAAACCATGCATTCCATTCATATTCTTTATGCTCTTCTAAAAACTTTAATGCTTTAAACTCACTAGCATTTGATTTAGTTAATAATTCTTTTAAATGTTCCTCATCTCTAGCATGTGTAAGTTCAATTAATTTATCTATAATGTTGGTTTGCAGCGTAGCTGCTGTTTGAGCGTTAGCGAGTTCATTATCTATTTTATCTATATTATCTATTTTATCTATTTCTACCCCACTAGAGTGTGGTATACTACCACATTGTAGTGTGGTATTATCCCCCACTGGAGTGTGGTATACTACCCCACTAGAGTGTGGTACCACATTGGAGTGTGATATACCACTAGAGTGTGGTATTGTGTAAAAATCGTAAATATTACCTTGCTTTAATACAAGATAACCATTATCTATTAATTCCTTAATAACTTTAGTGTATGTGTTATCATGCATGTTAATATTATTCTGTATTGCTTTTTTACTTAAAGCCAGATCAAATCCATCTTGATTTCCTGCTAGATATAAATAAACCTTAAATCCGTTATATGTTAGTGTGTTACTAGCTTTTATCCACTCATCATTTCCTACTTGTAAAAAATCACTTTTATATTTTCCTTTGTTAATATGTACTATTTTTTGGTTTGGATATGTTATCATCTTCTTTTCCATAATTCTCTCTTTCCTTTCACTAATTCCCTATCTGTTTATAAAATCTTCTCTTGCATAGTATTCTTCTATTGCATTTCTTAGTTCTGGACTATTCTTGAATATCCAGATATTAAATTTTGGATTAAACTTATCTTCCTTTTCTTCAATATAGTTAAATCCCTGTTGTAGCAAGTAGCTACATAATCTTAATTTTTTACATACATACATTTCTTTCTTTCTCCTTTACATTTATTTTTTAAAAAACGTACTTGTTTTTTAACTTTATATTTTTATTTATTTCCACGAGTATTTATATAAACTCTAATGCGTGACATAACAAAAAACCTTAATATTTTAAGGTATAATTGATAATTAGATTTTTATTTTTTCGGTTTTATACGATTTTTCTCTGTTTCTTTGTCTACGTTTTCTTTCAGCAGCTTGTTCTCTTTTTATTTCCTGTTTGCATTCTTCGCAATACTTTTGTCTATTGCTAGATGGGTTAAATGATATTCCGCATCTATCACAGTATTTTTCTCTTATATCTGGTAAAACTTCTTCTGCTAATTTGCCTAAATCTAATCTGTTATTCTCTAATGTTGTTTTAAATATATATGCTATTTCATCTTTATTATCAAAATTAGGATAAATCCAATCAAATTCGGTTTCTCCTATGTTGTAATACCATTTAGTTCTAACATTTATTCTATCAGTATTTTCTTTCCAATCTGTGTAATGCTCAAATACTTCATTTACTGCTTTATAATCGTTATGTTCTTTATCTCCTCTAATGGTAAAATCATAACATGCTTCAAATTGTTTTCTTTTCCATTCTGTTCCCAATCTAGTCCATTTAACATCATGCATTCTTGAGAAAAATACAGCTCCAAATAATATCTTTATTTGTTTAAGTGTATAACGATTCTTTTCCGTTTCTGCTTTAATAAACTCTATATCTGATTTATATAAAATCACTTCGTTTATCTGTCTTAACTTTCTTCCTCTTTTAGCATTCTTTGCTGCTTGATATTCAAATCTTTTTCTTAATGATTTTCTTCTACTTGAACCCTGCATATCTTCATATGTTTGTACTATTCTAGGTTTATTAGGTACTCTACCATAATACATTCCATCTTCACTACATTCTCTTTCCATCTCAATGTCTAACATTTGTTGTTCATATTGTTCTTGTAGCTGCTTAAATTCTTCTGATTTAAAATATTCTCGCATCCAATCATTATTAGGATTTATCTTTCTATGCTTTAAATAATAATCGGCTTTCTCTTCTGGAGTTCTTGTTACATCTCTCTCTAAACAATCTCTTAATAACCAATTTGCATCCTTGTAATAATCCCAATTCTCGACTAGCATTTGCTCATTTAAATAAAAACTATAATACATTCTCCTTTTCCCTTTTCTTTCTTTTCTGCTTTGTTTTCGAGTTCCATATTCAATTATCAATGTGCTTTTTATATATTACAGAATTATTAAACTTGTTAATTCCAGATTAACTAAATATTAATTTATTTAATATTCTGTCAATATTCGTGTTATATTCGCTTAACATTTGTGTTTTCCGCTGCATCTTAAAGATCATAAAAAACACTTTATGCTTACTATATTTTTGAGCAATCCTATCCCACTTCATTTTAGTGAAGTATACACTACCCTATACTTTCAGTATACCATATTTTTACAATTTTGTCAAGTCGGAACACCTGTTCGGAAATGCAATATTTCATTATAACATATAGTGTTTTTGGTGTAAATAAATTTTTTATAAAATTTTTATAAAATTTCTATAAACTTTACAAAATTGTTACATTGTATACAATCTTATTTTTTCTATCATAAGAGGGAGATATACAATCTTTATTTTTAGTTAGTTTTATTGGAGTTTTTGAATATAGCTACAAATAACGCCTCCACTTTTTCCCTAAAAGGCATGAAAAATTTTTACTAAAAATTGCAAAAACGCCTTATTTTATTGAAGTTTTTTGATTTTTTTATTTTAAAATAAAAAAACGGAATTTATTTTCTCCCTAAAAGGCAAATTCTTTACTTTCTTCAAATCGTTAATTTTGCATTATTTTATTGGGGTTTTTAATAATTTTGTCAAAAAAGCAAAAGTGGAAAATTTACGATTTTTTCTTTCTTTCTCTTCCTATTTACAGCGGCACTTGAAGTTTAAAAAATCGTTAATTTTGCTTTATTTTATAGGTGTTTTTTAATGTTATGCTTTTCCTAATGAACTAGTCTTTTTCCAACAAACAAAAAAAAGAGAGAAGATTACTCCTCTCTCTTCCTTATAAGCAGCACTCATTTTTTTGAAAAAAATGTTAATTTTCACTTATTTTATCGGTGTTTCTGTTATTTTCTGAATCAAAAAAATAACCTCTTTTATTCCTATTAAGGGAAGCTATTAAGATTTTAAATCTTACTAATTTTTCCTTATTTTATCGGTGTTTTTAAAATTTTCTAAAAAGTAACAAATTAAGTTTCTCTAATCTTCCCATATCACTATATACTCAAATACTTCTAAACCCTCTGGATAATCCAACATTAGCATCTCTAACTTATAATCCATATCATCCATAGTATATACTTTTCCATTTACTTCTGCTGCATATGCTTCTGCTCTCTCTCTGTTCTTGAATAGCTTATAATGTCTCATACTGCTCTCCTTACTATTTGCTTTCTGCTCTTCTCTCTCTTGATTGTATCTAATGGACTATATAATTCATAATCCTCTTTTAAATCATCATTAAATAACTTTACATAGTGTCTTGTCATTTCTAAACTACTATGCCCTAATACCTTCTGCAAAGAAAACATATTACCATTATTCTTAATCCATCCTCTGGAGAAGTTATGTCTCAATCCATGTATATTTGTCCTGTCTACATCTCTATCTAAACAATATTTCCTGAATGAATGCTTTAAACAGTTCGTAGTCATTTGTTCGTCTGCAATGCTACAGAATAAATATTTATCATTTCCTTCTCCATATCTCCACATTCTCATATACTCTTTTAATATCGTTTCTAAGTATGGAGATAAAGGTATTACTTGAGCTTTTTTATTCTTTGTATGTCTTAGTGATATTTCTTTATAGTTAAAATCAATATCCCCTATTTGAACTTCACATATTGTAGCAGCTCTATTACCAGTTGCTAATACCCAATTAACTACTGCCCATGTTCGCCAGTTTACAAAGCTCTCATTCTTTTTAGGTTTCTCCAGCAGCTTCTCTAACTGATCATCTGTAAATAGTTTAGGTTGTTCTTCCTGTGCTTCTACTAATTGTATTTTAAATCTTTCTAAATAATTATTATCCATACACCAATATAAGAAAGCTCTTATCTCTCTTAAATAATGGTTTATAGATGCAGGTTTTTTATCTTCTTCTTTGAGCTGCTTTATCCATTTGAATATATCCGTATTCCTTACTTCCTCTACAGCATCTACATCTGTATAGCAGCAGTATCTTAAAAACATTTTATAAGTATCTTTATAACCTATAATTGTTTTTTCAGATAAGGATTTAGCTTCTTTCTCTGTTAAAAATTCAGAGAATGCTTGTTCCAATGTTGTTCTTTCGTTTACTCTTTTGATTACTCTTTTTGCCATTATAATTCCCTCCTATAGAAAATCAAATAGCCAAAATCCGTACATCTGATTAGTACCAGTTATACAAAATAATCAGAGTGTCTAAAAAAACAGAGAACCCTTATAAACAAAGGATTCTCTTGCATTTATCTCCAAAAATATTTCTTTGTGATTAAGAGTCAGGTGCTCTACCAGCTGAGCTAATCGCGCGTTGCATCCCTTGATTTTACTAGGTTTTCAGATGTCCACACCCTGATTTTTTGGAAGTTGACAACCTGATTTTTAATTATTACATTGAGCATTATAATAATACTACCAATATTTGTCAATAATATATTTTTAAAAAAGTTGTTCTACTTTGTTTTTTCTACCATCATTATATTTAGTGATTAGCTCTCCTGCTTTATTGAGCTTCACTCTACCATAAAATACTCTAATCTCTTTCCCCTTTGTAAGTTGCGCAGCTTGTTCTTCTGAAAATCCATATACTAATAATTTATTATTCATTCTTCATCATCCCCTGCATAAAAGTTTCTTAACTCATTTAGTACATCTTTATTAGCTTCTTTTATTTCTTGTTCATTAGGTAAATAAACATTCTTCCAATTGTTAATAATTGCTGTTTCCAGAAGCAACTTCTGTACTCTTACATTAAAGTTAGAGATTCTAGTACATCTATCTATTAGCATCTTTAAACCTCTTTTTGTAATTGGAGCTTCAATATGCTTTCTCATTTCTATATAATCTACATATAGGTTTCTTAAATCATTATTCTCTATAGAAGATAATATATCTTCAAAATCCTCTAGATTACTTTTAGTATTTAGTTTCTTTAATTCTTTATTAGATAAGTCTTTAGTTAACTTAGTATTTAATTGTGGAGGGTTTTCCGTATTCGCATTTTCCGCTGTCTGATTATCCGATATGGGATTCTCCGCAATTGGTTTTTTCTCCTGTGGATGCTCATAAATATTATACTCTATTCCGCTAAATCTTCCTCTTTTATCAGTTGTTCTAACCCTTAATAAATATCCAAAATCCTCTAATTCTCCTAATGCACTCATTACTCCATCTTTACCATCTTTTGATAGTGTTACTAATCCAGAAACACTATAATTCCAATCATCTGGTAAACTCAGCATTAAGCTCAATAATCCTTTTGCCTTTAAGCTCATCTTCCTTTCTTTGAAGTGATAATTACTCATTACTGTAAAGTTCGCTGTTTTATGAACTCTTACAATTGACATTTTATATCTCCTCCTTGATAGCTAACTATACAGTAATATTTGCGGATTGTCCACTCGTGGAACTTCCACTATGTAAATATATTTAGAACCTTCTTAGAAGTTGCTCAATTTGTCAATTTTTCCTCACATAATACTCACTAACTAAACTGAAAATAATAGTATATCCTTCAAACTTCCGCACAAAAAAAAGGGAGCAGCTTACCCATGAGCTACTCCCTAAATCTGTATATTGTATTCTTTTTTTCATATTGAGTGCCAAAATAAAATGCAATTATTACAGTAAATATATTCAT
>JAEIGA010004205.1_pt1 | contig 22304 bp, 25 predicted proteins | sample 9270691 | NCBI WGS metagenome assembly JAEIGA01 (sample SAMN17057246, study PRJNA624740) | gut metagenome | biome: biome; isolation source: fecal sample | host: Bos grunniens | place: China: Xizang | collected 2019 | reverse complement strand
GTTAAGCTCTTCAGCGCCGATGGTAGTTGGGGCTCACGCCCCTGTGAGAGTAGGACGTTGCCGGGCAAGCAGAAACCAGTTCAATTTTGAACTGGTTTTTTTGTATGTAAAAATCTCGAAAGAGATTTCATAGAAGAAGTAAAGAATACTCACACTGACTGTCAGCAGGCATCACCGATTGGGGAGAAGCCGACGCCGAGATCCGCCGCTTATCGTCGGTCGGGTTCCGAACACGGAAGTTAAGCTCTCGCGCCGATGGTAGTTGGGGCCGCGCGTCCCCTGTGAGAGTAGGACGTTGCCGGGCAAGCAGAAACCAGTTCAGTGATGAGCTGGTTTTTTTGTGTTTTAATCCCGAGAGAGTTGAAACGACTTGAAAGAAAAGTAAAGAAGCATGGATTTCAAATAATAAATCCTCTTTAGCTTGTCGTTTTAGATAAACCAGCATGAATGGACGTTCTTTTATAAGGGGTTCAGTCAAGCAGAGGTCATTTAGCTGGCTGTGTTCAGTGATAACATATGAAAAATAATCTCTCCTCTAAACTTTATCCGAGGATCTTAAATAAAGACATACAACGTATTCAGCATCTGGGCATACAATAATGTACATAAGCAATTCGAAATCGTGTATACAATTATCTGTCAGAGGTGATACTAGGAGTAGCAGGAGGTGTGATGATGGCGATTTTAGATCAAACCAATATGAAGTTTAGAGAAGGCGGGAACAGATGCAGTATTTGCGAAAAGGATAAGTCAGATGGTTTGCATCTCTATATAGGGTTCATCTGTACAGAATGTGAGAAGGCGATTGTTCAAACAGATACGAGTGATCCGGTTTATCAAGAGTATGTAGAGAAGATGCGGAAAAATAATATTTCGGGCATTTATACGTAATCAATTTTTGTTCGTCACTTGAATGGAATGAATGGAAAAACTTATAATGATAAAAAGCACAGGCCCCTTCTTTGGACGGAGCCTTTTTAATTTGGATGATTGCAGGAAAGTAGTTGACATTAATGGATAAAATAAAGATTCCGATTCTTGATATGCTGAAGAACCACCAAGGGCAAAATCCAGTATCCTTGCATGTGCCTGGCCATAAAAGCGGGAATGTCACTCATCCGCTGACACCGCCAGCCCTTCATGAGGCAATGAGCTGGGATATGACGGAGTTGACGGGGCTTGATGATCTCCATAGCCCGGAGGAGGGAATCAAGGAGGCAGAGACCTTGCTTTCTTCCTTTTATCAGACAGATAAGAGCTACTTTCTGGTAAACGGATCGACGGTTGGGAATTTGGCGATGATTCTCGGGACCATTCATGCAGGAGACACAGTGCTCGTGCAGAGAAACTGTCATAAGTCAGTTATTAATGGATTAGCATTAGCGAGCGCAAAGCCGATTTTTATTCACCCTGAGCTTGATGATGAAGGAATTGAAATCGGTCTTACAGCTTCTCTCGTCAAGGTTTACCTGGATAAGTATCCTGAAACGAGGGCAGTCATTTTGACGTATCCAAACTATTATGGCATGGGAATGGAGCTTGATGGAATCATTAGAGTGGCTCATCAGCAGCAGATTCCGGTACTTGTTGATGAAGCCCATGGCGCTCATTTTGCCGCAGGAGACCCATTTCCTCCCTCTAGTCTTCAGAGGGGAGCCGATATAGTTGTTCATTCGGCTCATAAGACATTGCCGGCGATGACGATGGGCTCTTATTTACATGTACAAGGAGAGCTGGTTGCTGCTGAGCAGGTGGAATGCTATTTGAGGATGCTCCAGTCGAGCAGCCCGTCCTATCCGATTATGCTGTCACTGGACTTAGCGAGAGCTTATCTGGAAGGATACGGTGAAGAGGATAAAATGTATCTGGGCGAGCAGGTAAGATTAATAAAGGATTATCTCACAGCCCATCGACATCTTGCGGTATATGAAGCCTCGGAAGCAGATTGGCATGACCCGCTGAAGCTGATGATTCATCATCAGGGGAACTTGTCTGGATATGAGCTGCAGGCAAGGCTCGAGGAGGTCGGGATATATCCGGAGCTATCAACTGAGCGGTTCGTGTTGCTGGTGCTGCCGCTTTTGAAAGCAGGCCATGAATCCTTTATTAAGAAGTTCATCGAGCGCGTGGAATTGATAGAATGGAAAACGGCAGAGAAGCCAGCAGCTGAAACAGGCTTCCTTAAAGGTGATATAGGCAATGTTAGAAAGCATTCAGAGCTTGCCTTATCATACGAAGAAATGGAGACGCTAAGCATAAAAAGACTGGAACTTCCCCTTTCAGTAGGTGAGATTGCAGCGGAAGCCATTATCCCTTATCCCCCTGGAATCCCGTTGATTCAACGAGGAGAACGAATTACGGATGAGATGGTTGCCGCATGTCTGCGGCTATTGAAAAACGGGGTGAAGATTCAAGGGGGTACTTACCTGAAAGAGGGACAAATCCAGGTCTTTGCCCAAGGGCTATGATATACTAGCTATAGCGTACATAATATTGGAGGGTGCAAGCTTGAAACGAGGAGTATTTATTACGGTTGAGGGTCCTGAGGGAGCTGGGAAAACAACCATCATTGCAAAAGTGGCAGAACAGCTGGAGAGGGAAGGCTACAAGATTATCCTGACAAGGGAGCCAGGCGGTATTCCAATTGCTGAACAAATTCGCGAGGTTATTTTAAATCGCAGCAATACAGCTATGGACCCGCGTACAGAGGCGCTTCTTTATGCGGCAGCCCGCAGGCAGCACTTGATGGAAAAGGTCGTACCGGCGCTTGAGGAAGGAGCTATCGTCCTATGTGACCGCTTCGTTGACAGTTCCTTGGCCTACCAAGGATACGCAAGAGGCATCGGGGTCGATGAAATCTGGCAGATTAACCAGTTTGCGATTGGCGATCTGATGCCGGAGTTAACATTATTTTTCATGATTGACCCGAAAAAGGGATTAGAGAGAATAGAGCAGCATAAGAATAGAGAAGTAAATAGACTTGACGTGGAGGAGCTCAGCTTTCACCAAAAAGTGTATGATGGCTATCAATTATTGATGGAAAAAGATCCGGACCGTATCAAAGGTATTGATGCAGACCGATCTATTGAAGAAGTATACGAAGAAACTCTTCATCAAATAAAGACAAATATTGACAAGAAACCTTAAAGCATGGCTTTAAGGTTTTATATTAATCTTATACAGGCTTTGGTATAATGAAAGGGACAACTTAGAGGAAACACATGAATAGATTGATTCTAGATTGGGGGGTTCACCATGAAGCTTATTGTAGCGATAGTACAAGACAAGGACAGTGCGAAATTATTAAGTGACCTGGTTGACCATAATTTCCGTGCAACTAAGTTGGCTACGACAGGCGGATTTCTGAAATCCGGCAATACTACTTTTATGATTGGCACAGAAGAAATCCGTGTCAATAAAGCTCTTGAAATCATTAAACGGAATTGTCAGGCCAGGGAACAATATGTGGCTCCTGTCTCGCCAATCGGAGGGAATGCGGACTCCTATGTACCGTATCCAGTTGAAGTTGAGGTGGGAGGGGCAACCGTGTTTGTCCTGCCAGTCGATCAGTTCTATCATTTTTAGGATAAAGGATGAGAGGAAACAAGCATGATTGAAACATGGGAACAGCTATCAAACCAGCAGCCGAGAGCAGCAGCAATGCTTTTGAACAGCCTGATTAAAGACAGGGTGGCACATGCATACCTCTTTGAGGGGGAGCGTGGGACCGGCAAGCAGGATGCGAGTATATTGCTTGCTAAGTCATTATTCTGCCTTGATTCGATTGATGGGTATCTCCCATGCGGGATGTGCGCGAACTGTAAGAAGATTGAGCATAAAAATCATGCGGATGTCCATGTTATCGAACCTGACGGCCTTTCCATTAAGAAAGAGCAAATCAAGATGCTTCACGAGGAATTCCAGAAAAAAGCAGTCGAATCTCATAAGAAAGTTTATATCATTACTCACGCGCATAAAATGACAGCCTCGGCTGCGAACAGCCTGCTGAAGTTCCTTGAGGAACCGCATGCAGGTACCACCATCATCTTGCTGACAGATCAAATCCATAAGATGCTATCCACGATTTTATCCAGATGCCAGACGATTTCCTTCACACCGTTAAATCCTATGGAGCTAGGAAAGCAATTAGTTCAGTCAGGGGTTCCGGTCAAGAAGGCAAGATTAATTGCCAGTTTGACGAATAGTGTCGATGAAGGACTAGCCCTAAATGAGGATGAGTGGTTTGCACAAGCCCAAAAGATAGTGGTAAAATTGTTTGAAGCCATAAAAAATCCTGTGGATGGAATTATGGTCGTCCAAGAGGACTGGCTCCCTCATTTTAAAGAACGTGAGCAAATGGAAATGGGATTGTTGCTTCTTTTGAATATATACAGAGACCTTCTCTATGTTCAGCTTGATAAGCCAGAAGAGATGGTTTATCAGGATAGGGAAGATCAATTCCGCCAATTGGCTATTTTGCACTCACAAAAGCAATTAGCCAATCAGATGAATGAAATACTGGAGGCAAAACGTAAGCTTTCGGCGAATATGAACCCACAGCTGTTAATGGAGCAGCTTGTGCTTAACCTTCAGGAGGGGTTTACACTTGTATGATGTTGTAGGAGTCCGCTTTAAAAAAGCGGGTAAAATATATTATTTTGACCCAGGAGAGCTCGAGATAGCCAAGGATGAGTATATTATCGTAGAAACCGTCAGAGGCATTGAATTTGGGAAAGCTGTGATTCCGCGCAAGCAAGTGGGCGAAAATGATATAGTCCTTCCTTTGAAAAAGGTCATTCGGATTGCCGATGAGAAAGATCGCTTTACCGTGGACGAGAATAGGGAAATTGCACAGCAGGCATTCCAGATTTGCAGTGAAAAAGTGACTGAGCATCGCCTGGATATGAAACTGGTTGATGTGGAATATACCTTTGATCGCAATAAGGTGATTTTTTATTTTACAGCGGATGGACGAGTTGATTTTCGTGAGCTTGTGAAGGATTTGGCGGCTATCTTCCGCACAAGAATAGAACTAAGGCAAATCGGCGTGAGGGATGAGGCTAAAATGCTCGGAGGCATTGGCCCGTGCGGACGGATGCTATGTTGTTCGACCTTCTTGGGGGACTTTGAGCCAGTTTCAATTAAAATGGCGAAAGACCAAAACCTATCACTTAATCCAACAAAAATCTCAGGACTATGCGGACGTCTCATGTGCTGCTTGAAATATGAGAATGATGAGTACGAAAGCGCGAAGGAACAGCTTCCGGACCTTGGTGAGTATATTGATACTCCAATGGGGAAAGGAAAGGTTATTGGCCTGAATATCCTTGAGAAAATCATGCAGATTGAATTGCAGGGGAAAGAACGTGTTGTGGAATATACGCTGGATGAGATGATGGAGGAAGGCACCTTCACGATTCAAGCCACAGATTAATAAGGTGGTGGGTGTTATGAATAAAAAAGAAATATTCGATTCGGTCAGCAGTATGGAGGCCCAAATCGGCGATCTGTACAAGCAGCTCGGTGAATTAAAGCAACATCTGGCCGAGATTCTAGAGGAGAATAATACGCTCCAATTGGAGAATGAAAACGTTCGCCGCCGGTTGCTGGAGCTTGAAAAGGATAAACCTGCATCTGCTCAGAAAAAGCAGAAAAAGGGCAATAAGCCAATGGATATTGGAGAGGGCTATGATAACCTGGCAAGACTGTATCAAGAAGGATTCCATATATGCAATCTGCATTTTGGAAGTCCGCGAAAAGATGGAGATTGCTTGTTTTGCCTCTCATTTCTGAATAAGAAATAAAGATAGTCTTTCCTATCGATTAGGAAAGGCTATTTTTATAAAGATATATGGTTAGGAGCGATTAGTGATTGAAGATGTTAAAAGATGATGAACGCCTGGATTATCTCCTGGGAGAGCCGCTTCGGATTATCCAAAGCCCGAGTGTGTTCTCCTTTTCCTTGGATGCGGTCCTGCTTGCGAAATTCGTGTATGTGCCGATTCAAAAGGGAAATTTGGTCGACCTTTGTGCCGGCAATGGCGTTATCCCGCTATTATTAAGCAGGAGGACGAAGGGACATATCCATGGGGTTGAAATTCAGGAGAGGCTTCATGATATGGCTGTAAGAAGCGTTCAATACAATAATCTGTCCGAGCAGATTACGATGCATCATGAAGACTTGAACAAAATCCTTCCTGTACTGGGGCATGATAAATACGATGTCGTTACCTGCAATCCCCCGTACTTTCTGACCCCAGCTAAGGAAATTCAGAACGATAATGTGCATTATGCCATCGCGAGACATGAGATTATGTGCACATTAGAAGACGTTGTCCGGGTGAGCAGCCAGTTGCTGAAACAGGGAGGGAAAGCTGCTTTCGTTCACCGGCCGGGAAGGCTGCTCGATATTTTAACCTTGATGAGAAAGTACCGCATTGAGCCGAAGCGGCTCCAGTTTGTATACCCGAAGGCTGGGCGTGAGGCCAATACCATCCTGGTGGAGGGAATCAAGGGGGGAAGCCCTGACTTGAAGCTTTTGCCGCCTCTTGTCGTTTATAAGGATAATAATGAGTATACAGAAGAGCTGAAGGAAATCATTGATGGTGAATAAGATGCACTATTTCTATGTGCTCGAATGCGCGGATGGCAGCTATTACGCGGGCTATACGAATAATCTTGAGAAAAGAGTCGACACCCATAATGAGGGCAAGGGTGCTAAGTATACCCGAGCAAGGAGGCCGGTTGTCCTGCGCTATTATGAGCAGTATGAGACAAAAACGGAGGCGATGCAGGCAGAGTATCGTTTCAAGCAATTGAAGAGGCCTGAGAAGGAGCGTATCGTGCAAATGGGAGGTAAAAGCATTGAAAAGTCAAAAGAGCTTTGAGCAGGAGCAAGAGCCTGCCTTATACTTAGTGCCGACGCCAATCGGCAATTTAGAAGATATGACGTATCGGGCTGTGAGGATTTTGCGGGAGGCGGATTGCATTGCAGCAGAGGATACCCGCAATACGAAAAAACTATGTAATCATTTTGAGATTCATACACCGCTTATCAGCTATCATGAACATAACAGACAGCAGAGCGGGGAAGCTATTTTAGCAAGGCTCAGGAGTGGAAGCAGGGTCGCCCTCGTGAGCGACGCGGGCATGCCAGCCATCTCTGACCCGGGCTATGAGCTCGTGCAGGCTTGTATAGAAGAGGATATACCGGTCGTGGCACTTCCAGGGGCGAACGCTGCATTGACCGCTCTAATCGCCTCAGGAATCAGTCCTCAGCCCTTTTACTTCTATGGGTTCCTTAACAGGAGCCGCAAGGAGAAGAAAAAAGAGCTTGAAGAGCTGCGCAAGAAGGATGGGGCTATTATCTTTTATGAATCGCCTCATCGCTTGAAGGAAACATTGGCAATCCTTCATGAGTATCTTGGAAACAGGCCGATCGTCCTTGCACGCGAGCTGACGAAACGGTTTGAGGAATACATTCGCGGCACGATTTCAGAAGCGCTGGAGTGGGCAAGTACACAGGAGGTTCGAGGGGAATTCGTTTTGATTGTGGAAGGCTCCAATGAAGTGGAAGAAGAGGCTGTATGGTGGGAAGATGTGAGTCTTAAGGAGCATGTAGACCATTATGTAGACTCTCAAGGGTTGAAACCCAATGATGCGATCAAGCAGGTGGCTAAAGAACGAAACATTCCAAAGAGGGAAGTATATCAAGCCTACCATATAGACATAATGAAATAAGAACATAAAAAAGCTCCCCAAATGGGAAGCTTTTTTATTAATTTGTTACATGAAGGCTTTCTTGAATTTCTTTAAGGAGTTGTTCAGCACCTTCGCGGCTTAGGATGAGTTTGCCGTCTGCTAATGTGAAGTTGCTATCAGATACTTCACCTGTTACTTGGCAAGTCATGTTTGGTTTGTATTTTTTGAGGATGATGCGCTCATCATCAACATAAATTTCAAGGGCATCTTTTTCAGCAATTCCGAGCGTACGACGAAGTTCAATCGGAATAACCACCCGGCCAAGTTCATCTACTTTACGTACAATACCAGTGGATTTCATAACAATACTCCTCTCATAGAATAATATTTTTTTAATAAAATTCGTCATTATTCGACAAAATTTAATGATGTTATCATAATACCAAGCATTCCCAAAACCGTCAATGTTTTTAGTTCTTATGACAATGGTAGTTTGTGGGCAATATGGATTATATATAGAAAAAAACGGGCTGAAAACGCTTATTTTTACCTTAAATATGTAAGCGTATGTATTTTTTACATATTAAATTGTGAGGTAAATTGTATAATATTTAGAACTGACTAATTTTTTTCGACACATTTCTAAGAAAAAACGACATAAAATAATTATATTAAAATATTTATATATGACATTTTGTATAATGAATTTAATAAAAGTTGACCATTTGTCTTTATGGGAATTTTTTTGCTGAAAGAGAATGAAGGGTTCCTCTGTATAAAAAATTAAGGAATTCCTTTATAATGTTACTATTATGTTAAATCGTTCTTGCGAGTAAGAGGACGTTATAGGCAGCGCCTTTAAGGAGTGGAAAAAATGAAGGAAAAATTAAATACGTTTTACATTACAACCCCTATTTATTATCCAAGTGGAAATCTTCACATTGGTCATGCATATACGACAGTCGCCGGAGATGCGATGGCCCGCTATAAAAGAATGCGGGGGTTCGATGTGATGTACTTAACTGGCACGGATGAGCATGGCCAGAAGATCCAGCGAAAAGCGGAAGAACAGGGAATCAGCCCGCAGGAATATGTGGATGGCATGATCCGCGATATCAAGATTCTATGGAAGAAGCTAGATATCTCCTACGATGATTTTATCCGTACGACGGAAGACCGGCATAAAGTAGTCGTTGAGAAAATCTTCAAACAACTATTGGATCAAGGGGATATTTACCTTGATGAATATGAGGGCTGGTACTGTACCCCTTGTGAATCCTTCTTCACAGATCGCCAAGTCGAGGACGGCAATTGCCCGGATTGCGGACGCCCGGTTGAGAAGGTCAAGGAAGAATCCTACTTCTTCAAGATGAGCAAATATGCAGACAGACTTTTGCGATTTTACGAAGAGAACCCAGATTTCATTCAGCCGGAGTCCCGCAAAAATGAAATGATCAATAACTTCCTGAAGCCAGGTCTTGAAGATTTGGCCGTATCGAGAACAACATTTGACTGGGGCATTAAAGTGCCAGGCAATCCAAAGCATGTCATTTATGTGTGGATTGATGCATTGTCGAATTATATTACAGCACTTGGCTATGGCACAGAGGATAACTCTAAATACATGAATTACTGGCCGGCAGATGTGCATCTTGTCGGAAAGGAAATTGTTCGTTTCCATACGATTTATTGGCCAATTATGTTAATGGCGCTTGACCTTCCCCTTCCGAAGAAGGTATTCGCGCACGGATGGCTATTGATGAAAGATGGCAAGATGTCCAAATCCAAGGGCAATGTCGTTGACCCGGTTACCTTGATTGATCGTTATGGTCTAGATTCCTTGCGTTACTACTTATTGCGTGAGGTGCCATTTGGAGCGGATGGCGTATTCACGCCGGAAGGTTTTGTTGAACGCGTGAATTTCGATCTGGCGAATGACCTTGGAAATCTTTTGAACCGTACCGTCGCGATGATCAATAAATACTTTGACGGGAAGATTCCAGCCTATCAGGGGTCTGAACGAGAATTTGACCAGCAATTGCTGCAAGCGAATATCGAAACGGTTAAAAAGTACGAGGAAGCAATGGAGAATATGCAGTTCTCTGTAGCATTGTCTACTCTATGGCAGCTTGTAAGCCGCACGAATAAGTACATTGATGAGACCCAGCCATGGGCGCTTGCGAAGGATGAAGAGAAAGTGAATGAACTGGCATCTGTGATGACTCACTTGGCAGAGTCCTTGCGAAGAATTGCCATCATGCTGAAGCCATTCCTCACAGTAGCTCCGAAGCAGATCTTCGACCAGCTTAACTGTGACCAAGAAGCGATGCAAACTTGGGAGAGTCTTGAGAACTTCGGTATGACGTCTGCTGACTTAGTCGTGAAGAAAGGCGATCCAATCTTCCCTCGTCTCGATATGGAGGAAGAGGTTGCCTATATTAAGGAATCGATGCAAGGAACAGCTTCTCAGCCTGCGGAAGAGAAACCAAAGGCTACTCAAGAGGTGCCAGAAGCAGAGGAAATCACAATTGACGATTTCAAGAAGGTCGAGCTCAGAGTAGCTCAAGTCATCAGTGCTGAGCCAGTTCCAAAAGCTGATAAGCTATTGAAGCTCCAGCTGGATTTAGGCTATGAGCAGCGCCAGGTTGTCTCCGGTATAGCGCAATACTACAAACCGGAGGAACTAGCAGGCAAGAAGGTCATTTGTGTGACCAACCTGAAGCCAGTTAAGCTGCGCGGTGTATTGTCACAAGGAATGATTCTTGCGGGCAGTGAAGACGGCCAGCTGGCCCTTGCCTCTATCGCGGAATCCTTGCCAAATGGAGCACAGGTTAAATAAGAATGGAAAAATAAACGGAGGGGATGTTACATGTGAAACATCCCTTTCTTTTTGTGCCGGTTAATGCCTGGCTTTTAATTAGTTGGAGATTGGGTAAGAGAGAATGAGACTATGCTAAAAGGGGCGAAACAATGTTATTTGATACACATGTCCATTTAAATGATGATCAATTTAACGATGATCTTGAGGAGGTCATTGAGAGAGCCCGGCTGAACGGGGTCGAGCGTGTGGTGGTTGTCGGCTTTGATGAGAAGACGATCAAACGCGCGATGGAGCTGATTGAGGCATATGATTTTATGTATGCAGCGATTGGCTGGCATCCGGTTGATGCCATTGATTTAACGGACGACTATCTCAAATGGATTGAAGAGCTGACTGCTCATCCAAAGGTAGTGGCGATTGGGGAGATTGGACTCGACTATCATTGGGACAAATCCCCTAAGGATGTTCAACAAGCGGTCTTTCGCCGGCAGATTCAATTGGCGAAAAGATTGGACCTCCCTATCATTATTCATAACCGTGAGGCCACAGAGGATGTTGTCACCATCCTTGAGGAGGAAGGGGCATCCGAGGTCGGCGGGATTATGCACTGCTTTAGCGGGAGCCCTGAAACGGCCAAACGCTGCCTTGATATGAATTTTTATATTTCACTTGGCGGGCCGGTTACGTTCAAAAATGCCGTGAAGCCGAAGGAAGTGGCGAAAGAGGTTCCGTTGGAGCGACTGCTGATAGAGACAGATTGTCCTTATTTGGCTCCGCATCCTTATCGCGGGAAGCGGAATGAGCCGAGTTATGTGAAGCTAGTCGCAGAACAAATTGCTGAATTAAAGGGTGTATCCTTTGAAGAGGTTGCAAAGGCCACCACGGAAAATGCAAACCGTTTATTTAGAATTAAATAAGTCTTATGAACGAAGGCCAAGACATATTGTCTTAGCCTTCGTTTTTTTAATGCCAATTCGCAGATTTCCGCTCTCAAAATGTGGATGAGTTGACAATATTATCTGAATGTCTATATAATTCACTCACAGTGAAAAGGGGGAATTTTCGTGATCCAAAACATGAAAAACCTATTTTCCAGGCCGAGACGAACGCCAAGAACTTTACTGATTATGACAAGTGTAGCTGTTTTTATTTTAGCAACAGGCATTATTTTTTATGAGAGTACGAAAAAAACAGTGGCATTGAGCCTGGATGGAAAAAAGCAAATGGTCAAAACCCATGCTGACACCATTAATGAACTGCTGCAAGAACTAGATGTTGAGGTAGGCAAAGAGGATTATTTAAGTCTTGCAAAAGGGACCGAAGTCAGTGATGACTTGAAGGTTGTATGGACCCCGGCTGTAGAGGTAAGCCTAACAATTGATGGCGAGACAACTTCTAATTGGACGTTGTCGGAAACGGTCGGAGAATTCTTGAAAGAAGAAGGCATACAGCTTAGAGCAGAGGATAAGGTATCCGAGAGCATGGATGAAGCAATAGAAGAGGATATGAATATTACAATAGAAAAGGCATTTCCCATTGCTCTGAAGGTAGGGAATGAAAAACGGGAAATATGGTCAACTTCGACCACGGTCGCTGACTTTTTGAAAAGTGAGAAGGTAAGCCTAAATAAATTGGACCAGGTAAGTCCAGCTTTATCTAACCGTTTGACAAAGGAATCAGCTGTTACCGTAACGAGGGTAGAAAAGGTCACCGATGTGGTGGAAGAACCAATCAGCTATGAAACGATCAAACGAACGGACCCATCTTTGGAGAAGGGGAAAGAGAAAATCATAACTGAGGGCCAAGAAGGTTTAATCAGCAAAACATATGAATTAACACGGGAAAACGGCAAAACCATTTCTAAGGAGCTAGTGTCAGAGAAGACGGTTCAGGAAAAGGTTGACCAAGTGGTCGCCATTGGAACCAAGGAAAAGAAGGCCACTGTAACAAAGGTGTCATCACCTTCAACGTCATCTTCATCAGCGGAGGAGTATCATGTCACCGCAACGGCCTACACGAGCGGCTGTAATGGCTGTACTGGTAAAACGGCTACAGGAATCAATCTGCGTGCTAACCCGAACGCCAAGGTAATAGCAGTAGATCCAAGCTTTATTCCGCTAGGGACGAAGGTGTACGTGGAGGGCTACGGGTATGCGACTGCAGCAGATACCGGCGGTGCTGTGAGCGGCAAGAAAATTGATGTATTTGTACCATCGACGGCAGATGCCTATAGTTGGGGCGTGAAGACCGTCAAAATTAAGGTGTTTCGCTGAATAATTGATAATATTTATACAGAGGATTTCTGTCCTCTGTTTTTTTGCGTTATAATAAGCAAGATTGCTGTTGGGAATTTTGCTATTACATTTATATTACAAAAATAACATAAATATATCAAATATTAAGCGAGAGAAAAGAAGACCTTTTGGAGGAAAAATGAAAATTAAGGAAATTATTGTGGTGGAAGGTAAAGATGACACGGTCGCAATCAAGCGGGCACTTGATGCAGATACAATTGAAACGAACGGTTCGGCTATCAATGAGGAGACGCTTGAGAAAATACGGCTTGCTCAGAAGGTACGCGGTGTCATCGTCTTTACGGATCCGGATTTTCCGGGAGAACGGATTCGTCATATTATCACGCAGAATGTACCGGGCTGCCAGCATGCGTTTTTGCCGAAGAATCAGGCTATCCATAAATCCGGAAAGGGACTTGGGGTTGAGCACGCAACGCCCGCGGCCATAAGAGAAGCCCTTTCAAATGCAAAGCAGATGGAACACGAGCAGATGGAGATCATCAGTAAGGAGGATTTGCTGATGTTCGGCCTTATTGGGGGTCCTGAAGCAGCGGATAAGAGAGAAAGATTAGGAAAATACTTAAATATCGGGTACGCTAATGGAAAGCAGTTATACGCGCGGCTAAAGATGTTCGGGATTACAAAGGACGAATTTCTGCAGGCAATTGAACATATAAATGGAGTGGAATCAAATGAATAAAGATATTGCAACACCTATTAAAACAAGGCAAATATTAGAGAAGTATGGCTTTTCCTTTAAGAAGAGCCTTGGACAAAACTTCTTGATTGATACGAATATTCTCCGAAACATCGTTCATCATTCTCATGTAACGGGAGAGAGCGGCGCCATAGAAATTGGGCCTGGAATCGGAGCGCTGACTGAGCAGCTGGCTAAGTCATGCAAAAAGGTCGTTGCCTTTGAGATTGACCAAAGGCTCTTGCCTATCTTGGCGGATACATTATCTGATTATGACAATGTGAAAATCATCCATGAAGATATCCTAAAGGCAGATGTCAAAAGCGTGATTGAGGAAGAGTTTGCAGGCAAGGTGAAGGATTTGCATGTTGTGGCGAATCTCCCATACTATGTGACAACCCCCATTATCATGAAATTGCTGGAGGAGAAACTGCCGCTTAGCGGAATTACGGTCATGCTTCAAAAGGAAGTGGCTGACCGAATGGCAGCAAAGCCGGGCTCTAAGGAATACGGCTCCTTATCGATTGCTGTTCAATATTATACAGAGGCATCGGTGGCGATGATTGTGCCGAAAACGGTCTTCGTGCCGCAGCCGAATGTCGATTCTGCTGTTATTCACCTGGCTGTTAGAGAAAAGCCGGCAGTGGATGTAGCCGATGAGTCATTTTTCTTCATGGTCACACGAGCGAGCTTCGCACAGCGCCGGAAGACCATCCTCAATAACCTGACCTCACAGCTTCCGGATGGAAAAAGCAAGAAGGACTGGATTTTGAAGAGTCTCGAGGAGAGCGGAATTGAACCGGGCAGAAGGGGCGAAACACTATCCCTTGAAGAATTTGCGACCTTGAGCAATCACCTCTTGCCGCATTTTAAACAAAGCGAAAAATAAAGACGAGGGTAAGCCTGGCTTCTAGAAAGCTGGGCTTTTCTTTGTTTCACCATAATGTCCCATCCTGCATAGCCTATGAAGAAACCATTAGGTTACGATATGGTCACCATAGTGTGGAGTGAAGCTTGCATGGTAAGGATAAATGACATCGTCGGCCGAAAGTCATATGAATGTGATATTTATTTCCGTGTCATTGACCTACGTACCCAGCGGGGCAGGGAGATAGCGATTTTGTATGGCGAAGACATCAGGCTTGTAGCTGATGCCCCAATCAATGACCTCGAGCCCATAGGCGAGACGAGGCGGGCTGAGCGGGAATTGAGCACGAGTGTGCTTGTCGACCAATCCAATCATCTGCTAACCCAGGAGTTTGAGCGGATGCGGCATAAAAAGGAGTATGAAAGCACAGAGGGTTACCGGCATCAATCAGACTATTTCCAAATACCTGGGAAAGTTCTCCACCTAGACGGAGATCCCGCATATTTAAAAAAATGCTTAGACCTCTACCACCAAATTGGGATTCCTGTTCATGGGGTCCATTGCCGGGAAAAGGAGATGCCATATAAAATCGGGGATTTGCTTGAGCAATACAGGCCGGATATCTTGGTCATTACCGGTCATGATTCCTATTCAAAAACGAAGGGGACGGTGGATGACATCCAGGCTTATAGGCATTCGAAGGATTTCGTCTTGACGGTCAAGGAGGCGCGCAAGAAGGTTCATCACCTTGACCAGCTTGTGATTTTTGCGGGTGCTTGCCAATCTCACTTCGAATCCTTGATTGTGGCCGGAGCGAATTTCGCCAGTTCCCCTTCACGCGTCAATATCCATGCGTTAGATCCGGTATACATTGTAGCGAAGGTCAGTTATACATCCTTCATGGAACAAATCAATGTGTGGGATGTTGTGCGCAATACGCTTACGGGTGAGCGGGGTCTTGGCGGAGTTGAATCAAAGGGAGCTCTGCGAATCGGTATGCCCTATCATCAAAAGGATGCACAGCCGCCGGATATGGACTCATGATGAAGGAGGCCGCCTGAAAACAGGCGGCTTATTTATTTTGCTTGTTATGTTAATTACATACATATATGGGTGTCGAATTGGGTATGTTAAAAGAGAGAAAAAAAGAGAAATTTTTGGGATGAAAAACGTTGACAAACAAATTTAATCACTGATATAATTTATTATTTTGTTTGACCGTCATTTTAAAATGTGTTATACTATATCTTAGTGAGGTGGACGAAGCATGCCAAAAAGTTTGACTGATATTAAACAAATTTTGGATTCCCATTTGGGGCAGAAGTTGCTACTCAAGGCGAATGGCGGTAGAAGAAAAACTATCGAACGTTCAGGTGTATTAGCTGAGACCTATCCTTCGGTGTTTGTTGTCGAGTTGGATCAGGATGAGAACTCATTCGAAAGAGTCTCCTACAGCTATGCAGACGTATTAACAGAAACAGTGGAATTAACTTTTACTGAAGAGACATCAGGAAAAATGGCTTAAACGGCAGTGGACGACAGTCCGCTGCTTTTTTACTATAATTTGGCGAGGGTACAGGAGAGAGAGCAGAGCAAGCTAAGAGAGCCGCACCTGAATAGAAAGGGGCTGTTCGCATTGGGCAGAAGAAGAAGTATGATGTCTGAACAATTTAAAGAAGAGCTTGCGAAAGAACTCGGGTTTTGGGATGTTGTGCAGAAAGAAGGATGGGGAGGCATAAAAGCTTCTGATGCGGGAAATATGGTCAAACGGGCCATACAAATCGCTGAGGAGCAATTGGCTAACCGATCATAAGGGAATACCTTAATACCTGTTCACTTCTAAAACAAACTAGTTTGGTGCGGTAAGCCCCTTGGGATAATACATCCTAAGGGGCTATTCTGTGCTGGGAAATAAAATTTTATGCGAATAGTGGCGATTGATGCGATGAAAATGTACAATGTGAGAAGGTAACAATAGGACAAAGTAGGTGAACATAATGAAATGGATGGAGAAAGCACCTGCTAAGATTAACTTGGCGCTGGATGTTTTATATAAGCGGGAAGATGGTTTTCACGAAGTAGAGATGGTGATGACCAATGTTGATTTGGCTGATCGTATCGAGCTTGCTGAACGGAGCGGAAATACAATCAGGATTAATTCACATAATCGCTTTGTACCGGATGATAGCAGAAATTTAGCCTATCAGGCTGCAGATTTGCTAAAGAGGCGTTTCTCAATCAATACAGGTGTTGATATAACAATTGATAAGCAGGTGCCGGTTGCAGCCGGTCTTGCCGGCGGCAGCAGTGATGCGGCGGCCACTCTGAGGGGCTTAAACAAGATGTGGAAGCTGGGTTTATCACGGGATCAATTAGCTGAGATTGGCTCAGAGATTGGGTCAGATGTGGCCTTTTGTGTGCATGGCGGGACTGCGATCGCGCGGGGGCGCGGGGAGAAGATTGAGCATTTGCCATCCCCTCCAAGCTGCTGGGTCATTTTAGCTAAGCCGACGATTGGCGTTTCAACGGCTGATGTGTATCGTAATCTGAAGGTTAATGAAGTTGAACACCCAAACATTCAAAATATGGTGCAGGCTATATATAACCAAGACTATGATGGAATGTGCAATCATATGGGGAATGTGCTTGAGAGCGTGACATTATCCATGTATCCGGAAGTCCGGATGATCAAGGAGCAAATGAGCCGCTTTGGGGCAGATGCTGTTTTGATGAGCGGGAGCGGTCCGACCGTATTCGGCCTGGTGGAGCATGATTCCCGAATGCAGCGGGTTTATAACGGATTAAGAGGTTTTTGTGACAATGTCTTTGCGGTACGATTGTTAGGAAACCGGAACGAGGTTGAATAAACACGTACAATCAGGTAAAATCACATTAAAACATTCGTGTTATGGAGGGTACTTATGAAATTGCGCAGGAGTGAACGCTTGGTAGATATGACTACCTATTTAATGGCTCACCCTTCAACGCTCATACCGCTTTCCTTTTTCTCTGAACAATATCAGTCCGCTAAGTCATCGATTAGTGAAGATCTGGGGATTATTAAGGAAACCCTTGAATTAAAAGGGAAAGGAACGATTTTGACGGTTCCCGGCGCAGCTGGCGGTGTGAAATATATTCCTGGTGTAGGAGTTGAAGAGGCGAATCAAATCATTAAAGAGCTATGCGGAATGATGGAAACGCCAGAAAGGCTCTTGCCTGGCGGTTATCTTTATATGACAGATATATTGGGCCAGCCGCGAATTTTGGAGAATGTCGGAAGGCTTATTGCCTCACATTATCGTAACCAGCCAGTTGATATTGTGATGACGGTTGCCACTAAAGGGATTCCGATTGCCTATGCAGTGGCGCGTTATTTAGATGTGCCGGTCGTTATCGTTCGCCGTGACTCACTTGTGACGGAGGGCCCGACAATCAGCATCAATTATGTATCAGGGTCTTCAAAGCGCATCCAAACGATGGTCCTCTCCAAAAGGAGTTTGCCGAAAGAGGCAAATGTATTAATTGTGGATGACTTCATGAAAGCAGGAGGAACCGTCAATGGTATGGTAAATCTGCTTGAGGAATTTGAAGCAAAGGTGGCGGGCATCGCCGTATTGGTAGAAGCAGAACAGGCAGAGGAGCGCTTAGTTGATAATTATCTATCATTAATGAAGCTATCTGATGTGAATATGAAAGAAAAAACGATTAGGGTGGAAAAAGGGAACTTTTTTGAGCCGGCATCTGACTCCAAATAGATGACTTGCCGCTAAAGAGCGATTTTACTGACTATTTTTTTGACTAAACTAAAAAACTTACCTATTTTTTGAATATTTTTCAAAAAAAAGAAGGAAAAACGATAGTTTCGTGGAAATAGTTAGTAATTCGCTTTTATAAAAGGTGGTGACATTATGGAGGTTACTGACGTAAGATTACGCCGTGTAAACACAGATGGAAGGATGAGAGCAATCGCATCCATCACATTGGATAATGAATTCGTTGTCCATGACATCCGAGTAATTGATGGCAATAATGGATTGTTCGTTGCTATGCCAAGCAAACGTACACCAGACGGAGAATTCCGTGATATTGCTCACCCAATCAATTCTGGTACACGCGGAAAGATTCAGGAAGCTGTTCTCGCCGAATATCATCGTGTAGGTGATGTTGAAGAGGTGGAATTAGAAGGAGCGGGAGCATCCTAATTACAGAGAGAAAATAGAAGTATACATCTAAGAGCCGACCATCTGAGAGGCTCTTTTTTATGTTCCTCCAAATCCCCTCCTCCCCATTTGTCCCCCCCATTCTACAATCCAGAAATAAATTGACAGTTTTGCCCTCCCTTCTTGAAAAGAATAACTAGTTCATGTATAGTCTTAAATGGATAAAAAGGTAAACGGAGGGCTATCATGACGAACCGAAATGCAATCATACTGGCGGCGGGAAAAGGCACTCGAATGAAATCGAGTCTTTATAAAGTATTGCATCCCGTTTGCGGCAAGCCGATGGTAGAGCATGTCATTGAAAATGTTTCTGCTATTAAGGCTTCTAAGATCGTAACAATTATTGGCCATGGTGCTGAAGAAGTGAAAGAAGTAGTAGGTTCAAAGACTGAATATGCCCTGCAGGCAGAACAACTAGGTACAGCTCATGCTGTTATGCAGGCTAAAGATATAGTAGGAAATGAGGAAGGAACGACCCTGGTTATTTGCGGAGACACTCCTTTAATTACAGCTGAAACGCTTGAAGCATTGCTGAATGTACATGATGCACAGAAAGCAAAAGCAACAATCCTTACTGCCCGTACAGACAACCCGGCAGGCTATGGGCGTGTAATCAGAAATGATGATGGCCTAGTTGAGAAAATTGTAGAGCATAAGGATGCTTCACCTGAGGAATTGCTCGTTCAGGAAATTAATACAGGCACATATTGTTTTGATAATAAACTGCTGTTTGAATGTCTTGAAAATGTTTCTAATGAAAATGCTCAAGGCGAATATTATTTGCCGGATGTCATAGAAATCTTAAAGCAAAAGGGAGAGGTTGTTTCAGCCTTTGAAACACCGAACTTTGATGAGACATTAGGGATTAATGACCGCATTGCGCTTTCGCAGGCGGAAAAAATACTCAAGCGCCGAATTAATGAAGGCCATATGAGAAATGGTGTTACAATCATCGATCCTGACAATACGTATATCCATCCGGATGTAGTTATTGGCTCGGATACGTATATTTATCCTGGAACAATGATTACGGGTAAAACGACCATTGGCGGTGAATGTCATATTGGTCCGAACACGGAGATCAAGGATTGTGAAATTCAAAATCGTACGGTGGTTCGCCAGTCGGTCGCTCATGATAGCCAGATTGGCTCTGACGTCCAAATTGGTCCTTTCTCTCACATTCGTCCGCAATCAGCCATTCATGATGAAGCGAAGATTGGCAACTTCGTAGAGCTGAAGAAAACGACGCTTGGAAAGGGCAGCAAGGCCTCCCATTTGAGTTATTTAGGGGACGCTGAAATTGGCGAGCGGGTAAATGTCGGCTGCGGAAGTATCACAGTTAACTATGATGGGAAGAATAAATTCTTAACCAGGATAGAAGACGGAGCATTCATTGGATGCAATTCCAATCTAGTTGCTCCAGTGACCGTAGGCAAGAGCGCGTATGTTGCCGCTGGTTCAACCATTACGAAGGATGTTCCAGGAGAGGCGCTGTCTGTTGCGCGCGCACGACAAGTGAATAAAGAAAATTATGTAAATAAGCTAAACATCAATAAATAGTCTTGGAGGCCCATTATAAAATGTCAAATCGATATTTAGATCCCAATCTAAAAGTATTCTCACTCAATTCCAACCCTCAATTAGCCGAGGAAATCGCAAATGTTATTGGCGTTGAACTAGGGAAATGCACGGTATCACAATTCAGCGATGGCGAAGTGCAAATCAACATTGAGGAAAGTATTCGCGGATGCGATGTTTTCGTTATCCAATCCACCAGTGCTCCTGTAAATGAGCACTTAATGGAATTGCTCATTATGATTGATGCATTGAAGAGAGCGTCTGCTAAAACCATCAATATTGTGATGCCTTATTACGGTTATGCCCGTCAAGACCGTAAAGCGAGAGCCCGTGAGCCAATCACTGCTAAATTGGTTGCTAATTTGCTTGAAACAGCAGGGGCTACACGTGTCATTACGCTAGATTTGCATGCGCCTCAAATTCAGGGCTTCTTCGATATTCTAATTGACCACTTAATGGGTGTTCCGATTCTTGCGGATTACTTCCAAGCGAAACAATTAGAAGACATCGTCATCGTTTCTCCAGACCATGGCGGTGTTACTCGTGCGCGTAAGATGGCAGACCGTCTAAAGGCGCCGATCGCTATCATCGACAAACGTCGTCCGCGTCCAAATGTGGCCGAAGTCATGAATATCGTTGGTCATATTGAAGGAAAAACAGCGATTTTAATTGATGACATCATTGATACGGCAGGTACAATTACATTAGCTGCCAATGCCCTTAAGGAAAATGGCGCAAAAGAAGTTTACGCTTGCTGTACGCATCCGGTTCTTTCTGGCCCTGCCATCGAGAGAATCCAAAACTCCAATATTAAAGAGTTGGTTGTAACAAACACCATCGCATTGCCGGAAGAAAAGCAAATAGACAAAATCGTTAACCTATCTGTTGCTTCTCTTATTGGTGAAGCAATCATCCGTGTACACGAAGAGCAATCTGTCAGCACGCTGTTTGATTGATTGGCTAAAGCCATCTCTATACTACAAAAAACCGAATGGGATCCCCCATTCGGTTTTTTGTGTCCAGGAAGGAGAAAAGTATAATAATGAACAGATAAATCATAGCCCTCCCTGAGAAAATAATGAAAAAGCTATTACTAAAAGTTTACACTCCTCCCAAATAGGGAATTAGTAAGTAGATAGACGTTCAAATAGAAAAAGGATGGTGTAAGTGGTATGGCAATGACATTACAAGCAGCTCAAAGGGAAGAATTCAAGCGTTCCGAATTAAGAAGGCTAAGAAAAGAAGGTAAGTTCCCAGCAGTCGTGTATGGAAATAACAAACCGACTTCACCCATATATATTGATGAGAGCGAATTCCTGAAAGCAATTAAGCAGGTCGGAAGAAACGGTGTTTTATCACTGGACCTCTCCGGCAAAAAGACGAGCGTTATGTTAGGGGAGTATCAAAAAGACAGCTTGAAGGGGAATATCATTCATGCTGACCTCCTAGCTGTCAATATGTCTGAAGAAATGGAAGTGGATGTGCGTATTGATTTGATTGGAGAATCCGCAGGTGTTAAAGATGGCGGCATCATCCAGCAATCTTTGCATAATGTAACCATCAGTGCGAAACCAGACGGAATTCCTGCTTCGGTAGAATATGATGTCTCGAACCTGCAAATTGGCGATACTATCATTGTCGCTGACCTGAACCAGGATGGTTCCTTTAGAATCACTGAGGATGAGGATGTAGTTGTAGCTTCTGTCCTTCCGCCTAGAGTGGTAAGTGATTCTGAGGAGTCAGGAGAAACTGAGACAGCTCCATTAGAGAATTCAGCTGAATAAGACCGGCTAGTTTTTAGTCAATATTAGGGTTGTTGGGCGCAAGGTCCGGCAGCCCTTTTTAACCTGCTTGCTTATTTGTTGAAAAAGTCATCAAGGCATGTATTTTTTTTCGCGCTAGATAGGGGGAACCTAAGGAAGGGAAGTCCCTGTGCAGCCGTCTGCCCTTTCGTGAAAAATATATGGTCAAACCATCCACAAATGCACATATGAATAGAAAATAACCAGAATAGCCCTCAAATGATTGAACTTTATTTTGCTTAAATCCGTAAAAAGTATAAAATATGAAGAGGTAATGAAAAGGTTTTAATCTACAAGGAAGTGTCATATATGAAATTAATCGT
>JAEIGA010004204.1_pt1 | contig 22304 bp, 19 predicted proteins | sample 9270691 | NCBI WGS metagenome assembly JAEIGA01 (sample SAMN17057246, study PRJNA624740) | gut metagenome | biome: biome; isolation source: fecal sample | host: Bos grunniens | place: China: Xizang | collected 2019 | reverse complement strand
TAACAACGCTCCAGACCTTCTAGTGGCTGCTCAACGTCTTATTGCGGATAATCAAAACATGAAGAAAGAGGTTGAAAACTATATCCAACAACGTGCTCTTCAAATGCGCGATGCTCTTATCCAACGTGCTGAGGATATTCGTGGTGTGAAAGTAATCCGCGTTACAAGCAACGAAAACCCAGATATGCACAAAGCATTGCTTCCTTTATTTAAAGGTAAATTTGCAGACGTGAAGTTTATGCTAGTGATTGGTAATGTTTATGAAGGGAAACCAAACTTAACAGTCTTCTTAAGCAAACCAATGGTGGACGCTGGTTTCCACGCTGGAAATATGGTGCGCGAAGCTGCTAAATTCATCCAAGGTGGTGGCGGTGGCCAACCTTTTATGGCTTCTGCTGGTGGTAAAAACCCTAACGGCATCGACGAAGCAGTAGATGCAGTAATTGAAATGATATAATATAATATTGTAGGGACGCATGGAGGTCACTGAGCTTGTCGAAGTGCACATGTGTCCGTTTCACGATAATAATGTAGGGACATAGCGTGCTATGTCCTTTTTTTATGTACATTTGTGGGGAATAACACTTTTGTGATTGATATGATTAATAAAATGCTTGAAACTACGTTACATATAAAAACATTTAACGAACTTACCGTTGACGAACTTTACGCACTGCTTAGGGTGCGCACCGAGGTGTTTGTGGTGGAGCAGAATTGCGTTTATCAAGATATGGATGGCGACGACAAAGAGGCGATTCATGTGTGGATAACTGAAGGTGAAAAGGTAGTGGCGCTGGCACGTGTGTGTCCTGCAGGGGTGCATTTGCCAACTATTTCCATTGGCAGAGTGATTACTACTGTGCGTGGCAAAGGCTATGGCAAACAGATAATGTTGGCTGCAATTGATGTGGCACAAAAATATTTTGGTGCAACTAGCATCGATATTGAAGCACAAGAATATGCCAAAGGTTTCTACGAAGGTGTTGGCTTCAAACAAACCTCCGATACCTTTATGCTCGACGGCATCCCGCACATAAAAATGACGTGGGAGAGATAGTAAAACTCTTACCCCTTTCTTACTTCCATCACGCAGTCTTTGCAGTTGAAGTGAAGGCGTAGGTAGTAGTTTTTGTGAATGAGGAATAGGGGCTCGTTTATCGGTGGCTGAGCTTGTCGAAGCCCGGTGCTCTTCGTACACGCCCCCAACGCAAATCTAATGCAGTGTTTGCAAAACATCAATGTGGCATCGTCTTTTGCTTCTAGTTCAAAGGCACGAGCCGACACTTTTGCACCATGGTCGTAGTAAAACTCTTGTGCTTTTTTATTAGCTATATTGTTTAAATAGCTATCGCTAACAAGTGGAAACTTAGCATCGTTTTTTATTGGTAAAATAATAGGCGAATATGGTAGATTTACTAATGTATTTGTTAGTCCTTCGCATAGTATTCTGCGGATATTTCCTAAAACAGACGCAGGGAAGAAGAATTGAGTGTTTACGCTCACTTTGCCTGCTTCAAAAATGCTATCTCCAAGCTTGCTCAGTTGGGTAGAAATATAAGCCGAAGGGTCTTTTTGAGCTTGGTCCAATTCGCCATCAAAAACATATTCTGCCACGTGCGCGCCGACCTCCTCAAGAGGTTCCCCACAAGTGAAACGGAAAGTTTTACCCTCTACCGCAATGTTTATTTTTATTTTTCTCTTGGCACTTTCTGCTCCCAAAACTTTGTTAAACGCCTCGTCGTTATTTCTATAAACCTTGTCGCCAATAGCAATTTTCACGTTCTCGGCAGGTGTGATAACATTGCCATTTGCGGTGTTGGCTCTGAAGCCTTCCAGATCACCACGGCTGTTTACAAAACAAAATCCGTCGCCATTATTTAGGCTATGTGTAGTTTTTATCCAAATCTTTTTGCCATCCACTTTGCTCACTGTGCCGATAGGTTCACCAAACGATTTTGGACTAACAGGTTGGAAAATATAGTTTTGTCTGCCGTTTAAGAAAAACGAAGTAAACCCACGGTTGAAACTCTTATATGGGTTTGGCTCAAAGCTGTATGTGCACTCACCAAGTGATTGCTTCTTAAATTGTGGTCGAGTTTTAAGCGCTTCGTCTATCTTACCTCTATAATATGCTGTAATATTTTTAACGTATGTAATATCCTTTAGCCTTCCTTCTATTTTAAATGAACGAACACCAGCGTCAATCATTTCGCCCACATAAGATGAAGCATTAAAATCTTTAAGCGAAAGCCAATGTTTTTTGCCAAATGAATGTCCTTCTCTGTCTTGTAAGTCAAATTGTAAACGACAAATTTGAGCACATTCGCCTCTGTTGGCGCTTCTGCCTGTAAGAGCCTGGCTTACATAACATTTACCGCTATAGCTAACGCAAAGTGCTCCATGCACAAATGCCTCTAGGCGAACAGAAGTATTTTTATGAATATGCGAAATCTCCTCTAAACTCAACTCACGTGCCAGCACCACTTGCTCACAGCCAATGCTCTCCCAAAATTTCACCTTCGCCAGCGTGCTATTTTCAGCCTGAGTGCTAGAGTGTATAGCGATAGGAGGTAGGTCTAGTTTAAAAATAGAAGTATCTTGAACAATAAGTGCATCTACACCTATTTTATAAAGGCTATTTATAAGTGCCTCTGCCTCGGCAAGTTCTTCGTCGTATAAAATAGTGTTAACGGTAACATAGATTTTTGCTCTATATTGATGTGCAAATTTTACAAGGCTCTCGATGTCTTCGATAGTATTTGAAGCAGATGAGCGAGCCCCAAATTTTGGAGCACCAATATATACTGCATCTGCACCATGTTTTATGGCTTCGATGCCTGTTTCTGCGTTCTTTGCAGGAGCAAGTAGTTCTATATTCACTTCGTTCATATAGTATAGTTAGGAGTTAGGAGTGTGGAGTTAGGAGTTATATTGTTTAATTAGATTGCAAATTTACTGATTAATTCCTTATTTAAACACTTTAACATTTCATTTTAACTTTTTAAAATATAGAATTATGTTATAGTATAACAATTATCTATCTTTGCTCTTCGTAATTGCATTCGTTTGAAATAATGTTAAGAATATGGTTTGATAAAGGATGTATTAAACTCCTAACTTCTAACTCCTAACTAAAATAAGGTATCAGACAAATAACCAAAATAAAAATATATGAGTCAAGTAGTAGACATTAGAGAATTAAATGCTCGCATAGAGCAAAAAAGTGCCTTTATAGATGTACTTACCATGGGCATGGATAAAGTAATTGTAGGTCAAAAACACTTAGTAGAATCTTTGTTAATTGGTCTGTTGTCAGACGGTCACGTTCTTTTAGAAGGTGTGCCAGGTCTTGCTAAAACACTTGCTATTAAAACTCTAGCACAACTCGTTGATAGCAAATATAGCCGTATCCAATTTACTCCAGACCTTCTTCCAGCCGACGTTTTAGGTACTATGATTTATAGTCAAAAAAACGAAGAGTTTGTGGTGAAAAAAGGACCTATCTTTGCAAACTTCGTTTTGGCAGACGAAATCAACCGTGCTCCTGCAAAAGTGCAATCTGCTCTACTAGAAGCTATGCAAGAGCGTCAAGTAACCCTAGCTGACACTACTTACAAATTAGACGAGCCTTTCCTAGTGCTTGCTACACAAAACCCTATAGAACAAGAAGGTACATATCCACTACCAGAAGCGCAAGTAGACCGTTTTATGCTTAAAGTGGTGGTTTCTTATCCACGTCTTGAAGAAGAACGCCTTATCATTCGTCAAAATATTGGTGCAAAACCAGAACCTATTAAACCACTTCTTAAAGCGTCTGAAATTATCGAAGCGCGCAATGTGGTTCGTGAAATCTACCTAGACGAAAAAATTGAAAAATACATACTTGATATCGTATTTGCCACTCGCGACCCTCAAGCATACGGCTTAACCGACCTTAAAGGTATGATTGCATTTGGTGGTTCTCCACGTGCTTCTATCAGCCTTGCTCTAGCAGCTCGCGCTTACGCATTCATCAAACACCGTGGTTACGTTATTCCAGAAGACGTGCGTGCTGTATGTCACGACGTGCTTCGTCACCGTATTGGCTTAACATACGAAGCTGAAGCGAATAATATCACAACAGAGGATGTGATTTCTGAAATCCTAAACATCGTGGAGGTTCCTTAATGAGAGCGTTTTTAAAGGGTGCTTTTGTCGTTGCCCTTGTCTTCGAAATCCTCATTTACGTTTAGTAAACTCCGGTTTCTCAGACTTCGGGACGCCTAAAAATCCCTCCTTTAAAATTCACTCTCAGAGAATATATGGCCTAATTGCCTAACAATTTCTAATTCCTCATTAAAGAAGTGGAAACAACTGAATTATTAAAAAAAGTACGTCAGATTGAGATTAAAACTCGTGGGCTTTCGCAAAATATTTTTGCGGGCCAATACCATTCTGCCTTCAAGGGTAGGGGTATGGCATTCTCAGAAGTGCGCGAGTATCAAGTTGGCGACGACATTAGAAATATTGATTGGAACGTGACAGCACGTTTCAATCACCCTTTTGTGAAGGTGTTTGAAGAAGAAAGAGAGCTTACCTTTATGCTCCTAATAGACGTGTCTGGAAGTAGTGATTTTGGTACAACAACACAAACCAAACGCTCTGTAATTACAGAACTTGCAGCCACTCTAGCATTCTCTTCTCTTCAAAACAACGACAAGATAGGGGTGATTTTCTTCTCAGACAAAATAGAGAAATTTATTGCTCCGCAAAAAGGTAAAAAACACGTTTTATACATAATTCGTGAACTTATAGAGTTTAAACCAGAAAGCAACAAAACCGATGTGTCTGTGGCATTGGAATACTTTAGAAACGCTATTAAAAAACGTTGCACAGCATTCCTTATCTCAGACTTTATTTCGCCAGACTTTGAAAAACCACTTATGGTGGCATCAAACCGTCACGACCTAGTTGCAGTGCAAGTCTATGACCCTAAGGATACAGAAATACCAAATGTGGGTTGGGTGAAAATGATAGATGCGGAAACTGGTAAAACTGTCTATGTGGATACTTCAAGCAGCGATGTGCGTATGCGCTACAAGGACCATTGGAACAAACAACAAGCCACAATTAAGAAAAATTTCCAAAAAAATCATGTGGATATGGTTTCTATAAGCACCGACGATGACTATGTTAAAGCATTGATTAATCTGTTTAGAATGAGAGGATAATATGAAGAAATTTTTATTGTTTATATTATTAATTGCTGGTATAAATTTTTCCTATGCAGGGGAAATTTCTGTTAAAACTTCTCTTGAACCTTCTAATATATTAATAGGTGAGCAAGCTCGTTTAAAGATTCAGCTTACACAAAGTAAAGAAGATAAGGTTTCTTGGCCACAATTTTCTGATACTATTGCTACAAATGTTTCAATAATAGAAAAATTGGCAACAGATACTATATCTATGCCAGATGATAGAATCTCTATTACTTCTGAAATTATAGTAACTTCGTATGATAGTGGTTTTTACTATATTCCGGAGTTTGTTTTTGAGACAGCCACAGAAAAAGTTACTTCAAATCCAGTTGGGCTTACAGTAAACACCGTTCAAGTAAACGAGCAAACAGATGATATTCACGCAGAAAAAGACATTATGTCTGCACCTTTTTCTTGGATAGAATTTGCTAGGTGGAGTGGTATTGGACTTGCCATTATTTTGATAATCGCTATTATAGTCTTACTTCTTATGAGATTTGTTTTCAATAAGAAAGTAACAATATTGCCAGAAGAACCAGAAGTGATTCTACCTGCTCACGTGGTGGCTCTGGAAAAACTAGAACAAATTAAAACTGAAAAAATTTGGCAACAAGGTCAAATAAAACAGTTTTATACCGAGCTTACCGATGTTATCCGTGAATATCTAGAAAATGGTTACAGCATTAATGCAATGGAACTTACTACAGACGAAATTGTGGCGCTTGTAAAGAAAAATAAAGACTTAGACGAAATAAGATTGGTTCTAAAAGACATGCTAGAACTATCTGATTTGGTTAAGTTTGCAAAATTTGTTCCTCTAGAAAACGAGAACGAAAAAGCTGTGCTTGATGCTTTCATGATAGTAGAAAAAACTACTAAGGATGAAGAAATAGAAGAAAAACAAGAACAAGAAAAAACATCTGAAGAATGATAACATTTGCAAATCCATGGTACCTTTTGCTGTTGTTGCTAATACCTGCAATTATTGCATATTATGTTTATAACAGAAAAAGATTAACTGCAGAAATAAGATTTTCTTCTGTAGAAGTCTTTAAATCCATGCCTAAAACATATAAACATTATTTACGCTACCTACCATTTGCTCTTCATATGTTGGCTTTGGCAGCGCTTATTATTGCCATTGCTCGTCCTCAAAAGAGTGATAGTTGGAGCAACCAAACCACAGAAGGTATTGATATAGTTATGTCTGTGGATATATCTTCTAGTATGTTGGCAGAGGATTTAAAACCTAATAGATTAATTGCTGCAAAAAAAGTAGCAACAGAATTTATTACTTCTCGACCAAATGATAATATTGGTTTGGTAGTCTTTTCTGCCGAGAGTTTTACTCAATGCCCATTAACTATTAATCATGCAGAACTAATCAATCTGCTTAATGGTATAGAAAGTGGCATGATAGAGGATGGTACAGCTATTGGCTCTGGTCTTGCTACTGCTGTGAATAGAATTAAAGATAGTAATGCTAAGTCAAAAGTAATTATTCTATTAACTGATGGCTCCAACAACAGAGGACAAATATCTCCTTCTACAGCAGGTGAAATAGCAAAAAGTTTTGGTATTAGAGTTTATACTATTGGGGTAGGCACTCGTGGTATGGCTCCATATCCATTTCAAACTCCATACGGAGTGCAATATCAAGATGTGGAAGTGGATATAGATGAAGAAAGTTTAAAAGAGATTGCCAATATAACTGGCGGAACATACTTTAGAGCAACAGATACAAAAAGTTTGTCTGCGATTTACAAAGAAATAGATCAATTGGAAAAAACAAAAATTCAGGTGAAAGAATTTTCAAAAAAAGAAGAATTATATCACTGGTTTGTTTTGGTTTTAGTGATTTGTTTGATTGGAGAAATTACATTAAGAAATACAGTATTTAAATCTATACCATAATATGTTCAGATTTGCACGTCCAGAATTTTTATATTTGCTAATATTAGTTCCTATACTGATAGGATTCTTCTATTATGCTTTAATCATAAAATCAAAAAGATTAAAAACTTTAGGAAATAAAACTTTGTTAAGAGAATTAATGCCAGAGGCATCTCATTTTAGACCTAGAGTAAAATTTTATCTTTTATTATCTGCTTTTATATTATCTATTTTTATGATGGCAGGCCCACAATTTGGCTCAAAACTTGAAAAACAAAAAAGACAGGGCGCAGAGATTGTGATAGCAGTGGATGTATCAAATTCTATGCTTTCACAAGATATGAAACCAGATAGAATGACAAGAGCAAAAAGAATATTAGGTGGTTTAATAGATAATTTACAAAACGATAAGGTGGCTTTAATGGTATTTGCAGGTGATGCGTATGTACAAATGCCACTTACCACAGACGTGTCTTCTGCCAAAATGTTCCTTTCTAATATAAATCCTGGAATGGTCCCTGTACAGGGTACTGCTATAGGCATGGCTATAAGACGTTCTATGTCATTATTTTCTAATACAGATGCCAATGTAGGTAAAACTATCATAATTATAACAGATGGTGAAAACCATGAAGATGATGCTGTGGAGGCTGCAAAAAAAGCTTTAGAAAGTGGTATTACAGTAAATGTGATGGGACTTGGTACACCAGAGGGGGCTCCAATACCTATTACTGGAACTAATAGTTTTAGAAAAGATAGGGACGGTAATGTGGTTGTTACAAAATTGAATGAGGTGATGTGTCAAGAAATCGCATCTGCAGGTGGTGGGGCATATATAAAATCTGATAATTCATCTGCCGCTGTAAGAGCGCTAACATCTGAGTTGGAAAAATTATCTAAATCTGAAATAGAATCACAGGTATATTCTCAATACAATGAACAATATATTGCCATAGCATGGATAGTATTGGTTCTTTTAGTAGTAGAATGTATATTGTTGGAGAGAAAAAATCCATTATTTAAGAACATAAAATTATTCTCATAATGTTAAGATTAGCAATATCTTTATTAACTTTGTTGGCTTTTACTTCAGTTTTTGCATATAAAGCAAATCCTTCTATAAGAAGTGGTAATAGTGCATACGAAGATGAAAAATATACAGATGCAGAGGTGGAGTATAGAAAAGGGATTCAGGCAGACAAATATTCTGTAGAGTCTGTATATAATTTAGCAAATTCTTTATATAAACAAGAAAAATATAAAGAGGCTGCTACTGAATTTGAGAAAGCGTCTAAATTGACAGATGATAAAGAAAAATTATCTTCTATTTATCATAATATGGGTAATTCTTTGTACAAAGCCGAGGATTATGCTAATAGTATAGAAGCTTATAAAAATGCGCTAAAAAATAATCCAAAGGATGATGAAACTAGATTTAATCTAGCATTGGCACAGAAGAAATTACAAGCTCAACAACAGCAACAACAACAAAATCAGGACAAAAAAGAAGATAATAAGGATAAACAACAACAGCAGCAACAGCAACAAGAAGAAAAGAAGGAAGAACAATCTGAGCAAAAAGAACAACCACAGCAACCACAACAAAATAAAGAGGAAATGTCTCAAGAAGCTGCAGAGCAGATATTAGATGCTTTTTCACAAGATGAAAAACAACTTCAAGAAGAAATGCAACGCAGAAAAGGTGGTCAAAGAAGCTTAGAAAAAGATTGGTAATATGAAAAAAAGAATAATTATAGGGATTTTATTGTGGATTTCTGCATTAATAATATGTGCAGAGGAGATAAGCTTTACTTGTAAAGCTCCTACCACCGTAATTTCTGGTCAGCAATTTAAACTTGTTTATACCATAAATAAAGAAGGGAAAGACCTTAGGGTACCAGAGATATCAGATTTCGACGTGCTTTTTGGTCCTTCTACTTCACATAGCAGTAGTTTCCAGATAGTTAATGGTAAAGCAACAAGTAATACTCAGATTACTTACACTTATATGTTGGCAGGTAAAGAGCCTGGAACATATACTATTGCTCCTGCCACAATTGTGGTGAGTGGAGATAAATATATCAGTAATTCTGTGCACATAAAAGTATTACCAGCTGATAAAACTGCAAATTCTTCTAGTAATTCTTCTACACAAGGAATTCCAGTTGATAATGTTTCTACAGATAAAGTTTCTAATGAACAAATTTTTGTAAAACAACTATTTTCTAAAACTAGAGTTTATGAACAAGAGGCAATACTTGTTACTTACAAACTTTACACACGATTAGATGTGGTTCAAGTTGGAGGAGTGAAATTCCCAGAGTATAAAGATTTCTTTGTACAAGATGTAGAGTTGGACCCAAATCGTTCATGGGTAGTAGAACATGTAGATGGCTATAATTATAATACAATAACACTCAAACAATGTATAATATTCCCTCAACATTCTGGTAAATTTAATATTGATGGAGGAAATGTAGAGGTGATATTAAGAATGAGAACATCTTCTTCTCGTCATCAAAGTATATTTGATGATTTCTTCCAATCATACCAAGATGTAAAGAAAAACCTAAAATTTTCTGGGGCTCAGATAAAAGTGAAAGAATTACCAGCAAATCCACCTGCAGGATTCTCTGGAGCAGTTGGTTCATATAATATGAACTCATCTATTTCTTCGCAAGATGTGAAAGCTAATGATGCTATAACATTAAAAATTAAAATTTCAGGAACAGGAAATCTTAAGTTGGTTAAAACACCAGAGGTTAAATTCCCATTAGATTTTGATGTTTATGACCCAAAAGTTGATGTAAAAGTGAAACCATCATCAGCAGGTCAAAATGGTCATAAATCTATCGAATATGTGGCAATTCCACGTTTTGGAGGAGAATTTGAAATTCCTGAAGTAAGATTTGTATATTTTGATATAAATAAGGGCGAATATAAAACTCTTACTACACCAGTATATAAACTTAAGGTAGATGGCACGTCTGAGAATACATCTACAGCCTCTGTCGTATCTTCTGTAGTGAATAAGGAAAATGTAAAGCAATTGTCAACAGATATTCGTTATATACATACAAATGTTGAAAAAGGATTAACAAAAAAAGATAATCATTTTGCATTCTCTTCATCTATGTATATGTGTTTGCTAACGCCACTATTTATATTTATCATTGTCTTATTGCTTCTGCAAAAGCAAGCAAAAGAAAATGCTAATGTGGCACTTAGAAATACAAAACGAGCAAACAATGTGGCTAAAAAACGCTTAAAAGAAGCTCAAAAATGCCTAAAAGCAGGTGAAAAGTCTAAGTTCTATGAAGAAACAATGCGTGCTTTGTGGGGTTATATAGCAGACAAACTTACCATTCCAGTGTCTGAACTTACAAAGGACAATGTTCAAGAAAAACTTGTATCACACAATTGTGACGAGGAACTGATAAAAGAATTCCTTTCTTGTCTTTCTGATTGTGAATTTGCTAGATTCTCACCCGTAGTGAATGATAGCTTGTCTATGGATAATGTTTATAATAGAGCTGCAGATTTAATAGGTAAACTTGATAATACTTTAAGATAATATGAAAAATAAGATATATAGTTTAATAATATCATTAATTTTCTGTTTAAATGTACAGGCTGTAGGTCTCTTCAACTTTGAGAAAGCAGAAGAAGCTTACACTGCTGGTGAATATGCCACTGCTTTAGGCATTTATAATTCTGCATTAGAAATGGGATACGAGTCTGCCGATTTGTATTATAATGTGGCAAATTGTTATTTCAGAAAAGGAGAACTAGCTGCTTCTATTCTCAATTATGAGCGTGCGCTTAAGTTGGAACCTTCTCATGAAGATGCAAAACACAATCTAGAATTTGCCGAGGCAAAAACTGTTGATAATATTAATGAGATAGGAAATGTATTCCTTGTTGATTGGTGGAATGCCATCTGTAATATAGTATCTGCAGATGCTTGGGCTTGGGTTGCAATATCATTGTTTGTAATAGTTTTAGTTGCACTTTCACTATACATTTTCGTAAGAAAGATGTGGGTGAGAAAACTAGGATTTTCGGTAGCAATAATAGCGTTATTCTTTACTATTATTTCATTATTCTCTGCCAATACTCGTTACAACATTGAGACATCAAAATCTCAGGCTATAGTATTTTCTCAAACAGTGACTATTAAAAGTTCACCAGATAGTAGTGGAAACGACCTATTTATCCTGCATGAGGGAACAAAAGTTAATATTAAATCTACTCTAGGAGAATGGGTTGAAATAAGTACACTAGATGGAAATTCTGGTTGGATACCTGCTAACGCAATAGAAGTTATTTAATGGAATTATTTAATGCTTTAATAGAGTGGGATAGAGAGTTGCTTGTAAATATAAACTCTCTTAATACTCCATTTTGGGATAATATTATGTGGTGGATTTCGGACCGTTTTGTCTGGATTCCACTTTATTTTTCTATTATTTTCTTTCTTTTTAAAATTAAAGGTAAAGATGCTATTGTGGCTGCACTTGCTGTTGGACTTTGTATTTTGATTGCCGACCAAGTGGCATCTGGCTTTTGTAAACCATTTTTTGAAAGATTAAGACCTACTCATGACCCAGAGCTAAAGGATATTATTCATGTTGTAAACGATTATAGAAGTGCATTATATGGATTCTGCTCTTCTCACGCATCAAATACCTTTGGAATAGCCACACTTACATGTTTGCTATTTAGAAATAAATGGTATGCGGCATTAATTTATTCTTGGGCAGTGCTAAATTGTTATTCTAGAATGTATCTAGGAGTACACTTCCCATTGGATATTATTTGTGGAGCACTTGTAGGCATAGCAGCAGGATTTATTTCATATTATCTATACAAATACGTAGTATGTAAGTTTGATTATTTTAATGTCGACAAAGGAGTAATTACAAACAAACAAGTGCTGTGTGTTTTAATTGTATATTTATTAACCTTTATTTTTATGGAAAGTTACTCACTTTGCAACTCCTAACTCCTAACTATGACTCCTACTTTATATTTAATCCCATGTACATTGGGTGATACAGAACTTAGCAACGTATTGCCAGCGGCAAATGCAAATATTGTTACTTCACTTAAATATTTTATAGTGGAGAATATTCGCACGGCACGTCGTTTCCTTAAAAAAGTAGATAGAAATATCAATATAGATGAACTAGAGTTTTTTGAACTTAATGGACATACACCTGCAGAGGTGATTTCATCTTTTCTAAAACCTATGGCAGAAGGACATAGTATGGGTGTGATTTCGGAGGCTGGTTGTCCAGCAATAGCAGACCCTGGTGCAGATGTAGTGAGCATTGCTCAAAGCAAAGGTTACTCTGTAAAACCACTTGTAGGACCTTCTTCTATACTTCTTTCACTTATGGGGTCGGGATTCAATGGGCAAAGTTTTGCTTTCCTTGGTTATTTGCCAATAGATGCTGCAGAAAGGAATAAGATGTTCAAAAAAATGGAACAAAGAATTTATTCTGAGCATCAAACTCAGATTTTCATTGAAACTCCATACAGAAACATGAAATTGGTAGAAGATATTTTGAAAAACTGCCAAAACTCTACCAAACTTTGCATTGCGTGCGACATTACCCTAGAAACTGAATATATCAAAACATTAACTGTGGCACAGTGGCGTAAGGCAATGCTACCAGACTTAGGAAAAAGACCAACAATATTTTTACTATATAAATAATAAAGGGAGCTTTTAGGCTCCCTTTATTATTTGTCTGTTTAGTTCTATAATCAATGTCAAAGCCAAAATTATAAACGCATGGTTTGTGAAGTTCCAGAATATTATTGCGTAGAGAACAAATAATACTGCTAGTAGCACAAGTGCCACATTCACAATTTTGAAAACAATTCCTTTATTTTTTATCATTAAACCAACAAATGGAATAATCAGTAGTGGATTGAATATAAGAATATTCATATTCCATGTGGTGAAAGGGTGTTCGGAAAAGAATATCAAAAATGTGATTAAAAGCCCTATAATGGTGTATGTAAATAGCAATGTGCCACTGTAAATATTGCTTGCAATACTAAGTTTATTGCCAAATATAAGGTTTATTATAGAAAGAATAAGCAAGATGCTTGCCACTACAATAGGTGTGAAGAATGTGCTTTCTATTCTTTTATCATCAGGAGTGAGAATTACTTCTTGTCTTGTGTTTGGTCTTATTTCCTCGCCGTCTCTGTTTATCAAACTATTATTTATTGCAGCATCTAAATGCTCTGGTAAGAATTGGATTTCTTCAGGAGTCATCAAGGTGTTGTAATCCTTTCCGCCAAGGCAAACGTCAAATGAAAACATAAACCAAGGGTAGTTTTCTGCGTATTTACCAATGATTTGTCTAAAGGTATGTTCAGGTGGGAGCAAACTCTCGTATTTGCCAGAATATGCAAAATTAATTATATCTCTAATCTTTGTAGCACAGTTATTATAGGCAAAATTGTATCTGTATTCTCTGTTTGCAGGTTTTAGGTCATTTGTAAGAACTCTAATAATACGTTCTTTTTCTGAATCTGTTAGGTCAAGAACTGTAGCTTTGACTCCACTTCCTCTCCATGCATAAGAATAAATGAAAGAACTCGTTTCATCTATTCCACACATATAGTCGGTTTCGCCTTTTACAAATCTATATACAAAACTCTCCTGACTAAAGTCGAATAGACCATAGTTAACAACTGCATCTACTTTGGTGTTTGGGTTGTAAATTCTAACTGCTGTGTGCCCAAAGATAGAATAAATTTCCTCTCCAGGTGAACAAGTAAGCACAGAAATTTCTGTGTTGCTTAAATCTTCAGTCCAGACTTTATATCTTATATTGGATGTGGCAAAGCAATTCACCACACCCAAGATAAATAGTAATATTATTAGTTTAAACTTCATCAAATGATTATAATTCCTAATTCCTAATTATAAAAGATTACTAGCGAGCTCTGATAAATAACTGCGCTCGCCTTTAATTAGATTGACGTGAGCAAAAATACTTTGACCTTTCATTTTGTCAATAGTATAAACCAAACCATTTGAAAGCATATCAAGATATGGTTGGTCTATTTGTTGAACGTCGCCTGTAAACACAACTTTGGTATTTTCTCCAGCACGAGTAATGATAGTTTTAATTTCGTGAGGAGTAAGGTTTTGTGCTTCATCCACAATAATGTATGCATCAGAAAGACTACGACCACGTATGTATGCAAGAGCCTCAATTACAAGTTGACCAGATTGTTGCATTTCAGAAATCGCAGTAAGCTCGCGAGAACTAGCACCAAACTGATGTTTAATCACATTTAGGTTGTCAAAAAGAGGTTGCATATAAGGAGCAATCTTGTCTTTTTCTGTGCCAGGAAGGAAACCTAAATCTTTGTTTGCAAGTGCCACAATAGGGCGGGCAAGTAAGATTTGTTTGTAGGTATGACATTTTTCTAGTGCTGCAGCTAGTGCCAACAATGTTTTACCAGTACCAGCTTTACCTGTAATACAAACCAGTTTAATATCATCATTTAGCAAAGCATTTAGGGCAAATGCTTGTTCCGCATTGCGAGCCTCGATGCCGTATGCGCGCTCTTTGTTTACCCTCATCGCACATTCCAACTCACTATCATAACGAGCCATAATGCTATTTCTTTCACTTTTCAAAATGAAATATTCATTTGGCGCAATGTCGTCTTTGAATGGAAATTCATTGATAGAAGCAGCAGAAGTGGCATACATTTTGTCAATAATAGCGCTATCTATGCCATCGTATGTTTCTTGTTCGCGGTCAAAAATATCTTTGCTGGTAATTTTGTCGTTGAAATAATCCTCTGCTAGAATACCCACAGAACGAGCTTTCATACGTAGGTTAATGTCCTTTGTTACCAATATGGTTTTGGTGGCAGGGTCTGCATTTTGAATACTTTCGGTAATAGCAAGTATTCTGTGGTCTGGAGTGTTTTCCATAAATGCAGCCTTCAAACTTTCTGATGGTTCACGATTTACCACAATAAACAATCTACCAAGTCCTTCGCCAATTTCAGCACCTTTTTCAAAGAAATCGTTATCGCTTATTTCGTCTAGCTCTCTAGTAAATTGTCTTGCATTATAATTTATTTCTTCATTCCCTTTTTTAAATTTATCAAGCTCCTCTAGCACCACAATAGGAATGTAAATATCATTTTCCTGAAAGTTATAAATACACTTGTAATCATGTAAAATTACGTTTGTATCCAAAATGAAATTCTTTTTTGCACTCATAGTAGTAATTTTTAGGATTTTAATAATGTAAATTTAATAAAAAAAAGAATTCTTTTGTAATTTTGTGGTATATTTTTATCAACAATTCAAAAATGACCTACCAAGAAACACTTGAATACCTATTTGTGAAAACTCCTGCCTTTCAACAAAAGGGAGAGTCTGCATATAAACCAGGACTAGGAAATGTTATAGAACTAGACAACTATTATGGCAATCCGCACAAAAAGTTTAAAACTATTCATATAGCAGGAACCAATGGTAAGGGTTCTGTGTCTCATACACTTGCGGCAATTCTTCAATCTGCAGGATACAAGGTGGGTCTTTATACTTCTCCTCATTTAAAAGACTTTTCGGAGCGTATTCGTGTAAATGGCAAGCCAATATCTGAGCAATATGTGATAGATTTTGTGCGTGAAGCAGATGAGATAATTGGCAAACTCAATCCTTCGTTTTTTGAGATTACCACCCTTATGGCATTTACATATTTTGCTAGCGTGGGAGTGGATGTGGCAGTAATAGAAACCGGTTTAGGAGGTAGGCTTGATAGCACAAATATTATTTCTCCTGTGCTTTCTGTGGTAACAAACGTTAGTTTCGACCACGTAAATCTACTTGGCGATACACTTGAAAAAATAGCAACAGAAAAAGCAGGCATTCTAAAATCTGGCATTCCTGCAGTGGTGGGTGAAATGCCATTAGAACTCCGCCATATATTTACCTCAAAAACGGAATATGTAGTCTTTGCAGAAGATACAGAAACCACTGACTATGAGTTTGAACTAAAAGGATATTGTCAAGAAAAAAATAAAAAGACAATTCTAGTTGCCGCAGAAATTCTAAAAAGTGAGTTTAATATTACAGAAGAACATATTGTTAATGGTCTAAAAAATGTGGTAGAACTTACTTCACTTATGGGCCGTTGGCAAAAACTTTCTACCTCTCCACTTACCATTGCCGATACTGGCCATAATGTGGCAGGAATGCAATATATTGTTTCGCAAATTGCCGACATTAAGGCGAATACCAAACGTTTGGTAATGGGAATGGTAGGGGATAAAGACATAACTTCAATGCTAAAACTTCTGCCAAAAGACGCTTCATATTATTTCTGCAATGCAAGCATCCCAAGAGCATTGCCAGCCGCAGACCTAAAAGCAAAAGCTGCTGAATTTGGTCTTCAAGGGAGTGCCTACGCCTCAGTTGCCGAAGCACTAGCTGCCGCTCAGCGTGATGCTTCAGAAAATGACTTTATATTTATTGGAGGTAGTAATTTTACAGTTGCAGAAATATTTTAAAGGGTGCTTTTGTCGTTGCCCTCGTCCTCGAAATCCTCGAGTACTATGTGTACACTCCGGTTTCTCGGACTTCGTGACGCCTAAAAATCCCTCCTTTAAAATAATTCTGCAATATATATGTTTGAAATAATAAATTACTCAAACTTAATTGATTTGGCAGGCGAAATCTTCGCAATAAGGTATGAAGGAATGATCAGAATAGCAAGGATTGCAACTCCAACGCCTATATTCAATGCAACAAACTGCCATGGAATGAGCTCAACAGGAGCATAATCTACGAAGTAAATCTCAGAGTCGAGTTTAATTACCTTGAGATATTTTTGTATAAAATAGATTCCCAAACCAATAACATTTCCCCAAAACATAGCCTTGCCAATTAGGAACGAAGCCTGATAAAGGAAAATCTTTCTTATAGCCCAATTGTTAGCACCAAGTACCTTTAATGTTCCAATAAGTGTGGTCTTTTCAAGAATTATAATCAATAACCCCGAAATCATAGTAAAAGTAGCCACCGAGAACATTAAAATTAATATTACCACCATATTAAGGTCCAATAAATCCAACCACCCAAAAATTTGTGGTTGAAGTTCTTGTATGCTTCTAGTATAATATGGATTATAATTGCCTGTGAAATTATTGGCAGTAGCAAGGAAAATATTGTAAGAAGTCTCGCCTAGATTGTTTAGGTCATTTACAAATACTTCTATACTAGTAGCAGTTTTATTATCCCAATTGTTCAACATTCTAACATGTTGAATATCAGTAACTACAAATAGCTTGTCAAAATCTGCAAGACCAGTGCTATAGATGCCAGAAATGGTAAATTGGCGAAGCCTAACGTCGTTTTGTATAAAATAGCAGATAAATTTGTCGCCAACACTCAGCTTAAGAGCATCAGACTGTTTCTTGGAAATAAGCACCTCGTTAGACGGAGTGCTATCATTATAGACAGGAATTTCTCCTTCCCTTAGATATTCCTTAAAAAAATCCCAATTGTATTTTTCATCTACACCTTTCAGCACAATGCCCTGAAAATCTGTTTTTGTCTTGATAATAGCAGGTTTTGTGGCGGTGACTTGGGTGTAATTTACATTAGGAACATCATTAATAGCATTAATTAATGTGTCTGAAAATGAAATAGGGGGTAAATCGTATGTTTTATTGTTTGTAAGGCTAGTGATTTGGATATGTGCACCAAATCCTATCACCTTTCTACCTACCTCATTTTTAAACCCAACCACAATGGCTAGGGCAATTATCATCACAGCAAGTCCCAATGCTATGCCACATAGAACTATGCGTACAGCAGGTTTAGATACTTTTTTCTTGTTGTTTTCTTTAGAAAAATGTATTCTTCTGGCTATGAAGAGTGGTAGGTTCATTTTGTACGACCAGGATATACTTCAAGCGCTTTTTTTAGTATAAATAGGGCTTTCTCTAAGTCTTCTTTTTTAAGAACGTATGCCAAACGCACTTCGTTGCATCCCACATTCTTCATGGTATAGAAACCAGAAGCAGGAGCCATCATCACAGTTTGTTTTTCATACTCAAACTCACTTAAAAGCCAAGCACAGAATTTATCTGAGTCGTCGATTGGAAGTCTTGCAACAGTATAGAACGCACCCATAGGCACAGCAGAATATACCCCAGGTATTTTATTCAGGCCTTCGATAAGGAAATTTCTACGTTCTAGATACTCATTATACATTTCTTGCATGTATTCTTGAGGAGTGTCTATAGAAGCTTCTGCAATCACTTGTCCCACAAGAGGTGGAGAAAGTCGAGCTTGGCAGAATTTCATAACACTTTCCTTTACAGATTGGTTTTTACAAACCAAAGCACCAATTCTAATGCCGCATTCGCTGTAACGTTTTGATACAGAATCAAATAATACAACATTCTCTTCAATGCCTTCTAGGTGGAATGCAGAAACGTATGGAGCTTCTGTATAACAAAATTCGCGATATACCTCGTCTGAGAATAAGTAAAGGTCATATTTCTTTACCAAATCACGAATTTGATTCATTTCTTCTTTTGTGTAAAGGTATCCAGTAGGGTTGTTTGGGTTACAAATAAGAATACCTTTGGTGCGAGGAGTGATTTGTTCTTCAAATTTTTCTATGCTAGGAAGAGCAAAACCATCTTCAATTGTAGATAAAACAGGTTTTATAATTGCTCCACAGCTTATAGCAAAAGCAGTATAGTTTGCGTAAGCAGGTTCTGGAACAATAATTTCGTCACCAGGGTCTAGGCAAGCCATAAATGCAAAGTTTACAGCTTCTGAACCACCTGTGGTAACAATAATATCTTTGTAAGAAACATCGATATTAAATCTATGATAATATTCTGCGAGTTTAACCCTTAGTGACTTGTAACCATCACTAGGGCTATACTCTAGAATATTTCTATCTATGTTTTTAATGGCCTCTAACGCCACTTTTGGAGTGTTAAGGTCTGGTTGACCAATGTTTAAGTGATAAACCTTTACTCCACGCTCTTTAGCTCTGTCTGCTAATGGAACGAGTTTTCTAATAGGCGATTGCGGCATTATCCAGCTGCGTTTAGAGGTCTGTGGCATAGTAATAAATCTTTATATTATAAACTTAAGATACAAAGATAATTATTTTATGCTTATTTTAAGCTAATGTTTCAGCTTTTTTTAATGCTTCATTAATATTAGAGCAGATAAACTCTTCTTTAATAACCTTGTTAAATCCTGCTTTTTGAAGAGTTTTACGCACATTAACATTTACACCAGAAAGCACTACATGGATACCTTCTTTTGTAGATTGCTCGCATAAAGCTTCCAAGTTGTGAATACCAGTTGAGTCGATAAATGGCACTTTGCGCATACGAATAATACGTACTTTTGGTTTATCTCCCAAGTTTTGCATCACTTCGTCAAACTTGTTAGCAATACCAAAGAAGTAAGGACCATCAATCTCATATACTTCAGTTCCTTCAGGAATAACAAGTTTATCTTCGTGAAGTTCAAGGTCTGTTTCTTCTGTTGGGTCTATTTCGTGTTTGAATACCTTGATAGAAACAGCTTCGCTAGTACGTTTTAGGAATAAAACAATAGCAAGAACTAAACCAACTTCGATAGCGATAGTTAGGTCGAATACCACAGTAAGAATAAATGTGGTGATAAGCACCGCAAAGTCTGATTTAGGGTTTTTAGCAAGTGCTACGAATGTTTTCCAACCACTCATGTTGTAAGAAACCATAATAAGCACGGCAGCAAGACATGGCATAGGGATAAGGCCAACTAATTTGCCTAATAATAAAAGAACTAATAAAAGTACTACGGCGTGAACAATACCAGCGATAGGGGTACGACCACCGTTGTTGATATTTGTCATGGTACGAGCAATGGCACCAGTTGCAGGAATACCACCAAAGAATGGTACAACCATGTTTGCCACACCTTGACCAATAAGTTCCATGTTAGAATCGTGTTTACCACCAATCACACCATCAGCCACCATAGCAGAAAGAAGTGACTCGATAGCACCTAAGATAGCGATAGTAAATGCAGCAGGGAAAAGTGATTGAACAATACCAAGAATAGTTTCACCTTCTTTAAGGTCTAGCTTTGGCATAGATGGCATTGGCATACCTTCTGGAAGAGTATATAGGTCGCCAATAGTAGCAATATTTTTAGCACCTTCCCAGACATTAAATTCTTTAAGCGCCCATACACCAAGTGTTGCCACAATAATAGCAATAAGCGAGCCTGGCACTTTGCTAGAAATTTTTGGAGAGAAGATTATAATTAAAAGGCTTATAAGACCAACAGCAAATGAACCCCAATCTACTTTGTCAACATTTTGGAAGTAGAACCACCATTTGTGTAAGAAGTCTGCAGGAATTCCTTCTAGACCAAGCCCGAACATGTCGTTCATTTGAGTAGAGAAGATAGTAAGCGCAATACCACCTGTGAAACCTACAATAACAGGGTAGGGAACGAATTTAATAATATTACCCAATTTGAATACCCCCATGATTACCAGCATGATACCTGCCATGATAGTGGCGATGCTCAGACCAATAAGACCATGTTGTTGGATAATACCATAAATAATAACGATAAAAGCACCTGTAGGACCACCAATCTGAACTTTAGTACCGCCCAAAAAAGAAATAATAAAACCTGCAATAATAGCAGTTACTAGACCTTCTGTAGGACCTACACCAGATGCAATACCAAATGCAATGGCAAGTGGAATTGCCACAATACCCACGATGATACCAGCCATTGTGTCGGTGGTAAGCTGTTGGGCATTATATCCCTTTAAACAACGGAAAAGAAAAGGGATAGGAAGACTGAATTTTTTAGAAATCTTGCTCATAAAATATGTTTTAAAACATAGTTCTTTGAAATAGAGCGCAAAATTAATAAAAATTAATAATCTAACAAAAAAAGAGGTGAACAATTAATGTTCACCTCTGATTCTATTCTAATAATTTTCTTGATTATTTATTAACCTGAAACTTATTAATACCATCACGAATAAATCCTACAATTTGTTTAGCTGCTGCGATACCTGCATTGATGTTTGCTTCTGCAGTTTGAGCACCCATTTTCTTAGGAGTAGAGAAATAACGTGTTGGGAACTGTGCAGCGAATTCTGCATTTGCAGCTGGCATAATGTCAGTTACATAGCGGAAGTCTGCTCTGTCTTCCATAAGTTTGATTAATTCTACTTCGTTGATAACTTCTTTGCGAGCGGTGTTTACTAGAACAGCATTTTTAGGCATTCGCTCTAGAAGGCTATAGTTGATAGAATTTTTAGTTTCTGCTGTAGCAGGGATGTGTAATGAAATGAATTGGCAAGTGCTATAAAGTTCTTCTACAGAATCTAAAGCTTTAACACCATCATTTTCGATTACTTCTTTAGGACAGTAAGCATCGAATGCGTAGATTTCCATACCGAAACCTTTAGCTACGCGAGCAACGTTGCGACCAACGTTACCATAAGCATGGATACCTAGTTTTTTGCCCATAAGTTCTGTGCCTGATGTACCGTTGAATAGGTTACGAACAGCATAAACCATAAGACCTAAAGCAAGTTCAGCTACAGCGTTAGCGTTTTGACCTGGAGTGTTCATTACTACTACATTAGCAGCAGAAGCAGCTTGAAGGTCAACGTTGTCGTAACCAGCACCAGCACGAACTACTATTTTTAGTTGTTTAGCAGCAGCGATAACTTCTGCATCAATAATATCACTACGGATAATGATAGCGTCAGCGTCAACAACTGCGTCTAAAAGTTCTTTTTTATCTGTGTATTTTTCTAGAAGGGCCATTTCGTAGCCTGCTTCGTCTAATACTTGTTTAATACCATCTATAGCTACTTTAGCAAATGGTTTTTCTGTAGCAACTAAAACTTTCATTTTATTATGCGTGTAATTTTTCAAATTCGTTAATGCAATCAACTAAAGCTTGAACGCTTTCGATTGGAAGAGCGTTGTAGGTAGAAGCACGGAAACCACCAACTGAACGGTGACCTTTGATACCAACCATACCTCTTTCAGTAGCAAATTTCATGAAGTCTGCTTCAAGATCTTTGTATTCTTCTTTAAGCACGAAGCAGATGTTCATTAATG
>JAEIGA010004203.1_pt1 | contig 22306 bp, 20 predicted proteins | sample 9270691 | NCBI WGS metagenome assembly JAEIGA01 (sample SAMN17057246, study PRJNA624740) | gut metagenome | biome: biome; isolation source: fecal sample | host: Bos grunniens | place: China: Xizang | collected 2019 | reverse complement strand
GCGGAGCTGAACGCGGCGAACGCGGTGCTCGGCAAGTGGCTCGGCGGCATCAGCATCCTCGCCGACGCCGGCAACTTCACGGTCACGATTTCCGCCAAGGGCAAGGCGAAGGTGTCCGGCACGCTCGCAAACGGCAAGAAGACGACCGGGAATGCCGTGTTCCTCATTGGCGAGGAGTGGGCTTGCGTGCCGGTCGCCCTGCCGAAGGCGAATATCTCGTTTGCCCTGTGGCTTCCGCTCGACGGCGGCGAAGTCGTCGTCGTGGGCCTCGGCGACGACGTGGTGGCCGGCCGCGGCGGCGCGCTCAAGGCCGGCGCGGCGTTCCGCATCGACGAGGATGAATTTTTCGCGGTCACCGGCATCGACGCGCTACCCTACCTGCCGGACGGCGTCTCGGTCGAGCCGAAGGGCGCGAAGTGGGTGGTCGCCGGCGGCGCGAAGGCTGGGAAGGTAGTGTACCTGCGCGGCACGCAGGAAATCGACGAGTCGAAGCTCGGCGAGAACCCGTCGGGGCTTAAGCTGACCTACAAGAAGGCCGACGGCTCGTTCAAGGGCTCGTTCAAGGCCTACGCCGATGTCAAGGGCAAGCTGAAGGCGACGACGGTCAGCGTGAGCGGCATCGTCCTGAACGGCGTCGGCTACGGCACGGCGACGGTCAAGGGCAAGGGCGCCGTGCCGGTGACGATCGAATAGCCACCGCGGCAGTTTCCGCGGCAGTTTTGTTAGCCGCAAAGAACGCAAAGAACGCAGAGTTTTTTTAACTGGGGGCAATCCCCCAGACCCCTGGTCCTGCCTGCTTTCTCACGGAGCTTCCCCAAGCGGCGAAGGGGCGGGTGTCGCGAGTGAGGCGCGGAGGACTCGTCGCCGTAAGATGGATTTTGTATGCAACCAGCGGTCAATGCAAGGCGGCCGGGGTCTGTGTGCCTGGTTGTCTACGTGAGAGAGGCGACATAGAGGTCCGTAGCGCCGAGACCGAGCGAGCAGCCCGCCGCTTCGCCGCGCCCCCACATTTTTTGGTATAATACACCCATCTATGAAACCTTCCAACAATCAGCTTGATCTCGCTTCGAGAACCATCCGCTGCCTTTGCGCGGACATGATCGACAAGGCCAACTCCGGCCACCCCGGCGCCGCGATGGGCATGGCGGACCTCGCGCTCGTCCTGTGGCTCGAGTTCCTCAACGTCGACCCCAAGGACCCGCTCTGGGCCGGACGCGACCGTCTCGTCTTTTCCGGCGGGCACGCGAGCGCGCTCGTCTACGCGCTTTTCCACCTCTCCGGAATGGGCGGCCTCACGATGGACGAGCTTAAGACCTTCCGCCAGTGGGGTTCGCGCTGCGCGGGGCACCCCGAGCGCGGCCTCCTGCCCGGCGTGGAGGTGACCACTGGCCCGCTCGGCCAGGGCATCGCGATGGGCGTCGGCCTCGCGCTCGCCGCGAAGAAGTCGCACATCGCCAACAAGACCTGGGTCTTCTGTGGCGACGGCGACCTCGAGGAGGGCATCAGCCACGAGGCGTGCAGCTGGGCCGGGGCGATGAAGCTCGACGACCTGGTGCTCGTCTACGACTCCAACCGCATCACCATCGAGGGCGCCACCTCGCTCGCGCTCGCCGACGACGTCAAGAAGCGCTTCGCGAGCTACGGCTGGAAGGTGTTCGAGGTCGACGGCCACGACTACGACGCCATCCGCTCCGCCTACCGCCGCGCTGCGAAGGTGAAGGGCCAGCCGGTGATCGTCGTCGCGAACACCGTGATCGGCCGCGGCGCCCCGACCAAGCAGGACACCGCCGACTGCCATGGCGCGCCGCTCGGCGCGGAGGAGACCGCGGCGCTGAAGCGCGCGCTCGGCTTCGACCCGGAGCGGTCCTTCGTCGTGCCGGACGAGGTGTATAAAATCTTCAAGTCGCGCACCGACTCGCTCCACCGCTTCGCGCTCAAGTGGAAGAAGGGCGGCTGGAAGCGCCCGGTCGGCGACATGGCGGACCGCGCCGCGCTCGTCGCCGCGCTGCCGAAGTTCGACCCCGCGAAGCCGGTCGCCACCCGCGCGGCCTGCGGCGCGGTGATGAACGCGCTCGCGCCGCTCGTCCCCGGCCTCGTCGGCGGCAGCGCCGACCTGGGGCCGTCGAACAAGACGGTCCTCAAGGGGCTCGGCGACGTCGGCCCCGGCGCGTTCGACGGGCGCAACATCCACTTCGGCGTGCGCGAGCTCGGCATGTCCGCGATCGTCAACGGATTCACCGCCTTCGACCCGGCCCTCCGCGGCTACGCGGCCACGTTCTTCGTCTTCTCCGACTACTGCCGCCCGGCGATCCGCCTCGCGGCGCTGATGGAGGTGCCGTCCATCTACGTCTTCTCGCACGACAGCTACTGCGTGGGCGAGGACGGCCCCACCCACGAGCCGGTCGAGCACCTCGCCGCGCTCCGCGCGATGCCGAACGTGATGACGTGGCGGCCGGCGGACGCGAACGAGACCGCCTTCGCGTGGGTGGAGATCCTCCAGCACACGACGGGCCCGAGCTGCCTCCTGACGACGCGGCAGAACGTGCCGGTGCTGGACGGTGTGACCGCCGAGGGCGTCGCCAAGGGCGGCTACGACATCTACATCGCCGGCCCCCAGAACGCCGACACCATCCTCTTCCTCGCCACCGGCTCCGAGGTGGCGCTCGCGGTCGAGGCGGCCAAGCGGCTTGCGGCCGAGGGCGTGGGCGTGCGCGTCGCGTCCTTCCCCTGCGTCGAGCGCTTCCACCGCGGGACGACGCCGGAATACCGCTGCGAGGTGCTGCCGCAGGAGATGCACAAGCGCGTAATCGTCGAGGCGGGGACGCGCTTCGGGCTGGACCGCTTCCGCATTGACTTCAGGACCACGGCCTACGTGACCATCGACCGCTACGGCGCCTCCGCGCCCTACAAGGAGCTGAGCGAGAAGTTCGGCTTCACGGTCGACAACGTATACAAGGTCGCGAAGGAGCTGGTGTAGCCATGGCCGAGCTGATAGTTGCGCTGGACGTGGCGAGCCGCGGCGAGGCGGTGGAGAAGGTAAAGGCGATCGGAGACGCGGTCGGCTTCTACAAAATCGGCTTGGAGCTGTTTGCCGCCGAGGGTCCGGACGTCGTCAAGGCGGTCAAGGACCTCGGCAAGCGAGTGTTCCTCGACCTCAAGTTCCACGACATCCCGCGCACCGTCGAGCGTGCGGTGAAGTCCGCCGCGAGGCTTGGCGTTGACCTCCTTACCATCCACGCCTCCGGCGGACGGGCGATGGTTCGTGCGGCGGCGGACGCGGCGGCGGAGTTTGGCGAGGCAGCTCCGAAGATCCTCGCGGTGACGGTGCTTACTTCGCTGGACGCGCAGGACCTTGCCGACATCGGCGTCACCGGCCGTTCTCCCGCCGAGCAGGTGCGGGCGGTAGCATCCCTCGCCGTCGACTCCGGCGCGGACGGGCTCGTCTGCTCGCCGCTGGAAGTGGGGTCGCTTTCGCGGTCGCTGCGTCCGGGAACTTTGTTCGTCACCCCCGGCGTGCGTCCGTCCGGCAGCGCCGTCGGCGACCAGAAGCGCGTGGCGACGCCGGCCGAGGCGGTGCGCGACGGTGCGACGCATCTGGTGGTCGGGCGTCCGGTGCTGGCGGCGCCGGATCCAGTGGCGGCGGCGCGGGCGATTGTCCAAGAGATCGGGGGATGAGGTTTCGACTCGCCATCCTTGCCGCAGCGCTGTTGCCGCTGGCGGCGGCTGCGGGCGACGCGGAGCGGACCGACGGCGAAGTGTGGAACGAGGGTGTCGACTTCTACCGCGCCGGCGACGTCACCAACGCGCTTAGGGTGCTGAAGCCGCTGATGCTCTCGAAGAGCCACGGCGCGCGTGCGGCGGAGGTGGTGGCGGCGATTGCGCATGAGCGCGGCGACCGCGAGGAGGCCGCGGCGGCGGCGCAGATCGCGCTCAGGGCGGCGCCCAACGACGCGAAGGCGAACCGCAACTTCACCCGCGCAGTGGACGGACTTGGCGTCGAGCGCGAGACGAAGCACATCGACGCGGTGCTCAAGGCCGCGCAGGGCAAGGACCCGGGTGCGATGCTGCGCGAGGCGGCGTACGAGGCGCGGCGGCTTCTCGTGGAGTCGGGCGGCTATCTCACCAACCGGGCGGAGCGTGCGGTGGCGATGGCCGACGGGCTTTCGCGCCGTGCGGAAAAACTGGTCGATGTCTGGTATCCGGTGCGCGAGGCGATTACCCAGTCGGTGACCAATGAAGAGCAGGCTGCCACCATCCTCGCGCAGATCGAGCAGGCACAGGAGAAGACCAGGGAGGCGGCGAAGGACCTTTCCGACATGAAACGCGAGGCGTATTCATCGGTGAGCGACGCCGAGCACGACTTCACCCGCTTCCTCAAGCTGGTGGCGTTGCCGCCGATGGCCGTCGACGAGGACCTGGTCGCGCAGTCGAACGCGTATCTAGACGTGGAGGCGGTGAACGGGCGCGACTGGCAGCATGACGCGCTCGACTTCACCCGCGCGTTCCGCGCCAAGTTCCCAGCGTGGGCGAGGAACTACGAACAACAGGCGCAGGCCGACACCAATAAGCCGCCGTTCACCGCCGAGGACCAGGCGAAGATCTCCGCGCTTGCCACCGAACTGGAGAAAATCCAGCTTGAGTGCTGCGAGAAGAACATCCCGCCACAGCAGCTCAAGGCGTGCGACATTCTCAACGAGATCCGCGAGCTGCTGCCGAAGGACAACAACGGCGGCGGCCAGGGTCAGCCGCAGTCCGGCGGCCAGCAGGGACAGAACCAGCAGCAGGATCAGCAGCAGAACCAGGATCAGCAGCAGGACCAGCAGTCCGAGGACGGCGAGGGCGAGACCCAGGGCGAGCAGGAGGAGGAGCCGCCCGAGGCCGAGGAGGCCCAGGGCCAGGAGGGCGAGGAAGAGGAGAAGCCCGAGGACAAGGAGATCGAGGCGCTGCTCAAGAAGGCGCAGGAGCGCAACGACGAACACGAGGCGGACAAGAAGGCGCGGATGCGCAAGGCGCCTCTGCCGCCCAACGAAAGGGATTGGTGATGAAGGTAGCGGTAGCATGCGGAGGCACCGGCGGGCACGCGTTCCCCGGGCTGGCGGTGGCCGAGGAACTGGTCCGGCGCGGCCACGAGGTCACGGTGTGGGAGTCGGGGCGGGACATCGAAAGCTCGGTCATGCGCCGCTGGAGCGGACCTGTCTTCTCCACCGGTGCGCGGCAGCTCAGGCTCCGCAACGCGTTTTTCAACTTCGCCTCGATTCTCCGCTGCCGCCGCGAGATGCGTCGGCACCGGCCCGACGCGCTGCTGGCCATGGGGTCGTATTCGTCGCTGCCGCCGGTACTGGCGGCGCGTAGCCGCAAGGTGAAGATTTTCCTTCACGAGGCGAACACGGTGCCGGGCAAGGCGGTCGAGTTCCTTTCTCGCTTCGCCGATGTGGTGGCGATCAGCTTCGAGTGTACTGCGAAGTACCTGCCGGGGAAGAAGACTGTGCTGACTGGGCTTCCGGTGCGTGCCGAGATCGCGTCGGGCTCGCGCTTCGATTTCATTCCGCCCGACTCGTTCGTCGTCTTCGTGACCGGCGGTTCCCAGGGGGCGCACGCCGTCAACGAGCTGATGTCCGGCGCGCTGGTGGCGATGAAGGCGGAGCTTGACCGCCGCGCCGGCGGAAAGCCGCTCTACGTGATCCACCAGACCGGGGCGAAGGACGAAGCCGCCGTCGCGGAGGCCTATGCCAAGGCGGGGCTGCCGGCAAGGGTCCACGCCTTCGAGCCGGAGATGGCCGCGGCGTTTGCCTCGGCGAACGTTGTGGTCGCCCGCGCCGGAGCCTCCACCTGTTTCGAGCTCGCCGCCTGCGGCAAGCCGGCGCTGCTCATTCCGCTGCCGTCGGCCATGCGCAACCACCAGCATTTCAACGCGGACGCGTTTGCATCGGCGGGCGCGGCAGACGAGGGCATCCAGTCGAAGCTCGACTCCCGCGGGCTGTGCCGCTACCTGGTCGGGCTCTACGACAATCCGGGGCGGCTTGCGGGGATGTCGGAGAAGATGAAGGCGCTGGCGGCGCCGTATGCCGCCGCCAAGGTCGCGGACATAATCGAGGGAAGATGAACGTCAAGCGGTCCAGAGTGGCGCCACATGTCGCCGAACTGCCCAAGAGCGGCATCCGCAAGTTCTTCGACATCGTCGCGAAGTCGAAGGGCGTGGTGTCGCTCGGCGTCGGCGAGCCTGACTTCGACACCCCTTGGCACATTTCCCGCGCGGCGACGACCTCGATCGAGGACGGCGGCACCCACTATACCTCCAACCTCGGCACGATTGAGCTCAGGGAGGCGATCTCGCGCTATCTCGCGCGGCGCTTCGGCGCGACTTTCGACCCCGGGGGCGAGATTCTCGTCACCGTGGGCGTCTCGGAGGCGATTGACCTTGCCGTGCGCGCGATCTGCTCTCCCGGCGACGAAGTGCTCTACCACGAACCGTGTTTCGTGAGCTACGCGCCTGTCATCCGCCTCGCCCACGCCGTGCCGGTGGCGGTGGAGACGAAGGTAGAGGACGGCTTCAGGCTTGATCTTGCCGCGCTTGAGGCGAAAGTGACCCCGCGCACGCGGGCGGTGCTGCTCAACTTCCCCTGCAATCCGACAGGGGCAACGCTTACTGCCGAGGAGATGCTCGAGGTGCTTCGCTTCGCCGAGCGCCATGACCTCCTGGTGCTGGCCGACGAGGTCTATTCCGAACTCAACTACGCGGCCGAGGAGGGCGAGACGCTGCCGTCGTTCTCGTCCTTCCCGGAGTTCCGCGACCGCGTGGTGCTGCTCAACGGGTTCTCCAAGTCGTGGGCGATGACCGGCTACCGGCTCGGCTACGCCTGCGGACCGCGGGACGTGGTCGAGGCGATGATGAAGATCCACCAGTACGGGATCATGAGCGCGCCGACGCCGTCGCAGGCGGCGGGCGTGGAGGCGATGGACTTCGGCGACGCAGACGTCAGCCGGATGCGGGCGGAGTACCGCCGCCGCCGCGACTTCCTGGTGCCGGCGCTGAACGCGATGGGACTTAAGACCGTGATGCCGAACGGGGCCTTCTACGTGTTCTCTGACATCCGCCCGACCGGGCTCGACGACGAGGCGTTTGCGCTCCGGCTCCTGAAGGAGCATTCGGTTGCCGTGGTGCCGGGGTCGGCGTTTGGCCCCTGCGGCGCCGGCTTCGTGAGAATGAGCTACGCGACTTCAATGGAAAAGCTGCACATCGCGGTCGGGCGCATCGGGGACGCGCTCGGGCGGCGCGGAAAATGACCACAACAACGGAGGAGGCGAAAATGACGCAGGTCAAGTTCATGAAGAAGGTGGGGTCGTGGCGCGAGGTGGCGGACGCCGCGCGCACCACGATCCGTCTCGACGAGGGCGTGAAGGAGCCGAGCCCGCGCTGGAAGAAGCGCATCCTCCTCGCAGAGCACTCGCCGGTGCGCAAGCTCTGCTTCAACTGGAAGTGGGTCGACCTGCCCTACTGGGTGTCGGTGCACTTCGTGCGCCACAAGTTCGGCATCGAGCACTTCGTCTCCACCCAGCGCACTGACCGCACCGGCACGCCGCGCGACTCGAGCCGCCAGGACGCGCCGGTGATGCACGAGTGCTTCGCGAACGCGCAGGCGGTGATGTTCATCTCGCGGAGGCGGCTCTGCGGGCAGGCGAGCCCCGAGACGCGCGCGGCGTGGAAGCTGGTGGTGGACGAGATCGCCAAGACAGAGCCAGAGCTCGCCTCGTGCTGCGTGCCGGAGTGCGTGTACCGCGGGTTCTGTCCCGAGTTCAAGCCCTGCGGGTTCTGCGGTACCCCAGCCTGGCAGGAGGCGGTCGAGCGCTACCGCCAGTAGCGCAGACCGCATCGTAAATATGGTATAATTCGCGTCATGGGCATCGAGTACAGAAAAGAGTTCTTCGACCGGGAATATTCGCTCGGCGAGACCTACGGCCGGGTCTGGAAGTACGCGCGGCGCTACCGTATCAGGATCTTCATCGGTATTGTCACCGGCATGCTCACCGCCGGGACGCTGGTGCCGCTCTTCCAGGTGATCCAGCCGGCGGTCGAGAAGGTGAGCGCCAAAGAAGTGGAGGCGGCGGTCGGAAGCGACGCCGCCGCGAAGGCCGCTGCAGATGCCGCGGCGAAGGCAGCCGCCGAGCGCGGCGCGGCGCCGCAGTCCAGGCTTGAGCGCGAAATGGCCGAGAAGGCGCGCCTGCCATCGTGGTACCCGAAGGCGGAGAAGCTTGCGCGCAAGTGCGGCATCGACCTCCAGACGAAGGAAGGTGGGATCTCCGGGGCACTGCTGCTCATCGCGGTCTTCGTGATCCCGCTCATCGCGGCGATCCGCTTCGGGCTTCTCTTCCTCAGCCAGTACTGCCTTGCCTGGGCGGGCACCAAGGTGGTGGCGGACCTGAGGGTGGACATTCTCAAGAAAATCCAGGAGCAGTCGCTGCAGTTCCACGGGCGGATCGACGTCGGCCAGCTGATGACGCGCGCGACGGTCGATCCGCAGATGGTGCAGGCGGTGATCCAGAACATGCTCGCCGAGCTTGCCCGCGCGCCGTTCGAGATCCTCGTTTCGGTTGGCTTCATCATCTGGTTCGCGGTTTCCAACCACATGCTGCCGACCCTGGTCCTCATCGCTGTCGGCATGCCGGCGTTCATGCTGCCGGTGGTGGCGCTCGGCAAGCGGGTGCGCAAGTGGTCGTTGAAGTCGCTCCAGCGCAACTCGGTAGTCGGCCAGCGCGTGCACGAGATTCTCACCTGCATCCGGGTGGTGAAGGCCTACGACACCGAGACGTTCGAAAACGCCAAGTACGGTGCGGCGATGCGCAACCTGGTGGGGGCGACGATGCGCTCGGTGCGTTGGTCGTTGATGGTGGCGCCGCTGGTGGAGACGGTGGGCATTTTGCTCCTCTGCGGGTTCCTCGTCTGGTGCTTCACCAGCCAGGTGACGCTCGCGAACGTGCTGCCGATGCTCGCGCCGCTCCTGCTCATCTACAAGCCGGTCAAGCAGATGTCGAGCCTGCAGGTGTCGATCGAGGTGACGCGCGCGTCGCTTCAGCGCATCTGGTCCATCCTCGACGTCGACCTGCGCCTGCCGGAGAAGCCGGGTGCCGCAGCCAAGGCGGACTTTGCGGACAAGGTCGTCTTCAACGACGTCTCGTTCCGCTACGACACCGCCGACCATGACGCCGTCTCGCACGTCTCCTTCGAGCTTCCCCGCGGCAAGATGATCGCTGTCGTGGGCGGCACGGGGAGCGGCAAGACGACGCTCTCGGGGCTGCTGGCGAGGTTCTTCGATCCGCGCGAGGGCAGGGTGACGATGGATGGTGTGGACCTGCGGGACATGCGGATCGCCGACCTGAGGCGGCTCGTCGGCTCGGTGCAGCAGGAGACCATCCTCTTCAACGACACCATCGAGGAGAACATCAAGTACGGCACGCCGCGCGCCACCTACGACGAGGTCGTCGCGGCGGCGAAGATGGCCAATGCCCACGAGTTCATCATGTCCCAGCCCGAGGGCTACTCGCGGATGTGCGGCGAGAAGGGGTTCGCGCTCTCCGGCGGCGAGCGCCAGCGCATCGCGATTGCGCGCGCCATTCTCCGCAACCCGCCGATCCTCATCCTGGACGAAGCCACGAGCGCCCTCGACACGGTGACTGAGCGGCTGGTGCAGGAGGCGCTGACCAACCTGATGCAGAACCGCACCGTCTTCGCAATCGCCCACCGGCTCTCGACGATCCGCGACGCCGACCTCATCCTGGTGATGGACCACGGCGAGGTGGTCGAGCGCGGCAGCCACGCTGAGCTCTACGCCGCGAACGGCGTCTACCGCCGCCTCTGCGACATGCAGCACCAGAACTGAGTTTTCGGGAGGGTGCCGAGTGTCCGAAACTGTCGACTGCGTGCTGGAGGTCAGGAATCTCAAAGTCTGGTATCCGGCGGGAAAGGGCTTCCTCCGTCGCGCCCATGGCGTGGTCAAGGCGGTAGACGGGGTGAGCCTCTCGGTTCGCCGCGGCGAGACGCTGGGAGTGGTGGGCGAGTCGGGCAGCGGCAAGTCGACGATTGCCCGCGCGATTTTCGGGCTCGCGAAGCCCACGGCCGGCGAGATCAAGCTCCGCGGGCGCGCGGCAATGGTGTTCCAGGATCCGCTCGGCTCGCTTAACCCTCGCAAGACGGTGCGCGCCGCACTCGACGAGGTGCTGCGCAGCTGCGACGCCGCGGCGGACGCGACGGCGGAGGAGCTGCTTGAGTCGGTGGGGCTTGATGGCTCCGCGCTCGACCGCTACCCCCACGAGTTCTCCGGCGGGCAGCGCCAGCGCATCTGCATCGCGCGCGCGATTGCCGCGAAGCCGGACCTGCTGGTATGCGACGAGGCGGTCTCGGCCTTGGATCTCTCGGTGCGTGCACAGACGCTCGAGCTGCTCTCCGCACTGCGTCGTCGGCTGGGGCTCTCGATGCTCTTCATCACCCACGATCTCGGGGTGGTGCGCCATGTCGCCGACCGGGTGGTAGTCCTCAACCGTGGGCGGATTGTCGAAGAGGGCGACTGCTCCTCTGTTCTCGCGCATCCGCGCGACGCGTACACCCGGCGCCTGGTCGATTCGGTTCCCCGCATTTTTCCGAGGGAAGATTTTGCCAACGCTTGAAGCGTTGGAAGTGTTTCAGCAGCGCAGCGGCCAGCAGCGCAGCACCCAGTGATGAGGGGGGCGTCTCCGCTTTCCGCTGGACACTGATTGCTGGCTGCTGGTCACTGAGATGTTTCCAACGCATTATAAACGATCCAGGGGTCCCGATAAGGTGATGATCGGTTGAAATGCGTTGGCAGAATTTTATTGCCGGGCGCACTTGATTTTTCCCGTCCGTTAGGCTATAATACCGACCCATGAAGGCACTTCTATCTTTTTGGTACGGCTTGTTCAAGAACAACCCGACATTTCGGCTGGCGCTGGGGCTCTGCCCGACGCTGGCGGTGACCACTTCGCTTGAAAACGCGATCGGCATGGGCCTTGCGTCCACGTTCGTGCTCGTGTGCTCGAACGTGCTTGTCTCCGCGCTTGGGCGTTTCATTCCCGCTGCGGTGCACATTCCCTGCTACATCGTGATCATCGCCACTTTCGTGACGGCGACTGACCTTTTGATGCAGGCGTTCCTGCCGGCGCTCTCGGCCTCGCTCGGAATCTTCATTCCGCTCATCGTGGTCAACTGCATCATCCTCGGCCGGGCGGAGGCGTTCGCCTGCCGCAACGGCGTCGTCGACTCGCTGGCGGACGGCCTCGGCTCCGGCCTCGGCTTCACGCTTGCGCTCTCCCTGGTCGCGTCGGTGCGCGAGATCGTCGGCGCCGGCACGCTCACGGTGTGGGGCGACTTCGCCTTCAAGAACCTCAACCCGGGTCCGGTGACGCTCGCCATCCTGCCTGCCGGCGGCTTCATCGCGCTGGGGCTTCTCCTCGCGCTCATCAACCGCATCGGCGAGTGGAACGCGCGCCGCCGCGGGGCGCCGCCGCCGCTGCCGGTGAACCTCGACTGCCGCCACTGCACGATGTGCCCCAACGGGAAGTGACATGAAGTGCCCGAAGTGCCAGAATGACGACGACAAGGTGCTCGACTCGCGCTCGGCGCGGGACGGCGCGGCGATCCGCCGCCGCCGCGAATGCCTCACCTGCGGCCACCGCTTCACCACCTACGAGGAGGTCGACCGCGACGAGGTTACAGTGGTCAAGCGCGACGGTCGCCGCCAGACGTTCGAGCGGGCCAAGATCCACAAGGCGATCCAGCAGGCCTGCGGCAAGCGCAAGATCTCCGACGAGCAGATCAGGTCCATCATCGACCGCGTCGTCGCCAACATCGAGGGCGACGAGGTGTCGAGCGCGAAGATCGCCGAGCTGGTGATGACCGAGCTCAACAAGGTGGACGAAGTCGCCTACATCCGCTTCGCGAGCGTCTACCGCCAGTTCAAGGACGTGTCGCAGTTCCTTTCGGCCATAACGGAGATCGTGAGGAAATGAGCGGTTCCTACCAGCGTCCGCCCCTGCGCATCGCCTTGATGGGCCTCGGCCGGGCGATGACCAACGACCACCTGCCGGTGTTCGTCCGGCACCCGACGCTCTTCAAGGTGGTCTGCGCGTGCGACCTCATGAAGGATCGGCGCGACCGCGTCGCCAAGTTCTATCCCGACTGCCGGATGTTCCGCCAGTTCTCGGACATGCTGGACGAGAGCGACGTCGACCTTGTGGACATCGCGACCTGCTCGACCGACCATGTCAAGCACGCGATCAAGTCGCTCAAGAAGGGGTTCTGGACTCTGGTCGAGACTCCGCTCGCGCTCACGCTCGACGACGCGATGGTGCTTAAGGGCGCGGCGGTCAAGGCCAAGAACCGGCTCATCGTGATGAACCGCGGTCTCTTCTCGCCGGACTACCTGCTCGCGCGCCAGATGATGTCCGACGAGCGCCTTGGCCATGTCCACCGTGTGCGCATCCGGGCGGAGGACTTCGTCCGCCGCGACGACTGGCAGTGCATCAAGCGGCTCGGCGGCGGCGCCACCTACTATGCCATGCCCGACCTCCTGCTGCAGGCGCTGAAGATCCTGCCCTCGCCGCCGGTGCAGCTCTGGAGCGAACTGAAGCGACTTGCCTCGCTGGGCGACGCGGAGGACTTCGCCCACGTCAACTTCAAGTGCCGCGACCTCATGACCGCCGACATCGAGTTCAACGGCGGGGTGCTGCCGGTCAACCGCACCAGCTCCTTCGAGCTCCACGGCGAGCGCGGCGTGTTTTCGGTCCGGCCCGGCGAGTCGCGCGGCGAGCTGAAGGTGGTGTCGCCGGGCTTCAAGTTCCCGCGCCGCCGCTCCTCGGTGCGCACGCCCGGGCTGGGCGACCTCCACGAGGAGGTGCCGGTGGAGACGATCCCGGTGGAGCTCAGCCGCGGCACCGAAAGCGGCCAGGCGGTGTTCTGGCGCAAGGTCTACGACACCGTGCGCACGGCGAGCCCGTTCCCGGTCACCCTCGACGAATCGCTTGAAGTCGTCAAGATCACCCACCTCATGAAGACCACGAGTCCGTTCGGAAAATGACGAAGCGCCAGACCATGACCCAGAGTCTTGAAGACTACCTCGAGGCCATCTACCTGCTGATCACGGAGGGGAAGACCGCGCAGGTGGTGGACGTCGCCAGGATGCTGTCGGTGCGGATGCCGTCTGTAGTCCGCGCGCTCAGGGAGCTCAAGCGGCTTGAGCTCGTGGTGCAGGAGCCGTATTCCAGCATCAGCCTGACCGAGAAGGGGCGGCGCGTCGCGCACCAGGTGTTCGACCGCCACCGCCTGCTGAGGTCGTTCCTCATCAAGCTCGGGGTCTCGCGTCGCATCGCCGACCGCGACGCGTGCCTCATGGAGCACATCCTTTCCGCGGAGACGCTTGAAAGAATCCGCACATATACCGGAGCAGAAAAACAATGAAAAGCCAAATCAACACCCTGCGCCAGCTCCAGGAGCTGGTGCTCACCAGGGACGAGCACCACCAGACCGGCGACGGCAGCCACCTTGCCCAGCTCAACGACTCGATCGACGCGCTCAGGGGCAAGCTCGACGCCCAGGCCGGCGCGCTCTACGACCGCCTCTACAAGAAGCACCACGTGGTCATCTCCGCGATGACCAACAACTGCTGCGCCGTCTGCGGCATGCAGGTGCCGATCGCCCAAGGCCAGCAGGTGCGGCTCGGCGAGCACCTCGTGACCTGCTCCAGCTGCGGCCGCATCCTCTTCGCCGCCGAGGAGGACGCGGCGCGCAACGTCACCGAGCCCGCCGACCGCGACGAAACGCCGAAGACCGGCATCTCGCGCTTCAGCGCCGAGGAGCTGATGCTCGTCGACCTCGGGCCGGTCTCGCGCGAGGAGGCGATCTCCGCGCTTGCCGGCGCGATGGAGGAGCACAGGTTCATCGCCAACGCCGACAGCCTCGTGACCGCCGCGCTCGAGCGCGAGAGCGTGCTTTCCACCGCGATTGACGGCGGCATCGCCTTTCCCCACGTCCGCGGCGTCGAGGGCGGCGGCCTGTGCCTTGCGATGGGCGTCTCCCGCGAGGGCATCGACTGGGACGGACAGAAGGTGAACCTCGTGTTCCTCTCGGCGATTCCGGTCGCGGTCTCTGCCTTCTACCTGCGCCTTATGTCTGGCCTCATGCAGTCGTTTGCGCGCGAAGGCTCGCGCAAGGCGGTCATGGAGGCGAAGGACGCGGCCGCGCTCTGGAAAGCGCTCTGCAAGGCCACCCGCGTCGCCGTGAAGTGATGTTCCGCGCTCTAGCCCTTGTCGCCGTCCTCTTCGGCGCCGTCGGCGCGACCGCCGCCCCGGCGACGCCGCAGTCGGCGCACCGCCGCACGCCGTATGTCGGCGCAATCTCGGCGGATGCGGCGGATGGGCGTGTCATCGTGGCCGATGGCGAGAACGAGGAGGCGTACCCAGCCTCCGTCACCAAGCTGATGACCGCTTTCCTGGTGCTGGAGGATGTTGCCGCCGGTCGCTACTCCCTCGACGATATGGTCGTCGCCACTCCGGAGGTCTACAACTCGGAGGCGAGCTGGGTGGGGATCAAGGCCGGCGAGCGGATGAGCGTCAGGGACCTCTTGTATGCGCTGATGGTGGAGAGCGCCAACGACGCGGCGATTGCGCTCGGGGTAAATTCCGCCGGGTCGCTTGACGCGTTTATCGCCAAGATGAACGCGCGCGCGGCGGAGCTCGGCATGACGAGGACGCGCTACTACAACCCCAATGGACTGCCGCCCGGGCGGCCGCAGAACCGGAACAAGCCCTATCCGTGGAAGCAGTTCAACGTTTCCACCGCGGCAGACCAGCTGCGGCTTGCGCTGGAGCTGGTGAAAAGGCCGGAGATCTTCGAGTTCACATCGGTGAAGACTTGCGACCTCATAAAGACCCCTGGCGGCTACCGCATCAGCGTTACCCGCGCGGTCAACCGCCCGCAGCGCGCGACCACGCTTGCGCGCGGCGAGACCATCGTCAAGCAGCTGTGCAACCACAACCACATCATGGTGAAGGACAAGCAGAAGGTCTTCAATCCCGACGGACGCGAGGCGGTGGACGGGCTCAAGACCGGCTACATCGACGCCGGCGGCAGTTCGATCATCCTCACCGGGACGCGCAAGGGACGCCGCGCGGTGGTGGTGGTGCTCGGGTCGATGTCCGCCTCGCTCCGCGACGAACACGCCCGCCGACTTCTCATCGACGCGCTCGGCGCAATGGTCTGGTGAACGGTCCGCGTCCCGTTGGGCGCGGATTTTTGGTATAATTCAGCACAAACGGCTTTAAACCACAACCAAGGAGGAAACACCATGAGCTACAAGGAAGCCAAGTCAAAGTACGCGAAGATCGGCATCGACACCGAGAAGGTGATCGCCGACCTCGGCAAGATCTCCATCTCCCTCCACTGCTGGCAGGGCGACGACGTAGGCGGGTTCGAGACGACCGGCGGCGCCTCCGGCGGCATCCAGACGACCGGCAACTACCCCGGCAAGGCGCGCACGCCGGCGGAGCTGATGCAGGACCTCTCCTTCGCGCTCGGCCTCATCCCCGGCAGGCACCGCGTCAACCTCCACGCCTGCTACGGCATCCACGAGGGCAAGGTGGTCGACCGCGACAAGATCGGCCCGAAGCAGTTCGAGCCGTGGGTGAAGTGGGCGAAGAAGACCGGCGTGAAGCTCGACTTCAACCCCACCTTCTTCTCGCATCCGCTCGCCGCCGACTCGCTCACCCTCTCCAACCCCGACCCGAAGGTCCGCAGGTTCTGGATCAACCACGGCATCCAGTGCCTCAAGATCGCGGAGTACTTCGCGAAGGAGCTCAAGAGCCCGTGCGGCATCAACTTCTGGTGCCCCGACGGCTACAAGGACGAGCCCTCGGACCGCCTCGGCCCGCGGCTGAGGATGGCCGACTCGCTCGACAGGATCTTCAAGTACAAGTACAACAAGAAGGCGGTCATTCCGTTCCTCGAGTCGAAGCTCTTCGGCATCGGGCTCGAGAGCTACACCGTCAACTCCCACGAGTTCGTGATGGGCTACGCGATGAAGGCGAAGATCCTCGCGCTCCTCGACATGGGCCACTTCCACATCTCGGAGTCGGTGGCGGACAAGATCAGCTCCTTCCTCTACACCTTCGGCAAGGTGGCGTTCCACATCTCGCGCCCGGTCCGGTGGGACTCCGACCACGTGATCCGCCAGAACGACGACCTCCGGGCCGCCGCGCAGGAGATCGTGAAGATGGACCCGAAGAACTTCATCATCGCGCTCGACTACTTCGACGCCTCGATCAACCGCGTCGCCGCCTGGGTGCTCGGCATGCGCAACATGCAGAAGGAGCTCCTCAAGGCGATGCTGGTGCCGTGGAAGGGCCTCAAGGCGATGCAGGACGCGCAGGAGTTCACCTCGCAGCTCGTCCTGCAGGAGGAGTACAAGAACTACCCGGCCGAGGAGGTGTGGGCGGAGTTCTGCCGCCGCGCCGGCGTGCCGGCCGGCGAGGCCTGGTTCGACGGCGTGAAGAAGTACGAGCGCGACGTGCTCGCGAAGCGCGCCTGAGGCGGGGAGGTCCGGCATGAAGCAGGGCTGGAGATGGTACGGTGACGCGGACGCGATCACCCTGAAGGAGATCCGGCAGGCCGGGGTCACGGACATCGTCGCGGCGCTCTACGAGCGCAGGCCCGGCGAGGTCTGGCCGGTCGCCGAGATCAGGGCGCGCGCGAAGAAGGTGAAGGACGCCGGGATGACCTGGAGCGTCGTCGAGTCGGTGCCGGTCCACGAGGACATCAAGAAGCGCACCGGCAACTACCTCAAGTACGTCGCCAACTACAAGCAGACGCTGAGGAACCTCGCGAAGTGCGGCATCAGGACCGTCTGCTACAACTTCATGCCGGTCCTCGACTGGACGCGCTCCAACCTCACCTACGCGCTCGCGGACGGCTCCACCTGCCTCGAGTACAACGAGTACGAGCTCGCCGGCTTCGACCTCTTCTACCTCAAGCGCCCCGGCGCGGAGAAGGAGTACGACGCGAAGACCCGCGCGCGGGCGAAGCGGACGTGGGCGAAGCTCGACAAGAAGGGCCGGAAGCGCGTCGCGGACTCCGTCCTCTGCGGCCTCCTGGGCACGGTGGACGACCTCACGCCCGCCGAGTTCCTCGCACAGCTCAAGACCTACGACGGCATCGACGACCGGAAGCTCCGCGAGAACATGTACTGGTTCCTCAACGAAATCTCGCCGGTCCTCGAGGAGACCGGCGTCGACATGTGCATCCACCCCGACGACCCGCCGCACCCGATCTTCGGGCTGCCGCGGATCCTCTCGAACGCGAAGGACATCGCCGAGATGTACCGCCGCTGCCCGTCGAGGCACGTCGGACTTACGCTCTGCACCGGCAGCCTCGGCGGCGACCCGAGGAACGACGCGGTGGAGATCATGAAGAAGTTCGGCAAGCGCGTCTTCTTCTGTCACTTCCGCAACCTCGAGTACACCGACGACAAGGTGTTCCACGAGTCGCAGTGCCACCTCTGCGGGCAGACGAACATCCCGAAGCTCTTCGAGGAGTTCCTCAAGGAGGAGAAGCGCCGCGGCGAGGGGATCGTCGTGCGGCCCGACCACGGCCGCTACCTCGAGATCGACCGCGAGCTCGCGAAGCTCAAGGGCAAGGACTGCTACTGCGGCTACAGCTACGGCGGGCGGCTCATCGGCCTCGCCGAGCTGCGCGGGCTGGAGATCGGGCTTAAATACGCGAGGAAGGGGAGGTAGATGAAGCAGACCAGGAGATCGTTCCTAAAGGGGGCGGCGGCGATCGGCGCGTTCAACCTCGTGCCGGCGAAGGTGCTGTGGGGGGCGGACGCGCCGTCCAACCAGCTCACCCGCGCGCTCATCGGCTTCGGCAGCATCGCGCACAGCGAGAACCACCTGCCGTTCAAGGGCTCGCGACTCGTGGGCCTCTGCGACCCAGATCAACTGCGAGTGGCGGAGGGCCTCGAAGCTGCCGAGGAGAACGGCTGGGGCAAGATCAAGGCGTACAAGGATTTCCTGGAGCTCCTCGACGACAGGGACGTGGACATCGTCCACATCTGCACCCCGCCGCACTGGCATGGAGTGCAGTCGCTCATGGCCGCGCGCGCGGGCAAGGACATCTGGTGCGAAAAGCCGATGACCCGCACCGTCGGCGAGGGCAAGCGGGTGATGGACTACGTGAAGGCCAAGGGGCGGATGTTCCGCCTCAACACCTGGTTCCGCTTCCAGGGCGGCTTCTACGGCTTCGGCACCACGGTGAAGCCCATCCGCCAGGTGGTCGAAGGCGGCGTCCTCGGCAAGGGTCCGCTCAAGTGCGTCTTCGGCGCGGGGCAGGGCTTCAGCTGGAAGTTCTACTGGTCCGGCAAGGTCAACCTCGACCCGGAGCCGTGCCCCAAGACCTTCGACTGGGACATGTGGCTCGGCCCGGCGCCGTGGAAGCCCTATAACGTGCACCGCACCCACGGCACCTTCCGCGGCTACTGGGACTACGACTCCGGCGGACTCGGCGACATGGCCCAGCACTACCTCGACCCGCTCCAGTACCTGCTGTGCAAGGACGAGACGAGCCCGGTGAAGGTCGACTACATCGGCCCGAAGCAGCATCCCGACGTGGTCGGCCGCTTCGACCGCATCACCCTCACCTACGCCGACGGCACCGAGGTGATCCTCGACGGCAACGAGTCGCTCAAGGACGAGCCGCTGCTGCGCGGTGCGAACGGGGTGACGGTATGGCCGGTCGGCAAGCTCGACGGCGTGGAAATCAACGGCGGCTGGACGAACGACGACGTGGCGGAGACGCAGTTCTTCGGCATGCTCGACGAAAACGGCGTGAAGATCGACGTCCAATCGCTCCTCAAGTCGCTGCCAGAGCCCGCGCCGCAGCAGACCGACTTCATCGACAGCGTGCGCACGCGCCGGAAGTTCTGCCTCAACGAGGAGACCGGCTTCCGCAGCTGCACCATGTTCAACCTCGCGATCGCCGCCGCGCGCCTCGGCCGCGGCTTCGAGTTTGACCCGGTTAAGCTGGTGGCGAAGGGCGACGAGGCGGCCAACCGCTTCCTCTACCAGGAGATGCGCGAGCCATGGGCGAGCGAGTTCGCCCGCGACTAGGGGAAAGGAGAGCCCGACGATGAACGTTAAGACATCATTTGCGGTTCTTGTCGCGGCCTTCGCCGCGGCCGCGCTCGAGGCCAAGGACCAGTACGACATCCGCCCAGGCGAGAGCTCGTCCGCGGCGCTTACCGCCGTCGAATGGCAGGCGACGAATGCGACCCAGCTCGCCGCGGCGACCACCATCGAGGCGCTTGCAGCGCACGTCGCGACCGCCGAGGCCGCCGCCGCGCTGCTCGAGAAGGTGAAGGGCGCCTACTACACCGATCCGCTCGACGCCCACGTGATCGGCGCCGTCAGCCAGTACGTGATGACCCTGAAGGGCGGCTTCAGCCTCGCCTTCTGGAAGTCCTCCGTCGCGCCAGAGCGCGAGCTCTGGACCGCGGCGCTGCTGAAGCGGGCCGAGGACGCGTCCGACGCGTACGTGCAGCAGTTCTGCCTCGACCAGCTGCGCTGGTGCGGGCTCAAGTGCCAGGCCGCGGCGATCGCGGCAATCGGCGAGAAGTCGTCCGACCAGGGCGTCAAGGACCTCGCCTACATCGCCTCAAAGGAGCTTTCCAGGTAGGATGCGCGTAGTCTTCATGGGTTCTTCGCCGGCCTCGGTCGAGTGCCTTCGCGCCATCCTGCGCGAACCGGAGCTCGAAGTGGTCGGCGTCGTCACCCAGCCGGACCGCCCCGCCGGGCGCGGCAAGGCGCTCACGCCGAACGCGGTGGCGCGCTTTGCCGCGGAACACGGCATCGCCGACATCCTCAAGCCTGACCGCGTCAACGACCCGGAGCCGATGGCGTGGCTGCGCGAGCGGCGGCCGGACGTGATTGCGGTCGTCGCCTACGGCCAGATCCTCAAGCAGCCGCTCCTCGACCTGCCGCTCTTCGGATGCGTCAACTGCCACTTCTCGCTGCTCCCCAAGTACCGCGGCGCGGCGCCGGTGGTGGCCGCGCTCGAGGCGGGCGAGCGCCTGACCGGGGTGACGGTGATGCACATGGGTCCGGGGCTGGACGACGGGCCGATCATGCTCCAGAGCTTTGAGCCGATCTACCCCGACACCACCGGCGGCGCGTTGATGAACGACCTCGCGATCGCCGGCGGCTGCGCGCTCGCCAAGGCGCTGAGGCTCCTGAACCGCAACGCACTGCCGCCGGAGGTGCCGCAGGACGACGCGGCGGCGACGTTCGTGAAGAAGCTGAAGAAGACCGACGGGCTCATCGACTGGGACCGGCCGGTAATCGTGACCGAACGGAAGATCAGGGCCTACAACCCCTGGCCCGGCTCTTACACGTTCCTGCCCGAGCGCTTCCGCCGCAAGGGCAACACCGGGCGCCTGGTGGTGCTGCGCTCGAAGATCGTCCGGCTCGAGCCCGGCTGGGAGGCGTACGCCCCCGGGACGGTGCTCAAGGTCGGCAAGGAGGGACCGGTGGTCAGGTGCCACGACACCGCGCTCCTGCTTTCGGAGGTGAAACCAGAGGGCGCGGCGGCGATGGACGGCGGAGCGTTCGTGCGGGGCCGTCCGCTCAAGCCGTTCGAGGACGTCCTCCTCGACGCATAAGGCCGGCACAATTTCAAGGAGGAATATCGCGTGAAGAGACTCAACGAAATCGAATGGGAGAAGTTCGAGGCGCTTTCACTCGAGGAGAAGCGTCCGTACCTCGAGCGCGTGGAGGGCGACGGCATGCCATACCACACGCTGTTCGCGCAGCAGTTCGACCGACCTGTCCTGGAGCGGCTCTGCGCGCTCGCGAACCGCATCCGCTTCATCAACAAGTCGAAGGAGGGCGCGCTCTATCTGAAGGGGGTGCTGGCGCACAAGCGCGCGATGCTCTACTTCTCGCAGCCGTCGTCGCGCACATTTCTCTCCCACCTCGCCGCCTGCCAGATCCTCGGCATCACCACCGGCTCGGTCAGGGACGCGGCGACGTCCTCCGAGTTCAAGGGCGAGTCGAAGGAAGATTCCGTGCGCACCTTCTCATCCTACTTCGACATGATCATCATGCGCTCGCCGGAGCAGGGACTTGCCGAGAAGATGGCGTGGGAGCTCTCCAATTCGTCACGGTCGATCCCGATCCTCAACGCCGGCTCGGGCAAAGACCAGCACCCAACCCAGGCGCTCCTAGACATCTACACGCTCGTCAGGTCCTTCGAGCAGAAGGGCGGGCTGGACGGACGCACCGTTGTGTTCTGCGGTGACCTCCTGCGCGGGCGCACGGTGCGGTCGCTTTCGTATCTGCTCACCAACTTCCGCGACATACGCCAGATCTTCGTCGCCCCGCCGGAGCTGCAGGTGCCGGACGACGTGGTGGCGGAGCTCACGCGCCACGGCGTCGACTACCAGGTCTCCGACAACCTGCGCGAGGCGGTGAAGGCGGCGGACGCGGTGTACATGACGCGCATCCAGGACGAGTGGGACTCATCCAAGGGCGCGTCTGCGCGCATCGACACCTCGCGCTTCAAGTTCGGAGCCGAGGAGCTCAAGCTCCTGAAGCCGGACGGCTGCCTCCTCCACCCGCTGCCGCGGCGGGACGAGATCGCCGTCTGCTGCGACCACGACCCACGTGCCATGTACTGGCGCCAGATGCGCAACGGCATGTGGATCCGCGCCGCGCTCATCGCCGCCACCTTCGGCTTTGAGAAGGACATCATGTCCTGCGGCTACTGATTTTTGGGATGTAAGTTGCTCGCTTATGGTATAATACCGCCATGAGAGAGAGTAGATTACAGGAGGAGGACGGTTTCTTCGGGGGGAAGCCTGACCGGCTGCAGAACATCCTCGCCCGCGCGGGAGTGGCGTCGCGTCGCGGCGCGGCGGAGCTGGTGGAGTCGGGCGCGGTGACGGTCGACGGCGTCGTCGTGCGCGAGCCGGGGATGCGCCCGGCGGAGGGTGCGGTGGTGCGTGTCCACGGACGCCGCGTCGGCGGGCGGGAGCGCCATCGCACCGTCGTCCTCTACAAACCGGTGGGGGTGGTGTCGACGATGAGTGACCCGAACGGCGAGAGGACGGTGGCAGACCTCGTGCGCGTCCCGGAGCGGCTGGTGCCGGCGGGGCGGCTCGACCGCGACTCCGAGGGCATGCTCGTCATGTCCAACGACGGTGCGCTCGTCAACCGCCTTACCCATCCGCGCTTCGGCCACGAGAAGACGTACATC
>JAEIGA010004202.1_pt1 | contig 22313 bp, 17 predicted proteins | sample 9270691 | NCBI WGS metagenome assembly JAEIGA01 (sample SAMN17057246, study PRJNA624740) | gut metagenome | biome: biome; isolation source: fecal sample | host: Bos grunniens | place: China: Xizang | collected 2019 | reverse complement strand
GTGGGTTGAGAAGGTAAACGCATTATCGTGGGTTCACGCGAGGAGCGAGAATGAACAAGCGCAATCCTTTTAAAAACGTTCACAAGTGACGACACTTTGCTAAGAGTCCCCCTTTTACGGAGTTTCGGAAAACAAGACAACCTATGTTTCGAGTTGGATTATTTATTAAAAAGTTGAGAAAATATTAAAAAAGTTATTAAAAACACTTGACGACAGTTTAAAACTGTGATATACTATGATTGTACTTGGCCGAAGTATTAAAAATTCATATTAAAGGAGTTTAAAAATGCAGCTAGAGTTGTCGGATATTGTAAAGTTATACAATCGTATTGATGAATTGGAAAAGAGAGTGGCTCAGTTAGAAGAAAAGTTCAATGTACAACAAAGCACAAACACATCTTGCGTGGAACGCTCTGCTTTCCCTGTAGAATGTGCAAATAGTAAATATAGAGCGTTATCAGAGTTTTTATATGAAAGTTGGGAAAAGAGAATTGTGTTATCTTATGAACAGTTGGAAGATATTTTGGGCTTCGCCTTGCCTGCAAGCGCTCATAATCTTCCGCAGTCTTATTGGGCAAATACGGAATATCACACATATGCAAAAAGCTGGTTGAAATTAGGTTACAAGGCAAAAGTTGATTTAGAAAATAAAAAAGTTGTTTTTGAAAGAAATTTATATTAAGGAGAGTAAGTATTATGGGATTTTTCAAAAAAGAAAATCAAATTAGTAGCATTATAAAAGAAAAATTAAAAGCAAATAACGGAAAAGCCTTAATGCCCACTTTACGCGGTGCGCCCATTGCATTTTGGCTTTCTCCGACAGGCATGGGGATTGAAACGGATAAATTGCCAAATTATATATTAGAATGGGAACATTTTGACGAAATTGTAAAGAAAGCAAATTCTTTGGGCGGTAAAATGTATCGCGGTGACGTTATAGCAATGAGTGGTGGCAAGCTTGGAGAAGAAATCCCCTACGATTGTATGGAAGGATTTATTGCAAGTGAGTTGTTGTTTACAGGAAACGGAATGTCTGTTACTCGCCGCTCCACATATTATTCTGGTATTCTTGCTTGGGCAGGGATTATTACTATACATAGAAGCCAAGGGAATGGAAGTTTTATTACCGTTAACATCAAATATCGTAATAGTTAAGCGGTTCAACTTACGTTACACTCGCTCCACCAAGTAAAACCTAAATTTAACCACCTATGGTTTGATTTAGGTTTTTTATAAAATGTACTTACAATGAAATATATAAAATCAAAAATATTTTTTTGCTCAAATACTTTTCTTTTTTAGAAAAAAGTGGTATACTATAAGTATAGAAAACCGTTTGTGAAATTCGGAGATGATTATGAAAATTACCGCTACCATTAAATACGTCGGCGTGAACGATACGTCGCTCGACCTGTTCGAAGGGCAATACCCCGTCCCTAACGGAATTGCGTATAATTCCTACGTGATTTTAGACGAAAAAATTGCCGTTTTCGACACGGTAGACGGCGGGTTTGAAAAAGAATGGCTGGAAAATTTGGCTGATGCGCTCAAAGGCAGAACGCCCGATTATTTAATCGTACAGCACATGGAGCCCGACCATTCGGCGAATATCCTTGCGTTTACAAAAAGATATCCGACGGCGAAAATCGTGGCGTCTAAGCAAGCGTTCGTAATGATGAAAAATTATTTCTTGCAAGATTTTTCCAAGAAACAAATCGTCGTTGGGGAAGGGGATAAATTACCGCTCGGCGAACATACGCTTACCTTTTATTCCGCGCCTATGGTGCATTGGCCGGAAGTAATCGTTTCATACGAAGAAAAGGAAAAAATCCTGTTTTCCGCCGATGCGTTTGGCAAGTTCGGCACTCTCGATACCAACGAAGATTGGGCTTGTGAAGCCCGCCGATATTATTTCGGTATCGTAGGCAAATACGGCGTTCAGGTGCAAAGTTTATTAAAAAAACTTTCAAGCCTTGACGTTCGCACGATTTGCCCCTTGCACGGACCTATTCTTAAAGAAAATTTAGCGTATTATCTTAATTTATATAACGTTTGGTCGAGCTACGGCGTGGAAAGCGAAGGCGTGTTGATTGCGTATACTTCCGTATATGGGAACACGAAAAAAGCGGTGGAGCTGTTGGCGAAAAAACTTGAAGAAAAGGGCTGTAAAAAAGTCGTGCTGACCGATTTGGCTCGCTCGGATAGATCGGAAGCGTTGGAAGATGCGTTCCGCTACGGCAAAGTCGTGCTTGCGACGACGACGTATAACGGCGGGATATTCCCGTTTATGCGGGAGTTTATTGCCGATTTGGTCGAGCATAATTTTAGCAACCGTACGGTAGCGTTCATTGAAAACGGTAGTTGGGCGCCGATGGCGGCTAGAGTAATGAAATCAATGTTAGAGCCTTGCAAAAATTTGCAATTTTTAGAAACGACCGTGAAAATTTTGTCTGCGTTAAGCGACGGAAACAAATTGCAAATTGAGGCGCTTGCCCAAGAACTTTGTCAATAAGTAAGGAGGAATATATTATGAGCAAATACGTTTGTGGCGTATGCGGTTGGGAGTATGACGAATCCGACGGGTATTCCGATCAAGGAATTATGCCCGGCACGAAATTCGACAGCTTGCCCGAAGACTTTACTTGCCCCCTTTGCGGTGTAGGAAAAGAAGAATTTACGAAAGCAGAATAAACAAAAAAAAGGAGTATATACAATGGAAAATTATATGGTTTGCAACTGTAAACAAGTAAGCTACACGGATATCGAGCGCGCGCTTGAAAACCACACGAAAATGGAAGACGTTTTGGAAGTTTTTGACGACGTACAAAAAATCACCCATTGTTCGACGGGTTGTGGCGGTTGCCACGATAAAGTACTCGGCGTAATTTCTGAAATTATGATGCGTTGAGAAAGAAACGGAAGACAAGGAAAACACCCCCAGACGGGGGTGTTTTTGCGTTAGAGAGAGTTGTTTACTCTTCTATATATTCCGCAATATCTTCTAATCGGCAATGCAAAATACGGCAAAGAACGTTTAAAGTATACGTGCTTACGTTATCGTTTTTACGGAGTCGGTCTAACTGCCCCGTACTAATTCCGTAGGTATTTATCAATTTGTATTGGGAAATCCCTTTCTCTTTTAGGGTATCCCAAAGCTTTTCGAAACTTATCATAAAAATATTATATCACATTGCATTTTAGTTGACAATTGCCCGTATTCGGGCTATAATAATAACATACATAGTATGTGTATAAAGGAGATTTTTTATGAAGAAAAAATTTTTGAGAATGTTGACGGGTATTTTAGCGTGTACATTGCTTTCGTTGTGTTTTGTTGCTTGCGGTGGCGGAGAGAACACGGAAAATAACGAACAAAAACCGAACGTAGAGCAAGGCGCGGATAATTCAAACGGAAACGAGCAACCCGAAAAAAACTCTTATACTATTACGTGGGTCGACGAAAACGGTGGAACGCTTGCGAGTACGAGCGTAGCGGAAGGCGAAAAGCCTTCGTATTTTTACGAAAAGACGGATACGGCGGAGTGGGACTATACCGTTTTGGGTTGGAGCTTGACGGCAAACGGCGAAATTTTATCGGCGTTGCCAAACGCAGACAATCATCAAACTTATTACGCGATAGTATCCAAAGTAAAGCGTACTTATACTCTTTCTTTTAATATGCAAGGCGGAGAAAGTACGCCTTCGCAAACTGTGGAATACGGCGGGATTGCCAAGCAACCCGAAACGCCAAAATACGAAGGCTATAAATTTATGGGTTGGTATACGGATGCGGACGGGAAAAACGCCGTAGATTGGAATAAAACGATTACGGGCAATACCGTTTACTATGCCGTTTGGAATAAAAAAGTAGATATAGGAGAGTATTTAAAGGAGTTGTTGCAAAGCTATCAAGCAAATCCTTACGAATATATTCCCGAGAGTATGACTTCGGAAGCGAGCGCGCATTTAATTTCTACCGAGCAGGCGAATCAAACGTATTCTTCGTTTGTAAACGTTTCGAATATTCCCGTTGGGGGCTTTGGCGAACAATGGAATATGGTGCTTACGAATTTAAAGCAATCGGCTACCTTTTTCTCGGTTTTAAATACGGTAGAAGGGCTTACAACTTCGTCGCTTGCGACGTTTAATAACTATTTAGATAAAAATCCTGCCGATACGGCAAGACATAGTTTTGCGAGCGGTATTTATAGCATTACTATTGATTTTAACGGTGAAACTATTGATTACGTATTAGATTATACGGCGAATATTCCCCTGTTTGGAGAGCAAACGGTACAAATCGCTTTGCAAATGGATATCCAAACCAAAGACAAGACGGTTAGAATACAAATCGGGGAAGCAAACGCTTTACGGTATATTCTTTCGGAAAATTCTTATGAATTTGCTATTCAATATTTAGGGGTCAGAAGAGCGTATTTTTCAATTGAAAAGACTGACGAAGGAGTGATTAACGGGCATATTTGTGAATATTTGACGGTTTCAGGCGTACAAATACAAAGCTCGGCGGATTTTTATATCGACGAGAACTACGTAAGCGCAGTCGGAAATAAAGCGGACGGAATGGTAGGGTTTACGGGCTATATCAGCGAGCTGTACACCGTTTTCGATGGAAAGCTCGTCGGCTATGAAGTACAAGAAACCCTTTCTTCTATTACCTATAATACCGTTTGGGTAGAGATTTCCGCGTTGCAAGGCGTCAATTCAATAAAATACAAAGAAGGGGTATCAAATCAAGAAGAGTCGGCGTTTTTCGTCAACGGCTCTTCGAAGGCTTGGGAGAGTAAAAAAGTCGGCGGATTTTCCTTAAAAGCCTTGTCGAGAAGATTTGATATAGAGTTCCGTACGCAATATTTTTATACGTACGATAATACGACGAACGAATATTCTTGCGTCGCGCTGAAAGTTCCTATGCTGTTCGTGCAAGAAGAAAACTACGATACCTTGACTTCCGACGTCGCTTCGACGAATAATATAAACGTGTCCGTACAAATAGAAAATGCGGACTTAACGAGATTGTTAAAAGATTACGACGAGCTTTTGCCGTTATTTATAGAAAATAAACAAGCGATTACCGTTGATATAATTCTTGAAAAAATTGGAGAAAAAATTATTTTTGAATAAGAAACCGAAGACAAGGAAAACACCCCCAGACGGGGGTGTTTTTTCGCGTTAGTTTTGGGAAGGTTCATAAAATTCTACGAGTTTTTGATAGAAACGGAAACGCTCAAGGCTTTCCTTTTCTGCTTCCGCAAATAACTGTTTGGCAAGGGCAGGGTCGGATTTATACAGCGAAGCGAAGCGGTTTTCTCCGAGTAAAAATTCCTTAAATTCCAGCGTAGGGGCTTTGCAGTCCAACGAAAAAGGATTTTTGCCTTGCGCTTTTAACGCAGGGTTAAAGCGGTATAATTGCCAGTATCCGCTGTCCACCGCGCGTTTTTCTTCTTCCATTGATTTGCCCATAAATACGCCGTGAGAAATGCAAGGGGAATACGCAATTACGATAGACGGTCCGTCGTAGGCTTCCGCTTCCGTGAGCGCGTTTAGAAGCTGTTGCTTATTCGCGCCCATAGAAACTTGCGCGACGTACGCCGTTCCGTAAGCGAGCGCCATAAGCCCTAAATTCTTCTTATGCGTGCGCTTTCCTGCCGTAGCAAATCTCGCTACCGCGCCCATAACCGTCGCTTTCGAAGATTGTCCGCCCGTATTTGAATAGACTTCCGAATCGAGCACGAGAATATTCACGTTTTCGCCTTTGGATAAAACGTGGTCTAACCCGCCGTAGCCGATATCGTACGCCCAGCCGTCCCCGCCGATAATCCAAACGGATTTTTCCGTTTCGTCTGATTTTTGCGCGTTCAAAGCAAGGCGCATACCATAGCCGAATTCGGCGTTGTCTTCAAAAAGGGAGTTTGCCCACGCAGGTCCTTTTCCGTCTTTATTTTTAGAATAAGGGCAGGTAGGGGAAGATCCGCCGTAGATAGACGAACAGCCCGTTGCGTTCGCGATAATCATTTTTTCACCGAAAAGTTGGGTGAGAACTTTAATATACGGCGTTTCACCGCACCCGGAGCAGGCGTAAGAAAATTCAAACAACGGCTCTGAGAACTGACTGCCCTTTACGCTCGTGCGCTTGAAAAGACTCGTATCCGATTTAGGAAGACTTTGCGCAAATTCCCAGTTTTTCCCTTCGGCGGGCATTAGATCGGTGGCAGGGGTCATTACGAGCGCCTTTTTCGGCGCGGGGCAGGTGCGCGCGCAAACCCCGCAACCCATACAGTCGTGCGCAGATATTTGCATACGAAACTTAGACCCTTTTATGCCCGTAGCAGGTACGCAAGTAAATTCGTCGGGCGTAGTTTCCGTTTCTGGGAAAACGATAGGTCGAATGGTCGCGTGCGGGCACACGAAAGAACATTGATTGCATTGAATACAGTTTTCTGGTATCCATTTTGGCAATTCGTGCGCCATACCGTGTTTTTCAAGTTTGGTCGTACCCGTAGGCACGCTTCCGTCCGCTTGAAAAGCAGAAACGGGCAGTTGATCTCCTTTTAAGGATAAAATAGGGTGAATAAATTTACGGAAATATTCGTTTTCGGGTATTGCTAAAAGGGGTGCGCCGTCGCTCGTTTCCTGCCATGAGCTTGGATAGTCAATTTTGCGCACCGCGTCGGCTGTTTTTTCGATAGCCGTAAGGTTCATCTCGACCACGCCCGTGCCTTTTTTGGAAAATTTTCGAATTAACTCGGCTTTTAAGAGCTCGGAAGCTTTTTCGTACGGCATCAGCGAAGGATTGACGAAAAAGAACGCCGCTTGCATAATCGTGCTCGTTTTTCCGCCTAAGCCCACTTCGTTTGCTATGCTCGTAGCATCAATCACATACAAAGTCGCCCGTTTATTAGCGATTTGGTTTTTTACGGGGGCAGGGAGTCGTTTTTCAAGCTCAGAAAGTTCCGTAAAGGCACAGTTTAATAAAAACGTACCGCCGTCTTTTAGGTCGGAAAGCATATCGTAGCGGGTTAAATAGGACGGGTTATGACAGGCGATAAAATCCGCGCGGTTAATCAAGTATTCGGAACGGATAGGGGTTTTGCCAAACCGCAAGTGGGAAACGGTCGTACCGCCCGATTTTCTCGAATCGTAGTTGAAATATCCTTGCACGTATAAGTCGGTATGATCTCCGATAATTTTAATGGAATTTTTGTTCGCGCCTACCGTACCGTCTGAGCCAAGCCCGTAGAATTTGCAGGCGACGACGTTGGGATTTTTAATCGAAAATTCGCCGTTTACAGGCAAAGAAGTATGGGTTAAATCGTCGTGGATACCGACGGTGAAGTGGTTCTTCGGCTGGTCGGCTTTTAAATTCTGGAAAATCGCTTGGCACATGGCGGGGGTAAATTCCTTTAACCCCAAGCCGTATCTCCCCCCGTATACCTCGATTTCTTCTCTGCCGTGTTCTTTGAGCGCGGCGCAAACGTCGAGATATAAAGGTTCTCCGATTGCGCCTGCTTCTTTCGTGCGGTCAAGTACGGCAAGTTTTTTACAGCAAGCAGGGATTGCGTTCACGAAATCGGCGGTGGAGAAGGGGCGGTAAAGACGTACCTTAATCAGCCCGACCTTCTCCCCGTGCGCGTTTAATTCTTCTACCGTTTCTTCCAGCGTTTGTCCACCGCTACCAAGAACGACGGCTACCCGTTCGGCGTTCGGAGCGCCGAAATAATCGAAAAGACGGTAAGCTCTACCCGTAATTTTTGCCACTTCGTTCATGGTTTCCTGTACCGCTTGAGGGGTGGAAAGATAATAAGCGTTTGCCCGTTCTCGGTTTTGGAAATAGGTGTCGGGGTTTTGCGCCGTACCCCTTTGAACGGGATTGTCGGGGGATAAAGCGCGGGCTTTGAAATCGGAAATTTTTTCTTTGTCGAGCAAAGTTTCTATTTCTTCGTAGTCAATTACTTGAATTTTGGAAATTTCGTGGGACGTACGAAACCCGTCGAAAAAGTGCAAAAAAGGAATAGACGTTTTCAGCGTGGCAAGATGCGCTACGAGCGCAAGGTCCATTACTTCCTGCACGGACGACGAAGCTAGCATAGCAAACCCGCTTTGACGGCAAGCCATGACGTCTTGGTGGTCGCCGAAAATGCTCAGCGCGTGCGCCGCCACCGCTCTCGCGCTTACGTGGAAAACGGTCGGGAGCAATTCGCCCGCGATTTTATACATATCGGGGAGCATTAAAAGCAAACCTTGACTGCAAGTGTAGGTAGTGGCGAGCGCACCGCAAGTGAGCGCTCCGTGCATTGCGCCTGCAACCCCGCTTTCCGATTGCATTTGCACGACTTTCGGAATGTTTCCGAATAGGTTGGTTTTTCCGCTTGCCGACCATTCGTCCGCAAGCTCTGCCATAGGGGTAGACGGGGTGATAGGGTAAATAACGGCGAGCTCGGAAAAGGCGTAAGAGATATAGCTTGCCGCCGAATTGCCGTCCATTGTTTTTTGGTGCATAAAAACCTCCGAATAAAAAATTTCTTTTAATATAGTATAACCGAAACCGCAAAAAACTTGCGTGGACGTATTAATAAGTTTAAAAGCGAAAATTCCGTGAAGTTTTTTCTGCAAGAATATTGCATTTTATGGATAAATATGTTATAATGTTTGCATAAGAGGAAATATAAAAATAAGTATAGGAGTAAAAGAGCTGGAAAACAAAAAAGAAAGTATAGGCGTAGCACAATCTTTATAAGTTTTGCAAAAAATCGTCTATTCTTTATTCGCTTGAGTTTTGCGTTTTACGAAAAGAAAAAAGTATGCTACAATAAAAATCGAAAAAATTCCTATTTTTCTCCTTTTTCAAAAGAAAGGATAAGACGATTTATGTAATTTACCCGTATTTTCATTTATTTTTATATTGCGTGAGAAGAAATAGTGTGATATAATAAGGGTACAAAATTTATCGTAAGGAGAACGACAATATGATTAAAGTGGCACAATTTGGCGAAGGGAATTTTTTAAGAACGTTCGTAGACGCGTATTTTGATACGCTCGTAGAAGAAGGAAAAGAATATTCGGTGGATATTATCAAGCCTATTACCTTCGGAACGCTCGAAAGATTTGTAAAACAGAACAATAAATATAATATCGTTTTACGCGGGGCAGAAAACGGTCAAGCCGTGCAAAAGGTGCGGAAAATCACCGTTTTGGATAAAGTAATCGACCCGTTTGCGGACGAAGAGAGCTATTATGCGGTGGCGAAGAACCCTGATTTGAAGATTATCGTTTCCAACACGACGGAAGCGGGGATTTGCTTTAACGAAGCAGACGATTTCAACGCGTTCGACGGCATTACCTATCCTGCAAAGCTCACGAAGTTTTTGTTGGAACGGTTTAACGCAGGGCTTGACGGGGTGTATTTGTTGCCCGTAGAATTGATTGACCATAACGCGGACGAGCTGAAAAAATGCGTAGATAACTATATCGAACTTTGGAAGCTTCCCGAAAGCTTTAAAGAATGGAACGCAACGCAAAATTTCTATTGCAACACGCTCGTAGACAGAATCGTTTCGGGCAATCCCAAAACGCAAGAAGATGCGGAGAGCTTGGAAAAGTTAATCGGTTATAAAGACGAATTAGTGTCCGTCGGCGAGCCGTTCGGTCTTTGGGCGGTAGAAAAGAAAGGGGATATCGAAAAGTATATCCAAGAAGGCGTACATAACATTGAAGTCGTTTTGACGACGGATATCGACTATTATAAAAAACGCAAAGTACGCGTTTTGAACGGTAGCCACACGAATATCGTACCTGCAGGGCTTTGGGAAGGGGCGATTACCGTATACGACTGTATGCAAGATAAAAAGCTTTTAGACTTTATGCTTGCGACTTTAAACGAAGAAATCGTGCCGTTCGTATCCGACAACGTAGAAGCGACGAAAGCGTTTGCCGACAGCGTGTTAGACAGATTTTCCAACCCTTATTTAAACCACTTGCTCACGAGTATTTCGCTCAACAGTATTTCCAAGTGGCGCGCGCGCAACTTGCCGAGCTTTAAGGATTATTATACCCGCTACGGCAAAATCCCCGCGAATATGACGAAAGGATTTTCCTATTTGATGAAGATTTATTCGTCGCTTAAAGAAAAGGACGGGAAATATTTCGTGCAGTTGCCGTCGAGAGAAATTCAAGTGCTTGACGATTTGCCCTATTTGGAATATTTCGTAAAAGGCGGGAGCGTTTCGGCGTTTATGAAAGACCAAGCCGTTTGGGGCGAAGATTTAACGGCGTACGCAGGGTTTGAAACCGCCGTTTTGGAAAACTTGCAAAAACTTAACGAAGGAAAAAGCTTAATTTAAAATAGTATGAATAAACAAAACGTAAAAAAGGAAGTGCTCGGCTATCTTTCTATGGTGATCGGTTGCGTGTTCTACGCGCTTTCCGTCGTGCTTTTTTTAGAGCCTTGCGGAATCGTTGCGGGTGGGATTACCGGGCTTTCCACCTTATTTCATTTATTGAATGAAAAACTGCCGATCGGTATGATTACTATCGCGCTCAACTTACCTATCTATTTATTCGGTTTGAAATACGTAGGCTGGAAATTTATTCTCCGCTGTATTTTAACGGTGGCGGTTTTGGGGATAACGACCGACCTGCTCGCCTTTTTACCCGCAATGACGAACGACAAAATTTTAGCGTCGCTCTACGGCGGGATTTGTCAGGGAATCGGAATCGGTCTGTTCGTAAAATTCCAGTTTTCGAGTGGCGGTACGGAGCTTTTAGGAAGATTGCTCTCCAAATGGACGAGAGTAGGAAATATTCCCGTTTGGGTGGGCATTTGCGACGCGCTTATCGTGCTTACGGGCGCGATTTGCCTGAGCGACGCGAACAATATTTTATTTGCCTTAATCGTGGTGTTCGTAAGTACGAAAGTTTCCGAAGTCGTGCTGTTGGGGTTGGAAAAGTCCAAGCTTTGCATTATTGTTTCGGATAAGGCGGAACAAATTTCCGAAGAACTGTTGCGCAACAGCCCGCGCGGTGTCACGCTCGTGGACGGGAAAGGTATGTATACCAAGCAAGAACACGGCGTATTGTTGACGTGCGTGAAAAACCGTCAGCTTACGCAACTCAAACAAATCGTGCACGCCGTCGACGAACACGCGTTCGTGATTATTAACGAGTCGGTTGAAGTGCGCGGAAAAGGCTTTAAAGATTGGAGTAAAGAAGAATGAAAGAAAAAATTATCATAAACGAAAAAGACAACGTCGGCGTAATGCTGGCGGGTACGGACGAAATCCCCGCAGGGCATAAATACGCGCTCAAAGACATTAAAGAAAACGAATACGTAATAAAATACGGACAAATTATCGGAAGAGCGAAGCGGGATATTAAAGCGGGCGAGTGGGTACATTCGCATAACTTAAAAACGCATTTAGACGAAAACGCAGAGTATTGCTACGAATTTTCCGCACGCGAAAGCCAAGCGCAAGAAGGGTATTTTAAAGGCTTTAAGCGCGCGCAAGGCAGAGCGGGGATTCGCAACGAAATTTACATTATCCCTACGGTCGGGTGCGTGAACGACGTTTGTCGCCGTTTGGAAAAGAAAGCGCAGTCGCTCGTAAAAGGCTCTATCGACGGGATTTTCGCTCTTACCCATCAGTTCGGGTGCAGTCAGCTTGGCGAAGACAATGAAAATATTAAAAAACTTCTTTGCGCAATCGCGCTCAATCCCAACGCAAGTTTCGTTTTGTTCGTAGGGCTGGGTTGCGAAAACAACGGTATGGACGGGATTAAAGAATATCTTGCGCCGTACGGCAGGGAGAATATCGAATATTTCAACTGTCAGGAAGTGGAAGACGAAATTGCTTACGGCTTAGAGATTTTGGAAAAATTTGCGCAAAAGGCAAAAGAGTTGAAACGGGAAAACGTTCCTTTGTCCGATTTGTGCTTAGGGCTTAAATGCGGTGGCTCGGACGGATTTTCAGGCATTACGGCAAACCCGCTCGTCGGCAGAATTTCCGACCGTATCGTATCTTACGGCGGGAGAGCGGTGCTTACCGAAGTCCCCGAAATGTTCGGCGCAGAGCAAATTTTAATGAACAAATGCAAAGACGAAAAAACCTTTGAACGCTATAAAAAGATGATCGTGGATTTTAAGGATAGCTATATCAAGCAAGGCTTCCCCGTCTACGAAAATCCGAGTCCTGGCAACAAAAAGGGCGGGATTACCACGCTCGAAGAAAAATCGCTCGGCTGTATTGAAAAGGCGGGTTCGACGAAAATCAACGCCGTGCTCGGCTACGGCGATACGGTTGAAGAAAAAGGGGTAAGCGTTTTGAACGCGCCCGGCAACGATTTGATAGCGGCTACCGCGCTTGCGGCGGCGGGTTGTCAAATGGTCCTGTTCACGACGGGCAGAGGCACGCCTTTTTCGACCTTCGTGCCTACTATGAAAATCGGTACGAATAATCATATTTCTTCGTATAAGGAAAACTGGATTGATTTCAACGCATTCCCGATGAACGAAGACGAATTGTTTGCCTTAGTGCTTGCGGTTGCGAACGGCGAGAAGAAAGTCAAGAGTGAAGATATTCGTGAAATCGCCTTTTTCAAAACAGGCGTCACGCTGTAAAACTGATTGATAAAAAAGAAAAAAGGAGCAAATTATGAGCTACATTAAAGATAACTTTTTACTTACGAACAAAACGGCGGAAAAGCTGTATAACGGCTACGCCAAAGATATGCCTATTTTCGACTACCATTGTCATTTGCCCGAAAAGCAAATTTTGGCAAACGAAACGTTTAACGACGTATTTGAAATTTGGCTCGCGGGCGACCATTATAAATGGCGGTTGATGAGAAATTACGGCGTAGACGAAGAAATGATCACGGGCAACGCTTCTCACAAAGAAAAGTTCTTGGTCTATTGCAAAACGCTCGGCACGGCGTTTGGCAACCCCTTGTATCATTGGTCGCAGGTAGAACTCAAAGAATTTTTCAACTGCGAGTTGGAAATCAACGAAGAAAACGCCGAACAGATTTGGGATTGGTGCAACGAGTATATCCGTTTGAACAACATCACCCCCCAAAGCTTGATTGAAAAATCCAACGTTAAATATATCTTCACGACGAACGAAGTGTTCGACGATTTGACGACGTTTGAAAAAATTGCGCAAAAGGGCTACGCATTTAAAGTAATGCCCGCGTTCCGCGCCGATAAGATTATGAATATCGAAGCGGAAAAATACAATGAATTCGTTGGGCTTTTGGAAAGCTTGACGGGGGAAATTAAAGACTTGACCGCACTGGAAAACGCGCTTGAAAACCGTTTGCAGGCGTTTATCAAAGTGGGTACGACGGCGAGCGATATCGCGCTTGAAAGAGTGTGCAAGGTAGCGGAAAAAGCGCAAGCGGAAGAAGTCTTTAAAAAGCGCAGAAACGGGGAAGCCGTCAGCGTGGAAGAAGCGGAAATTTTCAAGGGCTATCTCACCTATTTCTTGTTTAAACTTTATGCAAAATACGATATTGCAACCGAACTTCACGTGGGCGCAATGCGCAACAACAACGCGGTGATGATGGCAAAACTCGGTTTGGATACGGGCTTTGACAGTATTTCCGAAGACAATAGCATTAAGCTTATGTCCCGTCTGTTCGACCGCTTAAACAGCGAAAACAGCTTGCCGAAAACGATCGTGTTTAACTTGAACCCTAAGATGAACACGGAAATTATGACCCTTATCGGTAGCTTCCAAGCGGGCGGTGTGAAAGGTAAATTACAATACGGACCGGCTTGGTGGTTCTTGGATAATAAAGTGGGTATGGAAAAGCACTTGGAAGACTTGACCGCAACCGGCCATATCGGCGCGTTCGTCGGTATGCTCACGGACAGCCGTTCCTTATGGTCGTATCCCCGTCATCATTATTTCAGAAGAATTCTTTGCAACTACTTCGGCGATATGATGGAAAAGGGCGAAATGACCCAAAATATCTCGCTCGTCGGTAAAGTCGTAGAAGATATTTGCTTCAATAACGCGGTGGCGTATTTAAAAGTGGAAGGAAAATAAAACTAAAAAATATATTTTACGGAACAAATACGGAGGTTTTGTTATAATGGAAAAATTTGTACCTGTTGTCGTTATCAAAGAGCTGTCCGAAACGGAAAAAATCCTTTCGGCTTTGAAAGCAAACGGAATTAACTGCGCGGAAATTACTTTCCGCACGGCGTGCGCGGCGGAAGCGATTGCGCTCGCTTGTGAAAAGTTCCCCGATATGAGCGTAGGGGCGGGCACGGTTATCAACGCCGAGCAATGTAAAGCCGCGTTAAAAGCGGGCGCGCAATTTATCGTAAGTCCCGGACTTTCGGTAGCGGTTGCAAAAATCTGCAACAAAAAGGGCGTACCTTATTATCCCGGTTGCGTGACCCCGACGGAAATTATGCAGGCGTTGGAGCTTGGGATTACGACGGTGAAGTTCTTCCCCGCCAACGTTTACGGTGGCTTAAAAGCAATGAAAGCGCTTGCCGCACCTTTCCCTCAAATCAAGTTTATTCCTACGGGCGGTGTGGACAGAAGCAATATCGACGAATTTTTGGCTTGGGAAAAAATCGCGGCGATCGGCGGCAGCTTCTTCGTGAAAGAAGCGCTTGAAAAGGCAGAAAAATAAAACGATAAATAAAGTTAAGGAGAAAATTATTATGAAAAAAGTTATCACTTTTGGGGAATTGATGTTAAGACTCGCTCCCGAAAACTATCTTCGCTTCGTGCAAAGCGAAAAGTATGAAGCAACCTTCGGCGGTGCGGAAGCAAACGTCGCGGTGTCTTTGGCGAACTACGGCTTAGACGTAGCGTTCGTATCTAAGCTTCCTGCGCACGAGATCGGACAGGCGGCGGTAAACTCTTTGCGTAAGTTCGGCGTAGATACGTCTAAAATCGTTCGCGGTGGGGATAGAGTAGGTATTTACTATTGTGAAAAAGGCGCGAGCCAACGTCCTTCTAAGGTCGTTTACGACAGAGCGTATTCGTCTATCGCAACGGCGAAGAAAGCGGATTTTGACTGGAATGCGATTTTCGAAGGCGTAGAATGGTTCCATTTCACGGGTATCACTCCCGCTTTGAGCGACGAAGTAGCGGAAATTTGCTTGGAAGCTTGTAAGGCGGCGAAAGAAAAGAATATTACCATTTCTTGCGATTTGAACTTCCGTAAAAAGCTTTGGAGCAAGGAAAAAGCAGGGCAAGTAATGGCGAAGCTTTGCGAATATATCGACTACTGTATCGCCAACGAAGAAGATGCGAAAGACGTGTTCGGTATCGAAGCGGACAATACGGATATCTACGGCGGAAAGTTGGATAGAAACGGCTATATTTCCGTTGCGAAAAAACTTACCGAACGCTTTAATTTCAAAGGCGTTGCGATTACCCTCAGAGAAAGCAAGAGCGCAAACGACAACGACTGGTCGGGTATGCTCTATACGAACGGCGAAGCGTATTTCTCAAAGAAATATTCTATGCATATCGTTGACCGCGTAGGCGGTGGCGACTCTTTCGGCGGTGGGCTTATCTATTCGCTCGTAAACGGTGCAGAACCGCAAAAGGCGATTGAATTTGCCGTAGCGGCAAGCTGTTTGAAACACTCCATTGAAGGGGACTACAACATGGTGTCCGTTGCCGAAGTAATGAACCTTGCGGGCGGGGATGCAAGCGGTAGAGTTCAAAGATAAATTATGGAATATATCATTGGTATCGATCTTGGCGGTATGAGTGCAAAGGGCGCGCTGTTTACGAAAGACGGCGAGCTTCTTGGCACGAGCCGTATTAAAACGAATAAAGAAGACGGCTTTGAAGGCACTCTTCGCAATCTTGCGGAGCTTTCTAAAACGCTTGCCGAACGTCAAGGCGTTTCATACGCCGACGTCGTGGCTATCGGCGTCGGTTCGCCGGGCGTGGTAGACAGCAAGGCGGGCGTAGTGCTTCGTTGGACGAATTTCGGTTGGGATACCGTTCCGTTTGCGGAACGGCTCTCTCAATTTACGAAAAAGCAGGTATTCGTGGCGAATGATGCGAACGTGGCTGCTTTGGGCGAAGCGAAATTCGGCGCGACGGCGCAATACCAAAGCAGTATTTTGCTCACCATAGGCACGGGGATCGGTGGCGGTATGGTCTTTGACGGGAAACTGATTGAAGGCTATAAAAGCGCAGGCGCAGAGCTTGGGCATATCACCATTCGTGAAGGCGGGCTGACCTGTTCGTGCGGGCGTAAGGGCTGTTATGAAAAATACGCTTCCGCAACCGCGTTAATCTCTCAAACTCGGCACGCAATGGTCGAAGACTTAGAAAGTAAAATGTGGTGGATTGCTGAAGGGAAGATTGAAAACGTAGACGGCAGAACGGCGTTTGAAGCGGCGAAACTGGGCGATAAAACGGCAAAAAAGGTAATCGAGCAATACGTGGGCTATCTCTCCGAAGGGATTGCCGACTTCGTGAATATTTTCCGCCCCGAAGCGATCGTTTTGGGCGGTGGCGTAGCCAACGAAGGGGAAGCCTTGTTCGAGCCGTTAAGAAAAGCCGTTGACGAAAGAACGTATATCGCAATGGATATCGTACCGTTGAAAATCGTAGGCGCAAAGCTCGGCAATCTCGCAGGCGTTTACGGAGCGTACGCAATCGCTTCGGACGGTTTAGAAGGCTAATAAATCGAAAAAAGTGAAAATATTGTCGAAAAGTATCGAAAAAACCGTTGACAAGAGCGATTGATTTTGCTATAATAATTAAAATTTCATTGTCAAAAGAAGATTGCAGAAGGGAAACCGACTGTGGTCAGATGACACTCCGGAGAATCTCGCAGAACGCAAGTTTGAGTGAGTGCCGAAGGGGCAAGACGGCGCAAGCCGTTAATCTCTCAGGCAAAAGGACAGAGTTTTTGTTTTCCCTTACGCAGGGATATTTTTACGAAACCGACGGAGTGGCGAATAGGCTACTCCGTTTTATTTTTGAAAAAATTTTAAATCGCGAAAGCGAGGAGGTTTATATGTATAACTTATTGTTTTTCGATACGCTCGAAAAAATCAACTCGGCTGTCAACGCAGTCGTGTGGGGCTGGCCGATGATTATTTTAATTCTCGGCGCGGGTATTTTGCTCACCGTTCGCAGTAAATTTCTGCAAGTGCGCAAATTCGGCACCTCGTGGGGCGAAACGATTATCCCCACCGTCAAGAGCATAGGCAAAAAGTCTGCAAAGGATAAGAAAAAGGATAAAAACACCCTTTCTCCGTTCCAAGCCTTTGCCACCGCTATTTCCGGTACGGTCGGCACGGGGAATATCGTCGGCGTTTCGTCCGCTATTATGACGGGCGGTCCGGGCGCGGTGTTCTGGATGTGGATTTCCGCTTTCTTCGGTATGGTGACTAACTACGCCGAAAACGTACTCGGTATGTTCTTCCGTAAAAAGGAAAAGAACGGCGAATTTTCGGGCGGACCTGCTTATTATCTTTCCGAAGGCTTAGGCAGAAACGTAAAAGGCAAGGGTGGTTCGCTTTTGCGTGGGTTAGGCAAAACGCTCGGCGTTATGGCGGCGGTGTTCTGTCTGTTTGCGGCAATCGGTATGAGCGGTGCGCAAACGAATAACATTTCAAGTACTTATCAAGCGGTGTTGCCCGGTAGCGACCAAACGGTTGGGTTAATCGTCGGAATCGTGGTGGCAGTCGTATTAGCGCTCGTCGTGCTCGGCGGATTAAAAAGTATCGGTACGGTAGCATCCGTTCTCGTCCCTTTTATGTCCATACTCTTTATCGTAATGGCGCTCGTAGTTATCTTTGCAAATATCACCATGATCGGCGCGGCGTTTGCGCTTATCTTCAAAAATATTTTCAGCGTTGAATCTGCGCTTTCGGGCTTTATCGGCTACGAATTTTCGCAAATTATTCAAAAAGGTCTTGCGCGTGGCGTATTCTCTAACGAAGCAGGGCTTGGTTCGTCGGTAATCGCGCACAGCACTTCCGCTACCCGTGAACCCGTCAAGCAAGGTCTTTGGGGTATTTTCGAAGTATTTTTCGATACCTTCATTATTTGTACGATTACCGCGCTCGTGATTTTGGTAAGCTTCGGGGATACGGTAGGTATGGAAACCGTGCTTTACGCACAAAAGAACGGCGAGTTCGTATATGCGAATACTACCGTTTCTATGATGGCGTTTGAAGGCGTGTTCGGCACGTTCGGTACGGTCGTATATTCCGTTATTATTCCTTTGTTTGCGTTTACGACGATTTTAGCTTGGTCGTACTACGGCGAAAAGTCCATTGATTTCCTGTTTAGAAAAACGGGCGAAAAAGGCAGAAAGATTGCAAGATACGCCTTTAAAGTCGTCTACGTTCTTCTCGTTATCGTAGCGGCAACCTTAAAGAGCGAGTTGGCTTGGCAAATCTCGGATACTTTTAACGGCTTAATGGCTCTTCCTAACCTTGTCGGGCTCGTGATTTTGAGCGGACTCGTCGTTAAAATCACTAAGAACTACTTCGACCGTAAAAAAGGTCTTGACGTAAAACCTATGCTTTCGGTATACGAAGAACAAAACGAACAATTTATCGTTGATCTTGCCGAAGAAGAAGGGGAAAGCGTTCTTGCGCAAGAGAACGCGGAAACCGCAGAAAAGCAGGAGTAAGCCACTTTTTAAAAAAGGAATAAATTTTTTCATAAAACTTTATTAAAACACCTACAAAACCGTTGACTTAACTTTCCGAGTGTGCTATTATATTTGTAATTTATAATTCTATAAATAAATTGTATCGATTGTTTTAATTCGTTTTTCGAATTATAAAACGCAAGGGGATTTGTTATGGAAATTACAATTACGAAAACGGCAACTCCCGCACCTTTAAAAGCGGAAGAAAGTTTGGGATTTGGGAAAGTATTCACCGACCACATGTTCGTGATGGATTATAACAGCGAGAGTGGCTGGCACGACGCAAGAATCGTACCGTTCGGGAGAATTTCTCTGCATCCCGCGTCAACGGTTTTGCATTACGGCGCGGAAATCTTCGAGGGCTTAAAAGCTTATCGCAGAGCGGACGGGGGCGTGCAATTGTTCCGTCCTATGGAAAATATCCGCAGAATGAACCGTTCGGCAGAGCGTATGTGTTTGCCTTTATTAGACGAGCAGGACGCTCTTCAAATTTTGGAAACCTTCGTGAAATTAGAAGAACGCTTCGTACCGTATTCGTTCGGAACTTCTTTATATCTTCGTCCGTTTTTGTTCGGCAACGACGAAACGCTCGGCGTACACGCGGTGCATAACGCAACGTTTATGCTGATTGCGTCGCCTTCGGGGAGCTATTATAAAGAAGGGATTAATCCTGTAAATATTATGATAGAATCGGAAGACGTGCGTACCGTACGTGGCGGAACGGGTTTTGCAAAGTGTGGCGGAAACTACGCGGCGAGTACTCGCGCAGGTGAACGGGCGGCGAAAATGGGCTATGCCCAAGTTCTTTGGTTAGACGGCGTAGAAAGAAAATATATCGAAGAAGTCGGGGCTATGAACGTTATGTTCAAAATCGGCGACGAAATCGTCACCCCTATGCTCACGGGTTCAATTTTGCCGGGTATTACCCGTAAGAGCTGTATTGAAGTGTTAAAGGATTTAGGCTATAAAGTAAGCGAACGGCTTTTATCCGTAGATGAACTTATTTCCGCGTTGGAAAGCGGAGAGCTTAAAGAAGCGTGGGGTTGCGGTACGGCGGCAGTCGTATCTCCGATCGGAAAGCTTGCCTACGGCGATAAGGAATATATCGTCGGGGACGGAAAAATCGGAGAAATTACGCAACAACTCTACGACCTGTTGACGGGTATTCAATGGGGTAAGACAGAAGATAAATTCGGTTGGGTTCATAAACTTTAACATCGAGAAATTTTACCAAATTAAAAAACCCGTTTAATTTGGTTGACAAAACTTAAAAAATAGTATACAATAATACAAATTATTAAAAATATATATTTTTAAATAAAGGCGATGAAGGGAAATAAATTTCTTATGCTTGCTTTCAGAGAGTCGGCGGTTGGTGCGAGTCGATACGGGTAAGAAAACATAGCTCGTCCCAGAGCCTCCGAGAGAACGGCGAAAACGCTTAGTAGATTCGGACGGGTTCTCCCGTAATAGAGAAGTCTTAGCGCAAAGCTAAGCGTGAGTGGGTGAGAAATTTTTCACCAAAAAGAGTGGTACCGCGAAGAAAAATCTTCGTCTCTTTCCAACGGCGTTTCGTTGCGCCAAGAAAGAGACGATTTTCCTTTTTAAACGGTAAAATGGAGTGGTAATTATGAAAAACAGCAATAAATACGTAAAACAATTTTTTGCCCCCGAAGGGGTGACAATGGACTGGATGAAAAAACAGTCGATTGAAAAACCGCCCGTGTGGTGTAGCGTGGATTTGCGCGACGGAAACCAAGCGCTCATTATTCCTATGAGCTTAGAAGAAAAGCTTGAGTTTTTCAAATTGCTTTGCGACGTAGGCTTTAAAGAAATCGAAGTGGGCTTTCCCGCCGCGAGCGAAACGGAATACGAGTTTTGCCGTACTCTTATCGAGCAAAATTTAATCCCCGACGACGTGACGATTCAAGTCTTAACGCAATCGAGAGAACATATTATTGCAAAAACTTTCGAAGCACTTGACGGCGCGAAGCACGCAATCGTGCATTTATATAATTCGACGTCGGTGGCGCAACGCGAACAGGTGTTTAAACGGGATAAAAAAGAAATTATCGAAATTGCCGTGAAAGGCGCAAAGCTTTGCAACGAATATAAAGCGAAAGCCAAAGGGAAGATTACCTTTGAATATTCCCCCGAAAGCTTTACGGGTACGGAACCTGAATTTGCGGTGGAAATTTGCAACGCGGTGCTGGATATTTGGAAACCTACGGCAGACGATAAAGCGATTATCAATTTGCCCGTCACCGTATCTCATTCTATGCCCCACGTCTATGCAAGCCAAGTGGAATATATGTGCAAAAATTTAAAAGGCAGAGAAAATCTCGTGATTTCCTTGCATCCGCATAACGACAGGGGTTGCGCGATTGCCGATAGCGAAATGGGCTTGTTGGCTGGTGGAGATAGAATTGAAGGTACGCTTTTTGGCAACGGCGAGCGTACGGGAAACGTGGACATTATCACGCTTGCGTTGAATATGTATTCGCAAGGGATTGACCCCAAACTTGATTTTTCCGACTTGCCGAAGATTACCGCCGTTTACGAAAAAGTGACGAGAATGAAAGTCAGCGACCGTCAGCCGTATAGCGGTTCGCTCGTGTTCGCAGCGTTTTCCGGCTCTCATCAAGACGCGATTGCAAAGGGTATGAAATACCGTGAAGAAAGAGCGCTGAATACTTGGACTGTACCCTATCTTCCCATCGACCCCGCCGACGTAGGGCGGGAGTACGAAGCGGACGTTATCCGCATCAATTCCCAATCGGGAAAGGGGGGAATCGGGTATATTCTTGAAACGCAGTTCAAGCTCGTGTTGCCGCCTAAAATGCGGGAAGTGTTCGGCTATCACGTGAAGAGTATTTCCGACCACGAGCACAGAGAATTGCAAGCGAAGGAAGTATACGACATTTTCCTTCGGGATTTCGTGAACGTGAACGACAGACTCGACGTCATTGAAAACCGTTTCGAAGCGGACGGCGAAAAGGTGAACGGCTTGGTTTGCCTTTCGTACGAAGGTAAGCAATTTGAAAAAATCGTTTCGGGCAACGGCAGACTCGATTGCGTATGCAACGCGATTAAAGATTTTCTGAAAGAAGAATTTACGCTCGAAAGCTACGTAGAGCACGCGCTCGACGAAAAATCTTCGTCCAAAGCCGCGTCGTACGTGAGTATTTGCAGAGCAGGCAAAATTTACTGGGGAACGGGGCTTCACAGCGATATTATGATTTCGTCGGTGAAAGCGCTCGTTTCGGCGGTCAACCGAATGTTAAAAGACAGTTAAGGAGAAAGCAATGAAATTAACAGGTGCAGAAATTATCGTAAAAACCTTGATAGAGCAAGGCGTGACGGACGTGTTCGGCTATCCGGGCGGGCAGGTTATCAATATCTACGACGCGCTCTATAAATATAAGGACCAAATCAACCATATCTTAACCGCGCACGAACAAGGCGCGTCGCACGCGGCGGACGGGTATTCCCGCGCGACGGGTAAAGTCGGCGTTTGTATCGCTACGAGCGGACCGGGTGCGACCAATCTTGTCACGGGGATTGCAACGGCAATGCTCGATTCTATTCCGTTGGTTGCGATTACGGGCAATGTGCCCAACTCGTTGATCGGGAAAGACAGC
>JAEIGA010004201.1_pt1 | contig 22315 bp, 18 predicted proteins | sample 9270691 | NCBI WGS metagenome assembly JAEIGA01 (sample SAMN17057246, study PRJNA624740) | gut metagenome | biome: biome; isolation source: fecal sample | host: Bos grunniens | place: China: Xizang | collected 2019 | reverse complement strand
TTCGCAGAGTTACCCCCTCTGCGTGGGTGCAATTTCTTTTCGTGGCGGGTCAAATTATAACACAAGGCAGCCAAAAACGCAAGGAAATTTCCTTAAAAATCCAAATTTGCACATTTTTAATAGAGGTCTACAGCTTTTTACGCAGAAATTATCACATTTTTACACGGCATTTGCCGTCAAAAAAGCCGTCTCCATTTGCAGACAGGCGGCACCGGAATCGAACAGGCCTAAAAGGAGTGTTGTTTGCCATGGCAAGAAAAGGTGAAAACATCTATAAAAGAAAAGATGAACGCTGGGAAGGGCGGTATATCAAAGGGCGGGATGCGAGCGGTAAGACGGAGTTTGGCTATGTTTACGCCAAAAGCTATCGTGAGGTGCGAGAAAAGTTGGCGAATGCCAAAGCGTCTCGGATCCGAGCACCTACAACCAATCGTATGGATCTTGGGTATTATTGCGAGGAATGGTTACTGCTCTGCCGTAGTCGTGTGAAAGAATCCACCTATGTAAAGTATCACAATATTATTCAGCGGCATATCATCCCTCGCCTAGGTAAGGAAATGCCGCAGAACCTGAGTACGGTTGCGGTTGAGCGTTTCAGCCACGGCCTGTTGTCAGACGGCTTTTCGCCGAAGACCGTGAGGGATATTCTCACGGTACTGCGTTCGGTGCTCAAGCACGGACGACGACAATGTGGCGAGGGATTCCCGGAAATTGAGATCATCTATCCCAAAGAGCCGCGCCGTGATATGCGCGTGCTGTCAACGGAAGAGCAGACGCGGCTTGTGCAGTATCTGCTGAACGATATGGATACCGTGAAATTTGGCGTGTTGCTGGCTCTGCTCACGGGAATGCGTATTGGAGAGGTGTGTGCACTGAAATGGTCGGATATTTCCTTGCAGGACAAGTGTGTGCATATAACAGCAACCATGCAGCGCCTGCAAGATCTCACCGTAAACGCGCCCAGTAAAACCAAGGTTTTGATCGGCGAAGCCAAAAGCGACCATTCCAGACGTTTTGTCCCGTTGACAGAATACGCGGCGTCGCTCTGCGAGGAAATGCGTCCTTTGCTGGATGATGCCTATGTGTTAACCGGTGATACGCGTCGTTGGATGGAGCCACGCGCACTGCAATATCGGCTCAGTCGCTATAGCGCCGCCTGTGATTTGGAGGGCGTGCACTTTCACGCCTTGCGCCATACCTTTGCCACCCGTTGTGTTGAGGTTGGCTTCGAAATTAAGTCGCTTAGTGAGATCCTAGGTCACTCCAGCACAAAAGTAACGTTGGATCGATATGTTCATTCTTCGATGGAACTTAAACGCGCCAATATGGAGAAGCTCGCTGCTGTTGGGTTTTAAAAATACGCCGTCAAAATATGCCGTCAGAGAGAGTGCGTTTTAATGAGATTGAGAGCTTTTTCTGCGTACTTTTGACATAGGGGGTAACTCTGCGAAAAAAACGGCTTTTTCCAATGCGTTTTATGGTCATTAACCATTGCCACACACCCCATTCCCAGCGCGTCAGAATACACTTTTCATTTTCGATAAAAACGGACAAGTATACCAAAACGGCAGACGAGATAAACCCGTCTGCCGTTTATTTATCCACTTTTACGGATTTATCTTGTGACAATAATACCATATATTGGTATTATTGTCAATACCTTCTTGGGGCGTTCAGCGGATAGGTTGTCGACAGTATGCTGATCTTCTTAAAGGCATCTCTATAAGGTAAGGATGTAGAAAATAGTGATTTTGACAATGCAACAATTTTAAAAATGGGAACTACTACGCGCCGATGCATTCTTTTACGAAAGAACTACACTGCTTACAATATACTGCAAAAAAATAGCAGACGGATAAGCCGTCTGCCAATAAAAAAGCCGCCCCGTAACCCTTCTTTATACGGCGACGAGACGGCTTTTTATACTGTATCATAGCACTCATATCACCCGAATCGACCGCTTAGGCATTTCCGCGAACCATTCATCCCGCTGCAAGCTAGCAGCGCCCACGACGCACGCATCATTGCCCAACTGCGCTTAACCGAGCCTTTGAGCTAGGGCAGAAGGACTTGTACCCTCTGGCACGTGGGTTTGCGACCAAAACTCTGCTTATCCATCTTTCTGCTCCGCAAACCCCTGTAAAATCCCTCCGGGATTTTAGGCGTGCCGGGGTACTCACTCCCTACCACCACCAAAACAAAAGCCACGGCATGAAGCCGTGGCTTTTGTTTTGTCTATGGGCTAAAAAAAGATATTTTCGGTAGTTTTGCGTATGGCTTTGAACTCTCGCAGTTTTTTGTAAAATCGTTCACTTACGCTCACGGTGAAATCAAAGGCTTACGCCTTTGGTGAACTATTTTGCCTATTGGCAAAATGTGAAATTAAATCCACCCACCGCCGCAGCGATTTCACTCGAGCGAAGCGAGAATTTCACATTACGAAGCAATATTTCACCCACCCGTAAGGGTGGATTTAGTTGAAAAAGACAGATTCCTGTCGGAATCTGTCTTTTTCTGGCAGGGGCAGAAGGACTTGAACCCTCGGCACGCGGTTTTGGAGACCGCTGCTCTACCAACTGAGCTATACCCCTATATAAGCCGATCCGCAAGCGAATCGTATGTGAAACGGACGTTCGTCCGAGTGTAAACTGGTGGGCCTTCAGGGACTCGAACCCGGGACTGACCGGTTATGAGCCGGCTACTCTAACCAACTGAGTTAAAGGCCCATATCGCGGCTTTTCGCCGACCACGAATAGTATTTTACCATAAAAAAGGCGGATGTCAAGTGCTTTTTTGCCTTTTACTGCAATTCTTACTCATTCCCATTCGCCAGCCCGCACAAACGGTGCAAAAACGGCTCAAACATCACACCGTCCTGCAACGGCGTACCTGCTTTTGCAGTATAATCCGTTACCTCACGCACAAACTCGGCCGTGCGCTCGGTCGCTGTGTAAAGTGACTCGCCTTGTAGCAGCTCGCCACACAGCATCGAGGAAAACACGTCCCCCGTACCCGCGAAATTCTTTCCCACGCGGAGCGTACGCACGATACGCGGCTCGTGACCGCGCTCAAACACCCAGTTCTCCAACGTATCGTCCGCGGTGTGCACGCCGGTGATCACCGCCGCCGCACAGCCGAGCGCGAGTAGCTGCTCACCCAGATATTGTAAGCGCTTACAATTTGCTATTCCGGCCTCGTTGACCACCTGCTTATATGGTGTGTCCGTCAGTAAGCACGCCTCGGACAGGTTAGGGGTGGTTACGCTCGCGAGTGAAACTAAACGGCACATTTCCTTTACCAGCTCGGGCGTACAGCCACTATACAGACGCCCGTGGTCTGCCATAGCAGGGTCAACCACACACAGCGCGCCACGCGCCTTATGCTCACGCATAAACGGCTCCAGCACATCCACCTGCGCCGCGTTCCCCAAAAAGCCGCTGAACACCGCATCAAAGGACAAGCCAAGCTCATCCCAATGCGCCAAAAACGCACCCATATCGGCAGTGAAATCCCGCACCTGAGGATTCGGGTAGCCCGTATGCGCCGACAGAAGCGCTGTCGGCATCGGGCATACCTGATACCCCATCGCAGATAAGATTGGAAGTGCGACGGTCAGCGAACAGCGTCCAAAGCCGGACAAATCATTGATAGCCGCTATCATTGGTACGCGTTTCACTCGTCATCACTTCCTCTCACTAATTATTTTATCCAGTTAGACTCCGTTTCGTAGCACAACGGGCGATCAAGCAACTCACGCACCGCCTGTCGCGGATCCAATCCCCCATAGCAAATGCGATAGCATTGCCCAACGATTGGCATCTTTACCCCGTGGCGACAGGCAAGCTCCCACGCGGCGCGCGACGCCCAGTATCCTTCCACCGTGCCGACGCGTTCAATCGTCTTATCAATCGGCGTACCTTGCCCGATAAGGATACCTGCGCGGCGGTTACGCGAATGCATACTGCCACAGGTTACCATCAGATCGCCCATACCGCTGAGTCCTGCAAAGGTGTTCGTATTTGCACCCATTTTCAGGCCCAGACGCGCAATCTCCGCAAGGCCGCGCGTCATCAGCGCCGCCTTAGAGTTATCGCCCATATCCAAGCCATCCACGATACCTGCACACAGCGCGATGACGTTTTTCAGCGCACCGCCAAGCTCAACACCGATAACATCGGGGTTAACGTACAAGCGAAACCGTGGCATACTGAACGCCTTTTGCACCTGTTCCGCTGTTACCAAATCGGTCGACGAAACGGTCAGCGAGGTGCACACGCGCCGCGCGACCTCCTCCGCATGCGAGGGGCCCGACAAAATCACGATTGGATTATCAGGCAATTCCTGCGCCAGCACCTCAGAAAACCGCAAAAGCGAGCCATCCTCCAAGCCCTTGCCCGCGTTGATGATGGGCGTTCCTGCACGTACAATGCCATGCAGGCGTTTCGCCGTATCTCGAATAGCGAAGGATGGCACCGCGAGGATAATATAATCCGCCTGCGCAGCAGGCGCAAGGTCATTTGTCAGCGTAATACCATCGGGCAAGGATATCCCCGGCAGACGCTGGCGATTTTCGTTATGCAGACGAAGTGAGCGGATCTCCTCTTCGGAAAAAGACCACAGCGTAATCTCGTGTCCGTGCTCATAGGCGACCATCGACAGCGCGATACCCCAGCCACCTGCACCGAATACCATTGTTTTCATCCAAACACCGCCTTACGCGTGCTCGCCGACGCGGCGCTCCTTGCCCTCGGCGAGACGCTTGATATTATCAGCGTGCTTGACGACGATGATCGTCGCCACCGCGACGGTCATAATGGTCGTGAACACCACCATCGGCAGACTCATCTTATCCACCCACACGTGAAGAATAAAAATCAGTAACGGGCCATACCCGATGGCAATCACCGAGCCGAGAGAGACCAAACGGCTCACCGCAACGATTGCAATAAACAGCGTCAAACACATCAGCGCCACGCGCCAATCCGCCACCAAGAACATTCCGAGCGTGGCGAGCACGCCCTTGCCGCCGCGAAAGCGGTAAAATATCGGCAGCACGTGCCCGATGATACAGCAAAGCCCTGCAACATACCGCCCGATAATGGTTAAGACCTGCTCGTCAAACGCCGCCTGTGTAAGGTGAAAATTCGCCAGCAGCCAGCCGCCAAGCCACGTAGCGGGCACGCTCTTGCCAAGATCACCGACCACCGTCAGCACCGCAGGCACCGTGCCCTGTGAGCGCAACACGTTCGTCGCGCCCGCATTACCGCTGCCGAAAGAGCGAATATCCTTATGCGCAAACCAACGGGTGATGAGGATCGCCCAGTTAATGCTGCCGAGCAAATACCCGATCACCGCGGCGATAACGAGCGCCGCCCAACTGTCTATAAAAAACGCTGCCATAAATTATGCCCTCCGAAAATGGCCTACTTGGTGCTTCTGTCTCCTTTTTCGCGGATAACAAAGCGCACCGGAGTCCCTTCCAAGCCAAAGGTCTCCCGCAACTGATTTTCCAGATACCGCTGATAGGAGAAGTGGAACAGATCCGCCCGATTGACAAAAAACACGAACGTGGGCGGTTTGATGGATACCTGTGTCATATAATAGATGCGCAGGCGCTTGCCCTTGTCCGTCGGCGGCTGCACGCGGGCGGTCGCCAGTGCAAGCACATCGTTGAGCGTGCCCGTGGAGATGCGCATCGCATTCTGCTCGCTGACAAACTTGATCAGTTCAAACAGACGATCAACACGCTGACCCGTCTTGGCGGACAGGAAGATGAAGGGCGCGTAGGGCATAAACGAAAAATCGTTCATCAGCTGCTTGCGCATCTTATCCATCGTCTTATCGTCTTTCTCGACGGCATCCCACTTGTTGACCGCGATAATGCAGGCCTTACCCTTCTCGTGGGCGATGCCCGCAACCTTGCTGTCCTGCTCGGTGAAGCCCTCGACGCCGTCGATCATAATGACGCACACATCCGCCCGCTCGACCGCCATCTCGGCGCGCAGGACGCTGTATTTCTCCACCGCGTCGTCAACACGGCTCTTGCGCCGCAATCCCGCGGTGTCGATAAACACGAACTCGCCGTGCGCGTTGCTGATGCGGGTGTCGATGGCATCACGGGTCGTGCCCGCAATATTGGAGACGATGCTGCGCTCCTCTCCGGCTATGCAGTTAACCAGCGAGGATTTACCCGCGTTGGGACGGCCGATGACCGCCACGTGGATGATGTCGGGCTCGTCCTCGTCCCCGTCGTTCTCGGGCAGATACTCGTACACCGCATCGAGCAGGTCGCCCGTACCCATACCGTGCACCGAGGAAACCGCAATCGGATCGCCGAGGCCAAGATTGTAGAATTCATAAAACTCCACCGGCGGAGTGCCGGGGGTGTCGCACTTGTTGACACACAACACGATGGGTTTGCCGCTCTTCTGCAGCATCGCCGCCACGTCCTGATCGTTGGCGGTGACACCCGTGCGCAGATCGGTCACCAGAATGATGACGTCCGCCTGCTCGATGGCGAGCTGTGCCTGACGGCGCATCTGCGAAAGAATGATGTCATCGCTCTTCGGCTCGATACCGCCGGTGTCCGCCAACATAAAGGTGCGGCCGCGCCACTCGCAGTCCGCGAAAATGCGGTCACGGGTAACACCGGGGGTATCCTCCACGATGGACAGCCGCTGTCCGATGAGTTTATTAAACAAGGTCGATTTGCCCACGTTCGGGCGACCGACCACCGCCACAACGGGTTTAGCCATGGCTGTCCTCTCCTTTCGTTTCATCTGCGTTTACTAATGCCGCGAACAACGTCGCGCCGTCGGTCTCGGGGATGATCTCAACCACCACGCCAAGTTCACGCGCTACCTCAGCTACCGTCACGTCGTCGAGGAAACAGTCGCCCTCCTGCCGCAACATATTCGCGGGGATAAGCAAGCGGTCCATCGGCACGCTCTTAAGCTGACGGATGAGATCGCCGCCGGTGACAAGCCCCGATACGGTAATATTCTCTCCAAAGAAATCGTTCTCAATCGCGACGACCTCGGCGCTCAGCGTCGGGAGCTTTGCCGCCGCCTCGGCGATCAGCTCGCGGATAAAGGGCGCCGCCGCCGTACCGCTTGCGAGCACCGTGCGCGCGGTGTCGGGCGTGCCCTCCCACGCGGCGAGCTCCTCACGGAAACCCTCGCGCAGCAGAGCGATCATCCCGACGCCGTTCTCAAGCTGCGGATATTCCTCATAAAACTCACTGTCGGGGATGGGCATCTCGGCACGAATAAACCACTCGTCCGAGGGGTAAAACACGCGACTGCCGACCTGTGCGAGCATCTTGTCGCCTGCCTCGATCATCCGACGGATGACATCCCGCGCCTCCTCCTTCGTGAAGGGGCGGATAGGAATCAGCCCGTCGCGGTACTTCGTCAGCCCGACGGGCACCGCCGCTACGCTGCGCACCTGCGGTGCATACGCCGCGAGATCGTCAAGCGAGCGCTGTAATTCCTCCCCGTCGTTGTAGCCTGGGACAAGCACAAGCTGGCACTGGATGGTCAGCCCCGCCTCCACAAAGCGGCGCAGGATGTTAAGACAATCCCCCGCGAAGCGGTTGTTCATCATCTTACAGCGCAGCTCTGGATTGGTGGTATGCACCGAGATGTTGATAGGGCTGATATGCATCTCTATGATACGGGAAATCTCGTGCTCTGTCAAGTTCGTCAGGGTGATGTAGTTGCCGAACAGGAAGGATAAACGGCTGTCGTCGTCCTTAAAATACAGGCTCTCCCGCATCCCCTGCGGCAGCTGATCAATAAAGCAGAAAATGCAGTTGTTGCGGCAGGAGCGTTGTTTGTCCATGAGGTAGGTATCAAACTCCAGTCCGATCTCCTCAAACTCCGCCTTGCGCACTCGCGCGGTCTTGCGCTTACCGTCCCGCTCGATCATAAGCTTGAGTTTCGTGTCGGGCATATAAAAACGATAATCCAGCACGTCCTCAATATCCCGTCCGTTAATGGACAAAAGTGTATCCCCCGCTTTTATGCGCGCTTTCGCCGCAGGGCTACCTTTCTCTACAGAGGCGATTTTTACAGCCATTTAACTCCCTCCTCTCAACATAATAATTATAATTTAACACGCGCACGCGCGTATTATAAACGGGCAACTTGCGACACAAACACGACAAGCTGCCCTCAAATAAAAATAGAGAAGGATCGCTCCTCCTCTACTTTCAAGTTCCTCACAAGGTGTCGGTGACAATTACTCGCCAACCTTGACGATCTGCTTGCCATCGTAGTAGCCGCAGTTGCCACACAGACGATGGGCGCGCTTGTACTCGCCGCACTGCGGGCACTTAGCCAGAGCCGGAGCAGTCAGCTTCCAGAGATTGTTACGTCTCTTATCGCGCCGTGCCTTGGAAGTTTTTCTCTTGGGTACCGCCATTGTCAGCACCTCCTTGCATTGATCAAAGGTTAATTCAGTAACTGTTGGAGAACCGCCAGGCGAGGATCCACCGTTTTCGCGGTGCACCCGCATAGGCCTTCGTTCAGGTTTTTGCCGCATTGGGGACACAGGCCTCGGCAATCCTCCCGACAGAGGTTCTTATACGGCAGTTCCAGCAGAATATCGGTCTGCACCAGTTCATCCAGTGCGAGCTGATAATTCTCCAATAGAACGTAGTCGCTGTCCTCATTCTCGAGAGAGGTCACCAAAATGTGCTCCACGGGGATGTCGTACTCGCGTGCAAACGGCGTCAGACACCGATCGCACTGCCCGTCAAAGGTAAACGTCACCCGCAGGCTCAGCTTTACCACACCGGCGCGAGCGGTGATCTCACCGACCGCGTGAACCGGCTGTTTGAAAGGACAAATCCCGTAGAACTCCACCTGTGAAAAATCCCATTCTGTGTCGATCGGAAGAGTCTTTACCTCCCCCGTGAACAGAGATCTGCATTGCACAAGCATAGTTCACCTCAAGCGTCACGCAAGATATTATATCGGTTGCGGACTGTTTTGTCAATAGAAATTTTACTTTCTAAGCGTTTTTTCGCGAAATCTTTTAATCCATGGGCCCTTCGACCGCCACCAGAGGCTCATACGGCTGGGCGGGCTCGTCGCCAATATCGCGGATAATGACGAACGGCGTCAGCTCGTCGTCCTGCCCCGCGGGGTTGTCGCGAATACGATCAGCAAGCAGCTTGTCCTCGACATCTGCGAGATCGGCAGACTTGCCGAGCACCTCAACGTCGATGTCGTTCGCGTCCACCAGCACACAGCTCATCCCGAGCTGCTCGTAGATGGCGGCGCACACCTTCTCGGGCTCTTTGGGGTTGAGCACCGCGAGGGTGTGGTAGGTCTCGAACGAGGAATGGCTGTAGAAGCCGTCGATGCCTGCAACATCCTGTCCCACTATTTCGTAGAACACGCCGCGCTTACCGAATACGCGCGCGACCGCGCCGCAGAACACCGCCCACAAAATCAGCGGCAGCCCTTTCATATTGATGGCCAGTTGCAACTTGTACGGCTCGTCCATGCCGATGCCGTTGTGGTTGCTGGTCGCGAATTTTGACAAGAACTTTGCCCAAAAACCTAGGCGCACGTCCTCCATCTTGACGGTGTTGTCCTGACACATCGAAATGACCTTTTCGCCCAGCGTTACCACGTCACCTGCCTTATACAGCGGCAAAACGTAACGGCGCAGGATATCGACATAGTCCTCGCCGCGCTCGATGAAATGCGTCTTGACGGCATAACGCTCATAGCGCACGCCCGCGACCTCGATGACGCCGCGGATGTAGTAGGTGATGTCGCCCTCCTGCCGCTCGTTGGCCTTCAAATTGCGGTTGCCCTCATACCAGATAGCCATATTGTCACTCCTGTAAAGGACGGCGGGAGATCACTCCCCCGCCGTCTACACGTTGTTTGGATTATTCGCCGTCGGCTGTGCGATTATACATCCGCCGCGATCAGATCTCCTGAGCGATCTCGGCAAGCTCAGCAGGAATATCCGCCTTGTCCGCGGAGATGGACATCACGACATTCGCCTCAAGCCTCGCGAGTTTCTTCACGAAGGGCACGAGCGCAGCGAGATCGTTGCCGCCGATCTTGAGCACAGAATCAACAAAGATATCAGTGATGTCGTAGTTGCCCGCGCACATACCGGCGATATAGCCGTACAGAGAATCAAACCCCTTGATCGCGTAATCCTCCGCCGCTACCAGACGGGCTTTATGGCTCAGGTCGTACGTTAAAGTATTGTCTTTCTCGATAAAGACGACATTGCCGTTCGACTGCTCGACGGCGGCGTTGCACATCGCCATCAGCTTTTTGGTTTTGCCGGAGCCTTTGAGACCGAGAATTAAAGTGATCATAGTGTTGTCCTCCTAAATTTATATATATTGGAACCGTCAAAAAACGGTACATCCCGAGATTTTTGCCACTTACTGACCCAGACGGGCGAGCAGCGCGACGCGGGCTTCTTCGTAGCCCGGCTTGCCCAACAGGGCAAACATATTCTTCTTGTAACTCTCCACGCCGGGCTGATCGAAGGGGTTGACACCCAGCATATAACCGGAGATGGCGCAGGCCTTCTCGAAGAAGTAGATGAGCCAGCCGAGAGATGCTTCGTCCATCGCAGGGACGTTCAGCACCAAGCTGGGGGTGCCACCGTCGGTGTGAGCAAGCACCGTACCCTCGAACGCCTTCTCGTTGACAAAGGACATCGACTTGCCTGCAAGGAAGTTGAGTCCGTCGCCGTTCTCGGCGTCCTCTTTAATCAGCAGTTCGCGCGGTGCCTTGTCAAACTTAACAACCGTCTCGAACAAAATATTCGAGCCATCCTGCACGAACTGGCCGAGAGAATGCAGGTCGGTGGAGAAAATGACGGATGCAGGGAACAGTCCCTTGCCGTCCTTGCCCTCGCTCTCACCGTACAGTTGCTTCCACCACTCGCTCATCATCGCGTACTGCGGCTCGTAACTCACCATCAATTCGACGGCGCGGCCACGGCGGTGCAGCGCGGTACGAGCAGCCGCATAGCGGTAACAATCGTTGTTTGCCAAATCGGGGTCAACAAGCGCCTCACGCGCATCCGCCGCACCTTTCATCAGCGCGTCGATATCGCAGCCCGCCACCGCAATCGGCAGCAGACCGACGGCCGTCAGCACCGAGAAACGGCCGCCGACGTCATCCGGTACGACGAAGGTCTCGAAGCCCTCGCGGTCGGCAAGTGCCTTAAGCGTGCCGCGCGCCTTGTCGGTAGTGACATAGGTGCGGCGCACCGCCTCCTCGTGGCCGTAGGTGTTCTCAAGATACTCGCGCAGCACACGGAACGCGATCGCCGGCTCGGTGGTGGTGCCGGATTTAGAAATCACGTTGATGGACACGCGACGACCCTCGCAAATTTCCAGCAGTTCCGCGAGTTGTGCGCCGGAAATGCTGTTGCCTGCGAAATAAATGTCGGGGGTGTCCTTCTTCTTCGCGTTGTAGTTGTTGGATTTCAGGAATTCGATCGCAGCGCGGGCGCCGAGATACGAACCGCCGATGCCGATGACGATAAACACGTCGGTATCTTCCTTAATGCGAGTGGCCGCCGCCTTGATGCGCGCGAATTCGTCCTTGTCATAGTTCACGGGCAGGTCAAGCCAACCGATAAAATCGTTGCCGAGTCCCGTGCCGTTATGCAGCATCTCGTGGGCGACGTTCACCTGTGCCTGCAGGCTCGTCAGTTCGTGCTCGCGAACAAACCCATCGAGATAGCGTGTTTCCAGTTTGACTGCCATAAACCATCCAACCTTTCTATTCACCGTAGTTACCTAATCTGCTTGCCACCATTATTATCGCGAAAAATCGAACTATCGGCAATAGACGATTATTGCAAACGACTATTAAATTTGTTACATTTATTTTACACTACTTGTGCTAATTTTGCAACTGGTTTTTCGCATTTCTTATAATTTTTTCACAAATTATGCCAGTAAAGCCGCGACTAATAGCGAATACGCGTAGCGGAAGGTTTTGGCTAGCACGTCTGCGGTCGCCCGCACAGCGTATTCGCACAGCGTTTCGTCTCCATTTTTCAGCCGCCAAGTGCCGACCACCTGCCCCGTGTGAACTGGTGCTTCGAGATCGACCGCCAGCTCCACAGAGGGCTCGATCATGCTCTCGGTGCCCTTTTTTAGCAGCAGGGATTGCGGCATATCCACCGCGATCTCAACCGTGTCCGCCTGACCATGCAGCACAGAAATGGGGGCGAGCTGCATCAGTTCAGCAGGCGGCGTGTAGGAAATATAGTTCGAAAAACCGTAATCCAGCATCGCCCGTGCGCCGTCGAAGCGGTCAGCCGTGGTCGCACAGCCGAGCACCACCGCAACAAAGGACGTGCCGTTTCGCGTAGCGGTGGCGGAGAGACAATGCCCCGCCGCCTGCGTCGTACCTGTTTTAAGCCCCGTCGAGCCCTTGTAATGCCGCACGAGCTTATTGGTGTTGACGAGCTGGGATTTGCCGCCGCGTAGAGAGTCCATCCAGATGGTGGTGTATTTCTGTATGTCGGTATGCTTCATCAGCTCACGGGACATCACCGCCACGTCATAAGCACAGGAAAAGCCGCTGTCGTCCAATCCGCTGCAGTCGACGAAATTGGTGTCGTTCATCCCGAGCTCCTTTGCTCGCGCATTCATCTGTGCAACGAACGCCTCAAGCGTGCCGCTGATGTGCTCGGCAAGCGCGGCACAGGCGTCGTTCGCCGATACAACGGCGGCGGCTTTGACCAGCTCCTCCACCGTCATCACCTCGCCCTGCTCAAGCCAGATCTGCGAGCCACCCATCGAGGCCGCCTTTGCCGAGCAGGTAACGGGCTCATCCCCTTTAATACGCCCGTCCTCGATCGCCTCCATCACAAGCAGCAAGGTCATCACCTTGGTCACCGAGGCGATCGGCAGGTGTTCTTTTGCTCCCTTTTCGTACAACACCTCGCCGCTTCCCTGCTCCATCAGCACCGCGCCCTTAGCATTCACCGTCAGTCCTGCCGCTGAATCGGGCAGAGCGACCGTCGGCCACGCCGCGTCGTCCTCCGCAAGCAGAGCGGACAAGCTCTCGCCGCTATCCTCATCGTACAGCACCGTGCCGCCGCCCGAGGCGTGCACTGTCATCCCGCCGCACAGCAATAACGCCGCACACAGCGCAGCGATCCATCGTCTTACCATCACGCAACATCACCCTTTATTCATTGATTTATTTTATATATATCCCCTTTTATTGAAAAATTTTCCTGATTTTGCGGAAAACCCTTTATTTTTTCTGACAAAGGTCATATAATAGAAGCAACGAACAAGAGATCAATCGGAGAGGAACGATCAACGATGACGGATAAAACCAATCTGCTTGCGGATGTGAAGCGCATCCATTTTGTCGGCATCGGCGGCTCGGGAATGAGCCCACTCGCCGAGATCCTGCATGCAAAGGGATATGTGCTGTCGGGGTCGGACAACAACGAATCCGACAACCTCACCCGCATCCGCACCCTCGGCATCACCGTGACGATGGGACACGCGGCAGAGAATATCGCGGGCGCGGATATAGTCGTCTACACCGCCGCCGTTGCCGAGGACAACCCCGAATTGGTTGCCGCGCGCGAGCAAAATATCCCGCTCATCGAGCGTGCGATTCTGCTCGGCTGGATCACGCGACAGTTTAAAAACACCATCGCGGTTGCGGGCACCCACGGCAAGACGACCACCACCTCAATGCTGTGCCAGATCCTGCTCGACGGCGGCACCGATCCGAGCATCTTCATCGGCGGCAGACTACCCGCCATCAACGCCAACGGCCACGCAGGCACCAACGACACGATGGTGTGCGAGGCGTGCGAATTTAAGGATCACTATCTTGAGATGACCCCTGCCATCAGCATCATCCTCAATGTTGACGCCGATCACCTCGACTATTTCGGCGACCTCGACGGGGTCATCCGCTCCTTCCGCCGCTTCGCTAAGCAGACCACCGGCGCGATCATCTACAACGCCGACGACGAAAACACCCGCCGCGCGGTCGAGGGTCTCGATGGCAAGCAGCTCATCCCCTACGGGCTGTCCGACGGCTGTGAATGGCAGGCGAAGAACGTGCGCACCGTGCGCGGCTCGTACGGGCAGTACGATCTCTACCACAACGGCGAATCCCTCGGCGAGGTGGAGCTCGGTGTCCCCGGTGGGCATAACGTGCTCAACTCCCTCGCCGCGGCGGCCGCCGCTACCCTCTGCGGGATGACCCCCGCGCAGATCGCTCACGGCGTGCGCGCCTTCCACGGCGCTGGGCGGCGGTTTGAGTTCCTCGGCACCTACGCGGGCGTGACCGTCGCGGACGACTACGCTCACCACCCGACCGAGATTATCGCCACCCTCGAGGCGGCGAAAAAACTGGAGTACACCCGCGTGTGGGGCATCTTCCAACCGTTCACCTTCTCGCGCACCGCGCGGCATCTCAACGAGTTCGCCTCCGCGCTGTCGATCGCGGACATCGCCATCGTCAGCGACATTATGGGCTCGCGCGAGGTGAATACCTACGGGGTGCATTCCACCCAGATCACCGAGCAGATGGAAAACGGCGTGTACCTCGCCACCTTCCCCGAGATCGCCGACTATGTTGCAGCGAATGTCCAAAAGGGCGACCTGGTAATGACGATGGGCGGCGGCGACGTGTACAAATGTGCGCGTATGATCATCGCCAAGCTCAAAGAAAAAGAATAAACCAAAAGCGGAGAATGGCGAACGCCATTCTCCGCTCTTTCGTTATTTTGCGCTCATCACTCGGCAGACGCATCCGTCTCCAGCCCGAAGCTCACCTGCAGGGCGCGATCGACGCGGTTCATCGACACCTCATCAAGACGCCCCATCCGCTCGCGCAGACGCTGTTTATCCAGCGTGCGAATCTGCTCGAGCAGCACGATGGAATCCCGCGCTAAGCCACTGCCGACCGAATGAAGCTGGATATGGGTGGGCAGCTTGGTCTTGCCCGTCTGGCTGGTGATCGCGGCCGCGATCACCGTAGGGCTAAAGCGATTACCCACGTCATTCTGTACGATAAGTACGGGACGCACCCCGCCCTGCTCCGACCCCACCACGGGGCTGAGATCGGCATAATAAATGTCTCCGCGATGCACCATCATAGCATTTCTCTCTCCTTTGGTCGTGCATAAGTTTTCCTGCATTAGCAGTATGGGCGGCCTGTCCGTGTTTTATACGGAGAGCTTGTCAATCCATCTTATGCACGCACACAGGACAAGGTGAAAAAAGCAAAATGGCGGCGACAGACAAAATCGTCTGTCGCCGCCGTTTGATCTATTCGGTTACCGAAGTCAGCAAAGCGGTCTCGTTAAAGGTCACCGTCAGCTCGTCGTCGGGCACGGACAGCGAGCGGATGAGCCCCGTATCGGGTGCACACACGATGGTGTACGCCTTGCCGTCGACCTCGCCCTGCACCGTATACCCCTCGTCGGCCAGCTCACCGTCGGTCGGCTCCGTGGTCAGCACGGACAACAGGCTTTTGATCAGCGCCCCCTGCGGGACGTTTTCCGCTTTCACGGGTATCTGCAAGCCGCCGAGCTCCATCGCCATCTCCTCGCCGTCCCAGCTGATCGCCATACCGCCGAGCGACGGCGGCTCGGAAAGCGTCACGAGCAAGCGCCCGTCCTGCGCACGGCTGAGCTGCCCTTTCAGGTTCATTCCGCGGTAAGCAATACCCACCTCACAGGTAAATCCCGCCGTCACGGGCGTTGCCGCGTCATCGGGCTTTTTCCCGCAGCCGAACAGCATCGCGGCGCACAAAACAACCGTCAGTATCCCGAAAAGTAATCGGTGTTTCATAATCAAGGCTCCTATTTCTCTAAATTCAGAAACAGGCCTCCCAACTCCTCCAGCATATCGCTTGGCAGCATCGCGTGCTGCGACAGTCTCTCTGCCGCACGGTCGCCCGCCGCGCCGTGGACGTACACCCCGCACATCGCCGCGAAATACGGATCCATTCCCTGTGCCGCCAAGCCGCCGATGAGCCCCGCGAGCACGTCGCCACTGCCGCCCGTCGCCATACCGGGGTTGCCGGTGTCATTCTGCATCAGCGGACGTCCGGGGGCGCTAACCAGCGTATGATAGCCCTTAAGCGTCAACACCACGCCGTAGTCGTCGGCAAACCGCCGTGCGATCTCCTCGCGGTGGCATTGCACCTCGTCGATGGTCGAATCAAGCAAGCGCGCCATCTCGCCGGGATGGGGTGTGAGTATCAGAGGAGCAAAAGCCGTCTCCTCTATCAACATATGCGGCTTTACCGCATTTATGCCATCCGCATCCAAGATCAGCGGACAGGTCACACGGCGACGAAGCTGCAAGAACAACTGTGTCACCGCCACTGAGCGTCCAAGCCCGCAGCCGAGCACCACCACGTCCGCGTTCTGTGCGCGACGCACGAGCGGCTCGACCGCATCGGACGAGAGACACCCGTCCTCGGTCTCGTCGAGCGGCAGGAAGATCGCCTCCGGCACCGCCGTCGCGACGATCGGGTAGATGCTGCGCGGCGTGGCGACGGTCACCAGCCCCGCGCCGCTGCGCAGAGCCGCTTTAGCGGCCAAAATCGCCGCGCCCGCCATACCATAGCTGCCCGCAACAAGCAGCACGCGCCCGAAGGTGCCCTTATGGCTGTCGAGCGGACGGGGCGAGAAGCAGGCGCGCACCATCTCCTCGGTGATCGCCTTCTGTCCCAGCACCTGCCGCACTGCGTCGGCGGGAATACCGATATCCAGCAGCTGCACGCTGCCGCTGTTCTCTCTGCTCAGCCCCTCTTTGAGGGCAGTGAAGGTCAGGGTCACGTCTGCCGAGAATGCTCCCTCACAAGCAACGCCGCTGTCGGCGTTGACCCCGCTCGGCATATCCACCGCGACCTTATAGTTCGCAGCGGCATTCATTTGGCGCAAAAGCGGCAAAAGACCCGTCGAAAATTCCCCGTGGAAGCCGATTCCGTATACACAGTCGACCAGCATATCCGCCTGCCGCACCGCAGCACTGCACAAATACGGCTCCTGCGTATAGTCGAGCACGGTCAAGGCGTTATTCGGCAGACGAGAATAATTCTGCGCCGCGGTGTCGGTGGCAGGCTTACCTGCGGCGAGCACCACCGTCACATCCGCAAACACCGCGAGTCTGCGCGCAATGACAAAGCCGTCGCCGCCGTTGTTTCCCTTACCGCACACGATCGCTATGCGGGTGTCCAGCCCCTCGGCGGTGCGGGCATCCAACCATTCCCGCAACACCCATTCTGCGACCGCCTGTCCCGCGCGCTCCATCAGCGACGCAAAGCTATCCCCGCGGTCAACGGCGAGCGCCTCGATGCGGCGCATATCCTCAGCTGTGGCTTTTTTCATAGGATCTCCTCCTTTTATCGGCGGTATGCAAAAAACGCTATGCTCGGAGCATAGCGTTTTTTGACTTATTCAAACAGTATGCCCTTCTCTTGCATTGCGCGACGGGTCTCGATCTTGACGAGGCTCTGCAGGCCGTCAAAAAGGGCGCGAAGCACCCGCTGATCGGGCTGAAACACCACGAGAGTGTGGCCGTTCTTCTTGCTGTGATAGGTGAAACACCAAAGGACCGCCTCCTTCTTCGACGGGGCGGCGATGACGACGCGCTGATACGTCTTCTCGTTCACCTTCGCGGCATCGTAGGGTAACAGGCTCTCCACCTTACGCCCGACCACCGACACAATGCGCTTACGCTTACGCTTGGCAGTGATGAGGTCAATGTCGATGTCGCCGTTGGTGACGCAATATTCGAACTCGTTATTCTGACTCGTAATCAGCCACCAGCCGCCGTAGCCGATACCCACCATAATAAGTGTCGGCAGGATCGGAATCACCATCAGGTTCGGAATATTGAGTATCGCAAGCAACAACACGGCGGCAACAACGATCGTGCCAATGATGATCGCCCATTCTGCGGGTGTTTTTTTCTTTTTAACAATCTGTTCAAAAAAGGTATCCATTCTCGCATACACTCCGTTTTCAGTTCATTTACTATACTTTACCATAATCTTGTCCGCTTTTCAACGGATTTCCGAAAAGTTTACAAATTTTCAAAATTCCTATGACATTTCTGTAAAAAAGCAGAATTTTATGAAATTTTTTCTTGTAAATACTGTTTTTTTAATCGGGATATGATATACTATAAGATAGTTTATTAAAAAATCAACGGAGGTCGTATGATATGATCTGGCACAGCCACCACCAAGAAGATGTTCTGCGCGAGCTGCGCACCGATGTCGCGGGCGGTCTGGATGACACCGCAGCGGCCGAGCGCCTGGAAGAATACGGTGAAAACCGCCTGCAAGAGAAAGCACCGCTGACCCTGTTTCAGCGCTTTCTGCGGCAGATGAAGGACGCGATGGTCATTATTCTGCTCATCGCGGCGGCCATCTCACTGGTACTCGCCCTGTACGACCATTTTGTGCACGGCAAGCCATTTGAATGGATCGAGCCTGTGGTCATCGTCGCCATCGTCGTGCTCAACGCCATGCTCGGCGTGTTTCAGGAAAGCAAGGCGGAGGCGGCTCTGCAAGCGCTCAAGAACATGTCCGCGCCGAACGCCCGCGTACGCCGCGGCGGCAAGCTCACCACCATCCCGTCCTACTCCCTCGTCCCCGGCGACATCATCGAGCTGGAGGCGGGCGACCTCGTACCCGCGGACTGCCGCGTGCTGGAGGCGTATTCCCTCTCCTGCAACGAGTCCGCGCTGACGGGCGAATCCCTGCCGGTCGAAAAGAACGCAAGCGGCGTGTTCGAGGACATCACCCCGCTGGCCGAACGCACCAATATGGTCTATTCCGGCTGCGGTGTCACCAATGGCAAAGCCATTGCCGTCGTGGTCGCGACGGGAATGAGCTCCGAGATGGGCCACATCGCCTCGATGCTCGAGGGAGAAAAGGACGACTCCACCCCTCTGCAACAGAAGATGGCGCAGCTGAGCAAGACGCTCGGCTTGCTCGCGCTCGGCATCTGCGTCGTCATCTTCATCATCGGGCTTCTGTTCCGTATGGATCTGATGGAAATGTTTATGACCGCGGTATCCCTCGCGGTCGCCGCCATCCCTGAAGGTCTGCCCGCCATCGTCACCATCGTGCTCGCGCTCGGCGTGCAGCGCTTGGTCAAGCAGCAGGCAATCATCCGCCGGCTGCCCGCGGTCGAGACACTCGGCAGCGCCTCGGTCATCTGCTCGGACAAGACCGGCACACTGACTCAGAACAAGATGACCCTGCGCCGCGCCTACGTTGGCGGTAAGATGGTCGATCTAAACGGCGAACAGCCCGAGGTCGGACTCAGCCAGCTGCTGCGCCTTGCAGCGCTGTGCACCGACGCCTCGGTCACCGAGGAGAACGGCAAGGAGATCGCCATCGGCGACCCGACCGAGACTGCCATCCTCTCCTATCTGCGGCGCATCGGTCTGGAAAAATCCGCGCTGCTGATGGATATGCCGCTCATCGGCGAGATCCCCTTCGACTCCGACCGCAAGCTGATGACCACCGTGCATCAGGCGGACGGTCAAGTCATCGTTATCGTCAAGGGTGCACCCGAGATGGTATTTACCCGCTGCACCCGCGGGCATATGGAGGAGACCGCAGCCGCCAACAACGCCATGGGGCAGGATGCCCTGCGCGTGCTCGCGGTCGCGTTCAAGATCCTCGACGTCGCCCCCATCGACTACTCCTCTGAGGCGCTCGAGTGCGATCTGACGCTCGCGGGTCTTGTCGGTATGATCGACCCGCCGCGTCCCGAGGTCAAGGACGCTATTCGCGAATGCGACACCGCAGGCGTGCGCACCGTGATGATTACCGGTGATAACGTTGTCACCGCCTCCGCGATCGCCAAGGAGCTCGGCATCCTGCACGAGGGTGAGCTCGCGATCACGGGCACGGAGTTGGAAGCGCTTACAGAAGAAGAGCTCGACGAAAATATCACCCGCTACCGCGTGTATGCGCGCGTAACCCCTGCGGACAAGATCCGCATCGTCAAATCGTGGAAAAAGCGCGGCGACATCGTCGCGATGACGGGCGACGGCATCAACGATGCGCCCGCACTCAAGGCCGCCGACATCGGCTGCGCAATGGGTATCACCGGCACCGACGTCGCCAAGGGCGCGGCGGATATGACGTTGATGGACGACAACTTCTCCACCATCGTCGCCGCCGTGCGCGAGGGTCGCGGCATCTACGACAACATCCGTAAAGCGGTGCATTTCCTGCTGTCCTGCAACCTCGGCGAGATCCTCACCGTGTTTGCGGCGATGCTACTGTGGCGGCAGACTCCCCTGCTGCCCATCCAGCTGCTGTGGATGAACCTTGTCACCGACAGTCTGCCCGCGCTGGCGCTCGGTATGGAGCCGCCCGAAAAGGACATTATGCAGCGCAAGCCCCGTCGTCGTGAGGAGAGCCTGTTCAGCGGCGGCGTCGGCGCCCAGGCGATCTGGCAGGGCGCGATGTTCGGCGTGATCACGCTGATCGCGTTCTGGCTCGGCTATAAAGTATGGGGTGACCTCGCCCTCGGTGAGACGATGGCGTTCGCCGCGCTCGGTATGGGGCAGCTCGTGCACGCGCTCAACGTTCGCTCCACCCACTCGCTGTTTAAGGCCGGCCTGCTGTCCAACCGCTATATGATCGGCGCGTTCTTCGGCTCGCTGGCGCTCATGCTCGGCGTGCTGCTTATCCCCGGCGTGCAGAACGTGTTCTCTCTCGTCCCGATGGGAATCAACGCATGGGGCGCGGTCATCGGGCTCTCCATTGTCCCGCTGGTCATCGTCGAGATCTATAAACTCATCGTGCATCTGTTCAAGAAATAAGGAAGGAGGCGGGCGTATGTTTGCCGCTCTCAAGAGTATGGGGCTGCGCGGCATCGACGGTTTTATGGTCGAGGTCGAGGCGGATCTATCACAGGGTTTACCCGGCTTTGATGTCGTGGGTCTGCCGGACACCGCGGTGCGGGAATCCCGCGACCGCGTGCGCGCAGCGATGAAGAACGCGGGATTCACCTATCCCGTCAGCCGCATCACCGTCAACCTTGCGCCCGCCGACGTCAAAAAGGAAGGCTCAGTCTATGACCTGCCGTTGCTGCTGGCGCTCTTGTGCGCGAGCGGTCAGCTTAAAGCAAATCTACGCCGTGCCGCGTTCATCGGTGAACTATCCCTGCAAGGGGCGGTGCGTCCCGTGCGCGGCGTGTTGCCAATGGTCATTGCGGCACGCGACGCGGGCATTGAGGACGTCTACGTCCCCGCCGACAACGGCACCGAAGCCGCCGTCGTGGACGGTATCACCGTCTACCCCGTCGCAGACATCGCCTCCCTGCTCGCCCATCTGCAAGGAAACGCCCCGCTGACCCCGCTCGCCGCCGAAGAATTCTCGCCGGCGAGCGAGGAGGAAACGGTGGATTTCGCCGACGTGATGGGTCAGGAGACCGCCCGCCGTGCGATGGAGATCGCCGCCGCGGGCTCGCATAACATTCTCCTTCTTGGCACCCCGGGTTCGGGCAAAAGCATGCTCGCTAAACGCTTGCCCACCATCCTGCCGGATATGACCCGCGCCGAGGCGCTCGAATGTACCAAGATCCACTCCATTTCGGGGGAACTGTCGTCGGGCGGGCTGCTGCGCCGCCGCCCCTTCCGTTCCCCGCACCATAACATATCCGCGCAGGGACTCGCGGGCGGCGGTGTCGTGCCGCGCCCGGGCGAGGTGTCCCTCGCGCACAACGGCGTCTTATTTCTCGACGAGCTGCCGGAATTCTCCCGCGTGTCGATGGAATGCTTACGCCAACCGCTCGAAGATGGGCGGGTGACCATCTCCCGCGTCAGCGCCTCCCTCTCCTATCCTTGTTCCATTATGCTGGTCGCGGCAATGAACCCCTGCCCCTGCGGCTACTACGGGCATCCCACCCGCCCCTGCACCTGCTCAGCGCAGGCGGTGCAAAGATACCTCGGCAAAGTGTCAGGCCCGCTGCTCGATCGCATCGACCTGCACATCGAGGTGCCGCCGGTGGAATACGACCAGCTCTCCGCACAACATAAGTCCGAATCTTCCGCCGCCATCCGCGCGCGCGTCAATGCTGCGCGGGCAATCCAGCAGCGGCGTTTCGCGGGCACCGACATCGTCAGCAACGCCCGCATTCCCACCAGCAAGCTTAAGGAATACTGCCCGCTCACCGATGCGGCGAGCTCCCTGCTCAAGGGCGCGTTCGAGCGCATGGGGCTGTCGGCGCGCGCGTATGACCGTCTCTTAAAGGTCGCGCGCACCATCGCCGACCTCGCGGGCAGTGA
>JAEIGA010004200.1_pt1 | contig 22316 bp, 18 predicted proteins | sample 9270691 | NCBI WGS metagenome assembly JAEIGA01 (sample SAMN17057246, study PRJNA624740) | gut metagenome | biome: biome; isolation source: fecal sample | host: Bos grunniens | place: China: Xizang | collected 2019 | reverse complement strand
TACAGAACTCCCTGGCGTTGACCCAGCTATCCTCGACCCACGCGACACTTACGAGTGCGCTTGCCAGTGGGAGGAGAAGGCTAAGGATCTCGCAGGTCGCTTCATCAAGAACTTCGCTAAGTTCACAGGCAACGACCTCGGCAAGTCTCTCGTAGCAGCTGGTCCAGTTCTCTAATCTGAACATTCACAGATTACAATAAAAGGCAGTCACTTCAGGTGGCTGCCTTATTTTTTACCCCCCCCTCAAAGCCAACAACTTGTATATCAACAACTTACAACAAATGCTTACCGCATTGATGCAGCAAGCATTTGTTATAAAGCATTAGTATTCAGCACATTAAGAATTAGCTAGAATTATCCAAGACGTAGCACTGAGTCGCAATAGTCGATGATGCGGTCACGGTGAGTGATGAAGATCATTGTGTGATCTGGAAGAGATTCAGTCAGACGCTGCATAAGTGTAATCTCTGTCTCTGAATCAAGCGCCGAACTGAATTCATCAAGGAGCAGAATGGTGCCCGGGCGAAGAAGGGCACGTGCTATGGCTATTCGCTGAGCCTGACCTTCTGAAAGACCTGCACCAGACTCGAAGCAATGAGCATCCAACCCTCCCGGAAGATCGAGAACAAAGTCAGCAGCTGCTATATGGAGAGCCCAGCGGAGCTGTTCCTCTGTTGCATCAGGATTACCCATCAGAAGGTTGTCGCGTACAGTACCGCTGAAGAGGCTGTTCCCCTGAGGAACATATACGAGATTGCATCGGGTCGCAGGCGAAGCGGAGCACTGATTTGACGAGCCCATAGAATACACGGTAATATCACCTCTCTGTGGTCTGAGCAAAGACAACAGCAGACGTATCATCGTACTCTTGCCGACTCCGGTCGGGCCAAGTATTGCTGTGCGCGAGCCGGGCTTGAAATCATATGAGAAATCCGAAAGAATAGGCTTTACAGCATCCGGATAAATAAAATCAACTCCCTCAAAACGAACACCTGCAGTACCTGAAAGAAGGAATGGCTCCACCTCCTCCTCTCGTGGAAGAGCCTCAAGCTCCATTATCCTGTCAATTGAAGCTGTAGCGTGGACAAGCGCAGGAATCTGAGAACTCAGATCGACAAGAGGTCTCTGGATCTGTCCGACCAGCTGAAGGAAAGCGGTCATCATACCGTATGTCACAGTCCCCTTACTGATACCGAACACAGCCCAAAGGAAGGCTACGGTCTGCGCTGCCTGAAATGCCACTGCCATGACAATGCGGGACAATATACTGAATTTGGCGCGACGAAGTTCGCTGCCATACAGACCACCCTGAAGTTCGCCCAAAGACGATGCACTGGCGTCAGCATATTCCATGGATTGAAGCAGCGTGATATTCTGCACACTCTCCTGAAGATGCGACTGCACCTTGGCATCGTTCTCCCTTATATTATGCGTAAGGTTTCTTATACGTCTTGTTACAAATTTTCCTGCGATAATACCTAATGGCGCCACTATAACGACAATAAGGCCCAGACGAGGTTCCAGAATCATCAGGAATATGAAAGCTGCGGCAAACTGCAGCAAGGTACCGAATATATTCGGCAATGAAGAGGCACAGACACCGGATACCTGTCTTACATCCTCCTGCATACGATTCAGAATGTCACCGGTATGACGTCGCGGGCCTCCATCGCTCTGCATATGAAGCAATATATCGAAGAGCCTGCGGCGCAGACGATTCTTCATGCGTATCTCAGTCTTGACCTGAAGATAGCTTCTAAGAGCATTAAGACCTACTCGAAGAAGCACGATACCGACCATTCCGACAGACAATACCCACAGGTTATCACCGGACGACGTACCTTGAAGAATATCTACAGCGATATCCACGAGATGTTTACTGATATAAACGAACCCGACAGCGCAGCCGGCGAGCAGAACATGACACATCATCATGACCAGCATCGCCCACCGCTGGGGGCGTATCATAGTATATACCCATCTCAAATATTTCATGATTATCTTCTGATCGTTGAATTGCACAGGAAAGCTGCATCAGCATCTGGCAGACACTCAAGATGCCAGCAAGGTACGACGGATATCACACTCTCCACAGTCTTATGAAGCGCTGACACAGATGTGGCATCCCAACGCATGCACGAACATGAAGGCATCAGCGAAGCAAAAGATTGAAGAGGAGCCAGGCGGGTTATCTTATTATAAGGTGCCTGCGAGAGACGTACCACACCTTTCAACGGCATTGACTCGTTCTTATAGCAAGGAGTCTTTCCACTCCATGGTGTACCATATATATATGCCTGTCCATCGATATATCGTACAACAGGATTATCATCGTTCAGAAGATATGTATCCTCTATATTTTCCAGCCACAGGCGGCTGTGGGTGCTTTTTCCCGTGCCGCTGCGTCCGAGGAACATATATCCGCCGCCACCATGTGCTATCACAGAAGCATGCACCATCAATGTCTGATAAGGAGATGTGCAGAAGGTATACAACAGCATCATTGCATTGCTGAGCGCAAACTCCACATAACGGCCGGCATATTTCTCATTGACATATACCACATTTGACCTGAAATCATCCGAGGTCAGAAGCAGACAATCAGGATGGGACTTCGTATATGAAAATCCGAAGCTGTATTTGCCCTCCTCATTCTCAAATATCCAAAAATACGGAGCCTCATCATTAAGACATTCACGGACCTTTCCCGGCAGGTTTTCACGCAGAGATGGCACCAATTGAAGTTCCAGTGTGAAAAGAGGATCCGGATCGTTCTTTTCTACAAATGGCTCATAAGGCTTGAGATATTCCTCAGGAGAAAAACCCTCAGGAAGAACCACAGCGAAAGTGTGGCCGGCAACTGTATATTTAAACATATTCTCCATAAATCTTTCAAAGATAGGAATTTTTATCCGTATACAGACAAATTTTACTTATCTTTGAACCCGCATGAGCACAATAATCAAAGATCAAAATGTAATGATGGCGGAAATCAGCAAGCTGATCTCCGAAGGGAAGACCGTATCCATCAGCGCCAAAGGATATAGCATGAACCCTTTCATCATGCATATGAGGGATCAGATTACCCTGGGTCCATGGACTGACAGCCAGATCAAAAAGGGCGCGGTCGTACTTGTAAAAGATGTCAGAGGCTGCTTCCTCATTCATCGCATCATAAAGAGAGAAGGCAACAAGATTACTCTCCTTGGCGACGGAAACATCGGAATCACAGAGACGGCTCACGTGAAAAACATCATAGGTCTCATGCATGCTGTAATAAAAAAAGGGCGCACATACTCAGTCAAAAGCCTGAGCTGGCGCCTCTATTCATGGTTCTGGAAAATACTTACGCCTGTGCGTCGCTACCCTCTTGCGATCTGGCGTCGTCTGAATCCGCAGAAGCCGCTTCGATAGCCTTCTGCTCTTCCATACGCTTACGGTAAGCATCCATTCTTTTCTTCCACGCTATCTGCCTGGCACGCTGCTCCTTGGCCTTACGGGCCTGAAGCATTTCCATTTTCTTTTCCAAATAATTGTCAGCCATTATTTTCGCGCATTATAAGCTTCCAATGCCTTTTCAAGAATAAGGATAGCTCTCTGAAGGTCATCCTTCTTGAGAACATACGCGATACGGACCTCATCACGACCCATGCCAGGTGTCGAATAGAAGCCGCTGGCCGGTGCCATCATGACAGTCTCTCCTTCATACTCAAAGTCAGTCAGACACCACATACAGAACCTCTCTGCATCATCAACCGGCAGGCGCGCCACTGTGTAGAAAGCCCCCATCGGAATCGGAGAATACACCCCGGGGATTCTGTTCAAGCCATCAACGAGGCATTTCCTGCGCTCTACATATTCCTCATATACTTCAGATGCATATTCCTCCGTTCCATCAATGGACGCCTCCGCAACGATCTGACCGATCAATGGAGGACTGAGACGGGCCTGACAGAACTTCATCACTGCATCTCGCACGGCCTTGTTCTTGGTCACAAGAGCTCCGATACGGATTCCGCACTCGGAATAACGCTTTGACACCGAATCGATGAGCACAACGTTCTGCTCAATCTCATCAAGATGGCATGCTGAAATATATGGAGATCCTGTGTAGATGAACTCTCTGTACACCTCGTCAGAGAAAAGATACAGATCGTATTTCTTCACGAGGTCACGAATACGATTCATTTCCGCACGGGTATATAGGTATCCTGTCGGATTGTTTGGATTACATATCAGAATAGCCTTGGTCCTCTCAGTAATAAGTTCCTCGAACTTCTCCACAGGAGGAAGAGCGAAACCTGACTCAATTGTCGAGGTCACAGTCTTGATCACAGCACCGGCTGAAACGGCGAAAGCCATATAGTTGGCATACGCAGGCTCCGGAACGATGATCTCATCACCCGGATTCAGGCAGGCAAGAAAAGCGAAAAGCACAGCCTCAGAACCACCGCTTGTCACGATGATATCGTCTGGTGCAAGCAGGATATGATATCTCGAGTAATAATCTACCAGTTTCTGTCTCAAACTGAGAAATCCCTGACTCGGACTATACTCAAGCACATCCCTTCCGACATTCTGCAATGCATCGAGAGCCTTCTGAGGTGTAGGAAGGTCAGGCTGACCGATATTGAGATGATATACTTTAATTCCTCTGGCCTTTGCATTATTGGCCATAGGAGTCAATTTACGTATTGGTGAAGATGGCATCTGAATGCCTCTCTGTGAAATTTCAGGCATGAACTCTATATTTGATATATCATTGCAAAAATAATCAAAGAACGTGATTTTAGCAAAAATTGACTAACTTTGGGCCAGAAAACATAAAACACAAAAGAAATGAAAATCAAAAAGGGATTTAACCTCCGTGTAATGTGCGGGGAAAACATAGTGACAGCAGAAGGACTCGAGCACATCAATTTCAACAAGCTGATATCACTGAATGCCACAGCAGCATTCCTGTGGAACAAGGTTATTGACAAGGATTTCACAGTAGAGGAAATGGCAGAGTACCTTGTGGAGGAGTATGGAATCGACATGGAGCTCGCTCTTAAAGACTCACAGGCACTCAGCCAGGCATGGATTGAAGCCGGAGTCATTGAGTAATATCATTAACAAAATGCTAGTCTTCCGACTAGCATTTTCTGCATATATACGACTGAAACATACACACGAATGCAAACTATGATGATATTCTTCTGCATGGCTGGCAGTTTATTGCTAGCCCTCATTCCACATATCATATGGCTTATCCAATGGATCATCGGATTTCTCACCGACTATAGAATACCGTATAAATATTTCGGTTTCACGGCTATGGCTCTCGTCATCATCTTCTGGTGCGCTATGGCATACGGATATTTCGCAGGCAGATGGAAAGTGGAATCCGTAAAGATAGAATATGTACATAGGGACATTCCAAAGTCATTTGACGGATTCAGAATCGTACATATCTCAGATCTTCATCTGTCTACATTCGATGATGACCGAGAAAGATTCATGACCTTCATTGACGAGATCAACAGTCACTCGCCTGACCTGATATGTTTCACAGGAGATATGGTGACGTTGGGCAAAAGCGAGGCAGAGCCGTACACGGAGATGCTTAAGAAAATGAAGGCCAGATATGGAGTCCTGTCTGTACTTGGCAACCACGACTTCATGATATATGGTTTTGACGGGAATCGTGATAGCGAAGCGGCAGTTCTGGAATTGGCAGAATATCAAGAAAAGGTCCTGGGATGGAACCTTCTGAGGAACGAGAATACTGTAATTACGGCTGAAGACGGATCTACCATCACTATCATCGGCGTGGACAATGCCAACTTCTCGAATCAGGGCTTCAAGACCATCAACCGAGGAGACCTTGAGATGGCATTGGAAGGTACAGAAGGATTCAAGATACTTCTATCCCACGATCCAAGCCACTGGCGCGCAGAAGTGCTCACGAAGACAGATATCCCCTTGACGCTTTCCGGCCATACACATAACGCTCAGATCAAGATCCTGGGATGGGAGCCGGCACGTGTTTCTTTCAAGGAAACAGCCGGACGCTACGACCATGACGGCCAGACTCTCTATATCAACATAGGACTTGGCTGCACCGCTCCTTTCCGTATCGGCGCCAACCCGGAAATCACCCTCATCACCCTCAGATCAAAGTAATCTCATTGCCGGAATCAATCAGATCATAAGGCGACACCCATGCGCATGGGTATTGCAAGTCCCGCACAGGAAGCGCCGATCAAGCATCAAGCAAGCACTAAAAAGCACCATGCAAGCACTAAAAAAGCCGCCCCGAAGGACGGCTGATTTGAGCTATATTTCAATTCCGCTTAGGAATTAGAATGCGAAGATTGGACGGACATTACGGTTGGTGTTATATTGCCAATCATAATAATATGCTGCCTTAGTGCCGTAGTAGTCGGTATAGATTGTAATTGCGTTTGAGATATGTGCTAAAGGAAGCCAGTATGCACTACTTCTGCTTGAAGACATATTAATTGTATCTGCGCCAGCTGCAGTCAAAAGTGCATTTATATCTGCAAGATTTGCGAGGATATAATTCCACTCATTATTTACCGGCAAATACCAGCCACTAGTATTATATTTAGATATATCTACTGTCGAACTGTTAGTATACATTGGAAGGCTGTTAAAGCCATTGTTATTCCATATCTTCTTAACAGTATAACCACCATTTGCATGTGCAGTGCTATAAGAGGACATTTTGACTGAAGATGGGACATTTGACAAAGCAGAAGTTCCGCCCCAATATGTAGATACATTCTTTGTACCAATTGCCAAACCATTGCAATACTGATCTGGAAGGTCTGGATCATTGAACATCTCCTTTGGATTACCACGGTAGATAACTACACCTACGATATTTGACTTAACATCATTTCCTGTAGTACCATCAGCATAGATGTAATCGAACTCCTGTACTGTTTCAATAAAGTCAAGTCCCTTACTGAAAGTGTAAGGTTTTACCTTTGATGCAGTAAGTGTCACAGCAGGTGTTGTCTTAGTCGCAACAGAGCCATCCTCTGCAGTAAACTCAATTGTAAGGCCTGAATTATGAGTTCCTGGCCAAACTACTGCAAAATAAGTAGATCCGGCTACAAAACCAGTAGAAGAATTGAGCACTACACCAGCATCTCCAGTAGCGGTTATGCCTCCTTCAACAACATCCTGATAATAGTTAAGCGTAAGACTACCCTTACCTGTAAGCGCTACTTTATCATTTGATGTTATCGCGATGGATATAACCTTCTTAGGCATATCAGCAGGCATTGTCAACTGCACAAGAGCACACGCATTCTTGAAGTTCAACTTAGTAACTGTACCCTCATCAACAGTAGTGATAAATGAGTCTCTATCAACCTCAGCATATGAGAAGTTCAAGCCAGACTCAATATTGCCAACCACTGCATTCTGTGTTTCTGGCAAAACAAAAGAAATCTCTGATTGCAACTCTGAAGCGGTGCTAGCTGTTGGCTTATTAGATACCGCAGTAGATGAAGATGGATATACCGCCACGCCTGTTTTTGCCAATCTGTTTTTACGCTGATCGTTCATCATATCATGAGGTATTCCAGCCCATGACCATTCATTTGAATAGAAAGATGCGGAAGCTGAAGACTCCTCATTAGAATCAGATGTAAATACTCCACTTGGACCAGTGATTACATTAGAATTACTACGATTCGGGAAGAACAACACCTTGATAGCATCGTTCTTTGACCAGTGAACGAATTTGCCACCCTCGACGAGAGTTGTCTTGGTTTCTGCATCCTCAGCTGGTGCTGATGCGAAGAGTTCTACTGAGAATGTCTCCTCTGCAGGAGTTTCTACTACAGGGTTTTCTTTTGCGCAAGAAAACAATGCTGCGAGAGCAGCGAAGAAAATAAGTGATTTTTTCATATTGCAGCCCTCCTATTAAAGATCATCCGGATCATCAAAAATGAAACCATCGTGCTTGCTGTCACTAGAGCAGAGCACACCTTCCGACTGAACATTCAGTACGTTTACCTCAGGCATCATGTAAATCCTGAAATTTGACTCTCCATTGAGAGTCTTTTTAACTCCATTCATTTCTATACCATTTAATAATTAACTTCATTCCAAAAATCCAGTGTCTGCAGAAAGCTCCAAGGTAACAGTTTGTTATATCATTTACATCCAATCTGTTACATAAGAAAAAAGCCATTTTTACAAAACAATGGAAGTTGCAAAGTTATAAACTTTTTCTTAAAAGGGTAGCATTGAGGGGCAAAAATTGACTTATGGACCATTACGAAACATGTCAAATCTGTAAATCAAACTCCATCTGAAACCTTGGCGATACAAAAGATTGTCTTTATCTTTGATAAAAAATTGACATCATGAGGATTTCACTGGCTGCTGCTACACTTCTTGCCTTTATTATTAACACTCCTGTATATTGCAATTCATGCTCAGATGAACACAGATTATGGTACGACTTTCCTGCGCGTGCATGGGAGGAAAGACTCCCTGTCGGTAACGGGCGTATGGGAATGATGGTGGATGGAGACATATCACAGGAGCATATCATACTGAATGAAATATCATTATGGAGCGGATGCGAGGCTGACTATGCAAATCCTGATGCCGCCGAGAGTCTCACTGAAATCAGAGAACTGCTGATCCAAGGCAAGAATGCCGAGGCACAAGAGGTCATGTACCAAAGATTTGTTCCCAAGAAGCCGACTGAGGGCGGCACATATGGAAGTTACCAGGTACTCGGGCAGGCAATTATCCGTCATGACATTCCCGAATCATCAAAGGCAGAAAGCTACAGACGCGCTCTGGATCTGAGCACAGGAACTGTCACTGTTTCTTTTGAAAGCAATGGGGCCACATACTACCGGAAATATTATGCATCCCGTGAAGATGACATCCTCATCATAGAAATCGGAAGTTCAGAAAAAGCAAATATCAATTTGGAACTGCTGCTGGACCGTGCCGGCAAATGCTCGCTCAGTCTGACAGAAGACCATCTGCTGAAGATGTACGGAAGTCTCGACAGCGGAATGGCCGGAGTCGAAGGCATGAAATATTCATCATATGCAAACCTGCTGGTGGAAGGAAGGAATGCAGATAAGATATACGGGTGCCATGCCGGTGACGAAGACATCCTCAAGGGCACGCCTTATATCAGAGCTAGCAACGCAGATAAAGTATGGATAATCATTTCTGCGGCAACAAGTTATTTCGAAGGAGACAACTGTAACGAAAAGTCTCTGGCAGACATAAAGGCCATCACAAAAACGAAGAATCTGCACAAAAAGGCTATCGCCGCACATCAGGCATTATACAACAGATCCGGTCTTAGCATACCAGGCTGTGAAACCGGTTACGGGAAACTTCCCACAGACAAGAGACTGAAAGCATTCCATGCTGGAGCCAAAGATAATTCACTTGCCGCACTATATTATAATTATGGAAGGTATCTGCTTATTTCAAGCACACGCCCGGGAAGTCTGCCGCCGAATCTCCAGGGACTATGGGCAAACACATTCAACACCCCATGGAACGGTGACTACCACACGAATATCAATATCCAGATGAACCACTGGATCGCCGAGCAGGGCAACCTGAGTGAACTTCATCTGCCACTTACCGAGCTGGTACTCAATCTGATACCTAGCGGAGAAAAGTCAGCTAAGGATTTCTATGGTCCAGATGCAGAAGGATGGGTGCAGCATATGATGACTAATGTATGGAACTATACTGCTCCAGGTGAACACCCATCGTGGGGAGCCACAAACACCGGAGGCGCATGGCTGTGCGCCCACCTCTGGGAGCACTATGCATACACAGGAGACACCGAATATCTGGCAAGAGTCTACCCTGCCCTGGAAGGCGCATCGAAGTTCTTCTTATCGACCATGATCACAGACCCGGCAACAGGTTATCTTGTGACAGCACCGACTTCTTCACCTGAAAACGCATTCATCATTGATGGCAAGGAGGTCAGCATCTGCATGGGACCGACGATGGATAATCAGCTCATCAGGGAGCTTTGGGGCAATACGCTCAGGGCAGCACAGGTGCTGAGATCTCTCGACTTCGCTCGAGATGACAGAGGGGACGCTCGAGATGACAGAGCCGTTGACATCGACGAGAAAGCAATCAGACAGATCACAGAGTCGATCAACAGGCTGGCACCGAACAGGATCAGTGAGCATGGCTACCTTATGGAATGGCTCGAAGATTATCAGGAGATGGACCCTCGGCACAGACATGTGTCACATCTTTACGGTCTGCATCCCGGCAGCGAGATTTCGCCCACACTCACTCCGGAACTTGCTCAGGCATGCCGCGCGACACTAAACCGCCGCGGCGATGAGGCCACAGGCTGGAGTCGTGCATGGAAACAGAACTTCTGGGCAAGACTTGGCGACGGCGACAGGGCTCTGAAACTGTTCAAGAGCCTGCTCATGCCCGTAGAGCCAGGATCATGGCTGCATGGTGGCACATATCCGAACCTGTTCTGCGCTCATCCTCCGTTCCAGATCGACGGCAACTTCGGCGGAGCAGCCGGCATCGGAGAAATGCTGCTGCAGAGTCACGAGGGCTTTATCAACGTTCTTCCAGCTCTTCCGACAGACTGGAAAGAAGGAAAGCTGCACGGATTCAAGGTCCGTGGCGGAGCGACCGTAGACCTGGAGTGGAAAGATGGTCGTGCAACAAGGATGACCATCACCGGAGGATGGCAACCGGACCTGAAAATCAAAGGTCCTGACGGCATGATCACTCTCACCGTCAAACCAGGCAAGAAGTACAAGCTCACTTTTTAGTCTAAAACCCAACTACCTACAAACCAGCCACTTACAACTTTTGTTTGCCGCACGAATGCAGCAAATAGAAGTTATAAAAGGAGAAATGCACTAAAGAGTAAACATCTGGGAAGGGGTCTGACGAGGGAGACATCGAAGAGCTACAGTGCCCTTCTCCACACCGAGATCCCGTAGTGCTTCAAGCGAGCACCTGTACGCCAGTTCATGTGTGTTATTGTTCTCGCTGAGATGACAAAGGAAGATGTTGCGCAGACCAGGATGCCAGAAACGACGGATTGCAGAGGCACATTCATCGTTGCTCAAATGTCCACATCCCTGCACTATGCGCATCTTCAGCTCATAGGTATACGGGCCACTCATCAGCATGTCCATATCATAGTTTGACTCCACAACGACAGTATCTGCCTTGCAGGCATACTCTACAGCCTCATCAGTCATGCGACCTACATCTGTCATTATCACGAATTTATGTCCGTCAGCCTCGATTGCATAGCCCACTGTCTGGGTAGCATCGTGAGGCACGACGAAATAACGAACTTTCATACCCGCGATCTCAACAGTCTGGCCTTCAGCAATGATTCTGCGACAAGGACCTATGGTAGGGGCTGTGAAGGTATGACGGGCAAGGGCTCGATGAATGGTCTCCGATGTATATACAGGCATGCTGAGACGCTTGCAGAAAGAGCCCAGATGACGGATATGGTCAAGATGGTCATGTGTCACAAGGACAGCAGAGAAAGAATCCAAAGACAGGTCATGGTCCTGAAGGACCTTCTTCAGACGGCGCAGGCTGACGCCGGCATCTATAATGATCGCACCTTGCGAAGTGCCCAGATAATAACAATTGCCACAGCTTCCGCTGGAAAGACTCATAAACTTCACCATCAGCGCAAGCCCTCCACTCTCAACGATTCATCTTCCAACACATGAGCAAGCAGCGCAGACAAGTCTGTACCTGGTTCATAATATACGGCAGGCATACCGGCAGCTACGGCACCATCAACATTCTTCTGCGAATCGTCAATGAAAAGCACCTCGTCGGCAGGACGTCCGATATCTGCCAGAACCGCCTTGTAAAATGCCTCGGACGGTTTAAGTGCCTTCATTTCAAAAGACATATAACATTTGCGGAACACCTTCTCCAAAGGGATGCCGGCATCCTCGAACATCTTCTTTGAAAACGGAAGACATATAGGATTATTGTTACTGAGCATGCATAAGTCATACTTTCCCTTCATGCGCTCCAGCAGTTCCACCTTATATGGAGCAATGCCGACAAGAATATGGGACATAGCGCGGTCCACTTCAGAAGCAGAGGTTCCCGGGTATGACTCTGCAAGTACCATGTTACGGAAATCCTCTGCAGAGAGAGTCCCCTCTTCAAGATCTCCGTATATACCTTTCTGGTGACATGCATCTATTATATTATCGATCCCGGCATATCCCAGATCTCGTCTGAACACATTCTTGCAGTCCTCGATATCGAGGTCCACAAGAACACCGCCCATATCAAATATTACCGTCTTATTCATTCTTTTTCTCACAATATTTCTTAATCACGCCATACGCATCCTGAACTCCAAGTTCACCTGCACGAGATAGGTCGATACATCCTTTCTCCTTGTCCTTCAGATATATAAGCACCAGTCCTCGATTGAAATATGCATCTCCCATATATGCGTAAAGCTCGATTGCTTTTGTATAGTTTTCTATTGATTTCAGATGTTCCTTCGACAAACAGTAGAGGTTGCCGAGATTGAAATACAGATATGGCATATCCGGAAGGATCTCCACAGCTGCCTGCATATCGTCAATCGCATCACTATAGTCATAAGTTATGTTGACCTGATCCTTCACTCGCGCCCTCGTATTTCCGGAGTCGTCCATAGACAATACCTGGACATTGCTCTCTATCGAAGCGAGGAATTCAATCATATTCGCGCGCAGGACTCCCCTGTTCATATAATAGAAGGCATTATAATAGTCTTCATACTGCAACAGTTCCCTCTGTGAAGCCGCAGCTTCAGAGTCCCTCACAGCTTTCGAATAGCTGGAAAGCGAAGAATTGAACTGCCTCACTTCCGCTTCATACAGAGCACGTATGAAAGATGACATAGGAGAATCTCCGGAGACTGCGGCAGCCTTAGCACTGGACAGTGTCTCATCCGACAAAGACTGTGCTGTATTCGTGATCACCACAGCAACCGGCATGGACGAAAGGAAACGGGTCAGCAGAGGATTTTCATAGCCACGAGTGAGAGCATAATTCACGTCATTCCTGCTATTGGACAGTGAGAATCTGTAAAGTTCTCTCAATCTCACATTTATATCCCTGTTCTGAAGAAGTTCATCATTGAAATCCTTCTTGGCAAATTCTGCATCAAGAGACAGCAGAGAGCTATACTTCTTTGTCGTATCTGCAAACGAACCAGGCGAAGCGACGTTGCGTTCCCTGTACTCCTTGATCTTGCGCTGGGCTGTGTCATAATCCTTCTTCGAAGCCTTCTTCTCACCCAAGAGATTCCTGACATATGAACGGTTCATATAGGCCTTGGCAAAATCCGGATATAGCTCTATGGCCTTGTCATAATCCTGTACCGCGTTCCTATACATCTTGAGTTCGATGAACACGGATGCGCGATTGAAGTATGCAAGCACGTTCTCGGGATTGATGCTCAACACCCTGTCAAGATCGGAAAGAGCCTCCTCGTATGCCCCCAGTTGAGCATATATAAGTCCTCTGTTATACAGCGTCAAGGCATTTCCCGGCTCATCTTCCAGCACCTCATTGAAATCTGCCATCGCCTTCCGATAGTTCTTACGCTCATAATGCATTATGGCTCTGTTGAAATATGCGAAAGTATTGGTCGTATCCAGATCTATGGCCTTATCCATATCCTGTATGGCCAGGTCATACTCCTTGCGCTCCGCATGAAGCCTGCCTCTACGTACATATCCCTCAGGGTCGAAGCGGTCCAGCCTGATTGCTTTATTATAGTCATCGAATGCCTTCAGCGTATCACCGAGGAAAAGGTAGCTTGCGCCCCTGTTGAGGTATGCAGACGGATCCTTAGGCTGCTTGCGGATGTACTTATCGAAGTCCTTGACTGCCAGTTCGAACTGTTGGGACAGAAAATATGTGACACCTCTGCTGAAGTACAGGCCTTCAGATCCGGGTCTGAGATCAATTGCCGTCTGAAGATCGGCCAGAGCGAGATCATAATTACCGAAGCGGCTCTCTGTGATGCCTCGATAATGATAGCCGGATGTAAAGACAGGATTTATCTGGACCGCCCTGTCAAAATCTGCCTTTGCACCTCTGAGGTCGCCCAGATTATACTTTGCAATACCTCTGAAAAAGCATGTCCAGTAGTCATTCTGATCAAGCTGAAGGAGGATATTGAAGTTTTCTATCGCCTGGGCATATTTGCCGTCAGACAACGCCTGGCGTCCTCTGAAAAAAAAGACATCCTTGTCATATTGAGCACAAGCATCCTTACCCCAAACCGAGAAAAGCAGGGTCAAAACAGCAATATACTTGAATAACTTGTGCATAATTGAGCGATTTTTGCTAATTTTGCAAAGATATACATTTATTGCGCGCATGTTGCCAAAAAGATTAAAAAAATCCGCGAATAAGACCATTGTATCAACAATGGTCCTTTTGATGTTCTGCCTCACGCCATATAAGACCGGAGCGCAGAACGCAATGTCGCGCGAGCACCTGCCTGCAAAACAATTGGTAACAGAATCAAAGCTCCGTCACCAGATCTCCTTCCTCAGCGACACGCTATGCAACGGAAGAGGATTTGCCACCAGAGGAGGCATCGAGGCCGCTTTCTGGCTTGAAAGACAGTTCAGAAGGATCGGTCTGATGGAAATGGGTGAATCATATGGCAAAAAAGTGATCGGTGAAAACGGAAAAGCTGGCCGTAACATGGTGGGTATGCTGCCAGGTTCAAAATGCACAGGTAGAGACAAATACGTCGTCATTGGTGCCCATTATGACCATCTGGGACAGATCGGAGACCACGTATTCCCCGGTGCTGACGCCAATGCATCCGGAGTAGTGGCGATGCTGAACATCGCTGAAATGCTGGCCGCACTTAAAGATCAGGACAAGACTCACAACCACAACATCATATTTGTGGCCTTTGATGGAAAGGAGCAGAATATGCTCGGTTCGACAGCCTTCTGGAAAATGATACAGAACGGAGAACTCAAAGACCCGCAGACGGGAAAAAGCATCACAAAGGACAAGATTGCGCTTATGGTAAATATCGACCAGATCGGAAGCTCACTCTCCCCTCTGAAGTCAGGCAGAAAAGACTACATGATCATGCTTGGAACCCAGTCTCTCGAGTCATCAAAAAGAGGACTGTTGAAAAAATGTAACACTCAGTATGCCATTGATTTAGAGATCGACCTGACATACTATGGCAGTGCCAATTTCACAAAGACTTTCTACAAGCTTTCCGACCAGCGCATCTTCGTCGAAAACGGCATCCCGGCAGTACTGTTCACATCAGGCATTACGATGAACACCTACAAGACCTGGGATACAGCCGAAACCCTCGACATGGCCGTCCTGAAAAAACGTATTTTTCTGCTTTATCATTGGATAGAACACATGATAAGATAGTCCTTCTTGCATAGCAAGAAAAAAAACGCTAACTTTGGAGTTTTGTAAACATTAAGCACAAACTCCTATGAGGGATTTCATCAAAATCATACGAACATACGTTTCACCATATAAGGGCAAGTTTTTCTGGTCGGTCATATTGACGATATTCTCTGCCGTATTCAATATCTTCTCCTTTGCATTCATCATTCCTATCCTTCAGATTCTGTTTGGATTGGACACATCCACATACAGCTACATCAGCTGGGAGAATGCTGCCAGCCTCAAGGAATTCTTCATGAGCAACATGTACTACTACGTCACTGTGCTCATCAATGAAATCGGCCCGTCACTTACCCTTCTGTATCTGGGACTATTCATGATTTCTGTAACACTCGTCAAGACAGCCTGTTATTTCGGATCTTCCGCAATCATGGTTCCGCTCAGAACCGGCATCATCCGAGACATCCGAGTAAGCGTATACAACAAGCTGATGAGCCTGCCTTTGAAATTCTTCTCAAACCAGAAAAAAGGAGACCTCATTGCCCGTATGACCGGAGACGTGACAGAGATTGAGAATTCAATCACAAGTTCGCTGGAAATGATAATCAAGAATCCGATACTGATCGGTTTCTACTTTGTGACACTTATCTACACGAGCTGGCAGCTTGCACTCTTCACAATCTGCGTCGTGCCTCTTATGGCATGGGTCATGAGTGCGATCGGAAAGAAGCTCAAGGCCCGTTCACTTGAAGCGCAGGGAAAATGGAGTGAAATCCTGGCACAGTTTGACGAGACATTGGGCGGTCTGCGCATCATCAAGGCATTCATTGCCGAGGACAAGATGAAAGCCCGATTCCTCAACACTGCAAATTCCTACAGACACGCAGTCAAGAGAGTGCAGATCCGTCAGGCTTCAGCACATCCTGTCAGCGAACTGCTCGGCACTACGATGATCATGATAGTGCTTTGGTTCGGAGGCACACTGATCCTAAGTGATTCATCACCGATCGATGCTCCGACATTTATCTTCTTCATGGTCATTCTGTATAGCGTGCTTCAGCCTCTGAAAGACCTCTCGAAAGCGAGCTACGCAATCCCTAAGGGTATTGCATCCATCGAACGTATCAACGCCATCATGAATGCAGTAAACGACCTGACAGAAATAGAGAACCCTAAGAGCATCGGTGGATTCAAGGACAAGATCGAGATAAAGAATCTCTGTTTCAGCTACGACGACAGCAGGGAGATTCTGACAGACATCAATCTGACCATTCCAAAGGGCAAGATGATCGCACTTGTAGGACAGTCTGGCAGTGGCAAGTCTACATTGGTAGACCTCATACCAAGATATTATGACGTCAACAAAGGCAGCATCAGCATTGATGGGGTCGACATTAGAGACATGAGGATCAAGGAGCTGCGCAGCTATATAGGCAATGTAAACCAGGAGGCGATCCTGTTCAACGACACTATATTCAACAACATTGCCTTCGGAGTGGAGAACGCCACAATGGAGGAAGTGATAGAAGCGGCAAAGATTGCCAATGCCCACGACTTCATCATGGAGAAGGAAGAGGGATACATGACAAATATCGGAGACAGAGGTATGAAACTTTCCGGAGGTCAGAGACAGAGAATCAGCATTGCCCGTGCAATTCTGAAGAACCCGGACATCCTCATCCTTGACGAGGCTACATCAGCACTCGACACAGAATCAGAAAAACTGGTTCAGGAGGCCCTTGACAGACTCACTGGCACAAGGACCACCATTGCAATCGCACACCGTCTGTCTACAATCAAGAATGCGGATGAAATCTGCGTGATGCACGAAGGAAAGATCGTTGAAAGAGGCAAGCACGAGGATCTCATCGCATTGAACGGATTCTATAAGAAACTTAACGACATGCAGGCCCTATAGTCCTGATGGAAATGAAAAGGTTCAATACTCTGGCAGCCATTGCCTTCTGTCTGTATCTGACAGCCATAGGTTCGCTATGCTTCATGCGTGGCGACAGCCTTCCGTCAGTGACGGGCACATGGTTTGGCATTCCGGCAGATAAGATTGTACACCTGCTCATGTTTCTCCCATTCATTCCTCTTGCATTCTTCACATTCAGCAGAGAACGGAACTCATTCGGCCGGAACATCGTGCTGATGGCAGTCCTGATGTCTGTAGGTGTCATCACAGCCTATACAACAGAACTTATCCAGGAGAAACTAAGTTACAGATCATACGATCTCAAAGATATGGCTGCAGATTGCATAGGTCTGGCAACAGGCTTTGCAATCACCTTCTTCAGGCTCATCATCAAGCATATATCGAACAGACATTGACATGAAAAGATTACTTGCACTCACGATCCTCATACTGTTGTCACTTGAAGCATTTTCCCAGACTGTCGCCGTCAAAGACTTCAAGTCGGCTTGCGACTCTTTGTCCAGATGGATGACTGAGAGGACCACAGTCAAGTGCTGGCTCAAGATCAAAAGCATCAAGGTAAACGAAGGAAAATTGGATTTCTACTTTGACGAGAGTCTTGGAGACTTCCCTATCAGAAGAGGTGATGCAGATCTGTTTCAGAAACGTCTTGCCAGTCTGCTTCCGAAAAAGTATAAGTCGTATAAAGTCGGAGCTATATATTCGAAAAACGTCAACATCAAGAAATTAGAGGTCGCATCGCTGAGTTTTGAAGGCAGTTCGCACAAATCACATAATCGCGCATCACAACCCACAAACAGACAGACTCTGATAACCCGACCTGATGCTCCATATTATGCCACAGGACTAAGCGGCAGAAACATTGCACTTTGGCACAGCCATGGATACTTCTATGACAATGGTGCAAAGCGATGGACATGGCAGAGGCCATGCATATTCCAGACAGTGGAGGACGTATATACGCAAGGATATGTGCTGACATTCCTTATACCGATGCTGGAGAACGCCGGAGCATACATATTGTCACCTCGTGAAAGAGACACCCAGAAGAACGAAGTGATTGCAGACAACGATGAATCGTGCGGCAGCAGAGGAACAGCAAAATATACAGAGACAGGCAAATGGAAAACCATCGAATGCGGATTTGCTGACAAGAACGTCATATACACAGGCATTGAAAGTCCTTTTGGCATGGGTACCGCACGAAAGGCAGCATGCTCAGTAGAAGGCCCGAAAAGCAAACATTCTGAAGTGGTCTGGAGACCGGACATTCCCGAGAAAGGCGAATACGCAGTGTACATCTCATACAAATCACTCCCGGAGAGTACCACCTCTGCCCATTACACCGTACACCACAACAGAGGTAAAACTGATTTCATTGTAAACCAGAAGCTCGGAGGAGACATGTGGATTTACCTTGGAACCTTTGAATTTGATAAGGGTAGCGAGGGATATGTCAGCCTGACATCAATAACTCCAAAAGGATACACATACGTAAAGAAAAGTGTCATCACTGCCGATGCCGTCAGGTTCGGAGGAGGTATGGGAAATATTGCCCGCGCCACTTCGAACACGGAGATGGAGGCTGAAATATCTGGCATGCCAAGATATATCGAGGGCGCACGCTACTGGATGCAATGGTCGGGCGCAGATACGACATTATTCAACGCAAGCGGCCAGGAAAGCGATTATAAGGATGATTATATGTGCAGAGGCGACTGGGTTGCATGGATCAGCGGAGGTTCATGTACAAATCCTGACAAACCGGGCAAAGGCATCCCTGTAGACCTCACCCTAGGATTCCATACTGACGCAGGTTTAACCCAAAACGATGCGATAATCGGAACTCTCGCCATCTATACGGGAGAATCAGAAGGACGTACGACTTTACCAAGCGGAGAGAGCAGAGTGACGAGCCGAGAGTTTGCGGACATCGTCCAAAGTCAGATTGTGCACGACATCCGCAACGAGTTCAATCCCGAGTGGAGAAGGAGACAGCTTTGGAACCGCGGATATCGAGAATCACGCACACCTACTTCTCCGTCAATGCTGCTTGAACTTCTTTCTCACCAGAATTTTGCCGACATGAAGTACGGATTGGATCCGGCATTCCGATTCATGGTAAGCCGTTCAATCTACAAAGGCATGCTAAAGTATCTCAGCAACAGATATGGAATCCCTTACACAGTGCAACCGTTGCCAGTAAAGCACATGAGTGCTGAATTCGCAGCAGACAACAACGCAGAAATCAAGTGGACAGACACTGAAGACAAACTTGAGCCGACTGCCGTTCCGACGGGATATATCCTATACACAAGAAAGGATGACGGTTCCTATGATATGGGACAGATAATTACTCCTGCCAGACAGGACAGCATATGCTCATACAAGGTCAAGATTGAGCCAGGACACATCTACAGCTTCAGGGTCCAGGCTTTCAATGACGGAGGAAAGAGCTTCATGTCTGAAACTGTCAGCATAGGTCTTCCAGAAAACGGAGCCAATGCAGATAAGAAGGTCCTGATCGTGAATAACTTCGACAGAGTCAGCGGTCCGGTATTCTTCGATACGCCGGAGTATGCAGGATTCAACAATTCAATCGATAGCGGGGTCCCATATGTGAGGGACATTTCATTCATCGGAGAAATGTACCAGCACTACCGCAATATGGAATATTGCACGAATGACAATGCCGGATTCGGAAGTTCACACAAATACTACGTCGGCAAGACAGTGGCAGGCAACACCTTTGATTATGCATACACCCACGGCAAAGCCATACTCAAAGCAGGATATCCATTCTATTCATGCAGCAATGAAGCATTCTGTGGCAACATAGGGCTCTGGAAGGACGCCTGGAGTGTCGACCTCGTTTGCGGCAAACAGGTCACCACAGTCATAGGATCTGCAAACAACAAGACGCGCTATACTGTATTCACTCCTCAACTGCAGGAGACTATCATCGAGTACACCAACGCAGGTGGACACATCCTTGTCAGTGGAGCATACATTGCCACCGACATATGGAGCAGCATCTACAAATATGAAAAGGACTCTGAACTGAAGAAATCCTCAATAAGATTCGCAGAAGATGTGCTCGGATACAGATGGGCGTCAAGCCATGCCAGCAGAACAGGAGAGATGTACTTCACTGACTGCAGTACTATAGGGACAGAGAAGGGAGGAAGCATCACATTCTTCAACAACGTGAATGAAGAGTTCTACAGCGTCGAGTCCCCTGACGGACTGACTCCACGCGGAAACTCCAAGGTTTTCCTCCGGTATCGGGATTCCGACATTCCGGCAGGCATCTGCAAGGAAGGAAACAACTATAAGAGCGTCTGTATAGGATTTCCTATAGAGACCGTCAAGAATAAAGAAGATATTGAAAACATCATATCATTGACACTTGAATATTTCAGCCGATGACACATAGAGAAGCAGAAATCATAGAACTGATCAGAAAGGAAGTAAAGCCTGCATTAGGATGCACAGAACCTATTGCTGTGGCCCTAGCTGTTGCAAAGGCAATGGAAATCATGGAGGAGCAGTCTGAGTGCCCGGCAGATTGGAAACACTCAGACAATTACAGTCTGAAGGTCGAGGTTAGCGGCAACATCCTCAAGAACGGAATGGGTGTGGGCATACCCGGCACCGGTATGGTAGGTCTCCATATTGCTGCTGCACTTGGAGCGGCATGTGGAAAATCGTCATATGGTCTCGAAGTATTGAACGATCTGGATGAACGTTCCATCGCACACGCCAAGCTGATGGTGGAGAATCAACGTGTATCAGTCGGAATAGCAGAAACACCTCTTAAGCTCTATGTAAAGGCCACTGCAACATACTGTGACAAGAACTCATATGCAGTCATCGAAAATGACCATGACAAGATAGTCGAGACGGGTATCGGAACAACCGTGCTTGCCTCGTCCCGCAAAGAAGAAACATGTACGGAACAGAAGAGCACACTTGACTATAATCTGACAGTAAAGGAGATCTGTGAGTTTGCAACATCAGTTGCATACGAAGACATCGCATTCATACTGGAGTCACGCACTCTCAATCTTGCACTTGCGGAGGAAGGAATGCGTGGAGCATATGGCCTGAGAGTAGGACAGGCCATCAGCGCAGCTGCAAACCGTGAAGTATTCGGAGATGATTTTCTTTCATATGCAATGGCACTTACAGCAGCGGCTTCTGATGCACGAATGGCAGGATGCACTATGGCAGCGATGAGCAACTCAGGAAGCGGCAACCAAGGCATCACTGTCACAATGCCGGTTATCGCCTATTCACTTCGATACAAGACCAGCGATGAGGAGTTGGCTCGTGCATTGGTGCTCAGTCACCTCATAGCAATCCATATCAAGGGGTACCTTGGCAAGCTATCGGCCCTCTGCGGCTGTGTAATAGCCTCAACCGGATCATCATGCGGACTGGTATATCTACGTGGCGGAGACTATGAGCAGATCTGCTCAGCGATCAAGAATATGATCGGAAACATTACCGGAATGGTCTGCGACGGAGCGAAGGTAGGATGTGCAATGAAGGTCGCTTCAGGAGTGTCAAGTGCGCTTCAGTCGGCTGTACTTGCACGCGAAGGAATGTGTATCTCTGAGCACGACGGCATCATCGAGAAGGACATTGAAAAGACCATACAGAATCTTGGCAGGATCGGATCGGTAGGAATGCAGCACACCGACGACATGATCCTCAACATCATGGTCTGCAAATAGAAAGGGTCCCGGTCTGGGACCCTTTTTCGTATCGTGTTCTCAGATTATTTCACTGGGATGTTAGCAAGAACTGCCTTGAGGAACTCCCAACATTTTGCTACTGAAGGGATGTTGGCACGCTCATCTGGAGAATGAGGGCTCATGAGAGTAGGTCCGCATGACACCATATCCCAATGTGGATATGCGCC
>JAEIGA010004199.1_pt1 | contig 22317 bp, 18 predicted proteins | sample 9270691 | NCBI WGS metagenome assembly JAEIGA01 (sample SAMN17057246, study PRJNA624740) | gut metagenome | biome: biome; isolation source: fecal sample | host: Bos grunniens | place: China: Xizang | collected 2019 | reverse complement strand
CGTTGAAACCAGAATAGCGTAACATTCCGCGATAGGATTTTGTGGCAATAAATATCCCCACAAAGGCTATAAGCACAGGTATCAACTCGCGCAACGAATCTGCTATACGCATATCCGACAAATGGTCATAGTCCTTAAAAATCATCAGCAGAAAGTACGAAAATATCACTATCAGAATATCAAACAAAAGAATCAGCACTCTTGGAAAAGAATTGGAGTTTCTTTTGCCATAAACCAATCTTGCAAAGTATATTAAAAATTTCTTCATTACAATATATTTATTAACTTTTTAAAGCATCAAATACCCAGCCATATAGCACCGCTGTAAAGAGCTAAGTATCTAATTATTACGCATACAAAAAAAAAAAAATAGCACATTTTCACGTGCAAAGATACACCTTTTATTTATTTTAGACAAGTTTTTATCAATTTTATTTTTCGAGCATCAAAGAGCACACATTAGTACAAAGGGTTAATAATTATCTATCAAAGAATTATAAACGCTCGAATAGTTAATACCGAAGCAGTCGAGCAGTTAAAATATCAATAATCGAACATCGGATACGTAATAGTCGAACAACCGGTGGAAAAGCATTCGAGAAAACACACCCACAACAATCTGCTTTTGCAAAAAGGACATTCGTCGATAAAGCATAACTATCATAGACCATGTTAATTAAACCGCCACGAATAATTTATAAAACATCAGTCGCAAATAAAAGATAAAAAGAAAGCGGAAAACCAACACAATGGTCGATTTTCCGCATAATTGCCTACTAACAAAGTATGTAATACACACTAACCTTCCAGGTCGCCACCACCGCCCGAAGGTGTTCCGGAACCGGTATCGGAACCCGTATCAGTTCCATTACCCCCTTGATTACTACCTGTTGTAGAAGAGGAAGGAGTAATCTTTTCGTAGATTTTCTTATCGAAATCCACAATCTTATAAACGCCTTCCAAATCAATATTGGCACTACGAACAACATCCGACAAATCCTTACTTGGACGAAAACGAACATACAGATTCTTTAACTGTGCCAGACCAGCATCAGCACTATCAAGCACGGCATCCGAATCTACCGTAGTATAAAATGTACCCAACTCGTCGAATTTAACACTATAACCAAGTGTTAAATAATGACCCACTGCTTGAAGGATACTTTCTAAAGAGGCTTTTATATAAGCCCTTGGTACTTGTGTAAGTGTTTGACAGAAGTTAACTACTTCTTTATCACTAATAGTACCGGCCTTTACCGGTTTCAGAACATATCTTAGTTCTGAGTCTTTTGTCCCTATCTTGTTCATAGGGAGCTCGATTGACTTTAGTCTCATCATTACTATTATTTTATATATTTATTTATTATATATATAAATATAAAGAAAATTTGAAAAAACCCAAGAAAAAAGAATAAAATATCGAATATTTTTTATCTTTTTATCGACTAAAAAGATTAATACACTGAATTAGTGATAATTATATATGTGAAAATTTTTGAAAAAAATCTCACTTTTCTTGAAAAAAATTCGAGAAAAGAAAAGAAGCCTATCTTATTTGTGAAAGTGCCCGCACTACCACCTCCGATACTTGATCCACTTCGGAAGTAGTGAGGTATGGATGCATGGGCAGGGAGAGCACCGTTTTGCAAAGTTTTTCTGCTACAGGAAATTCATCTCCACCACAGCATATATTATTGTAGGCAGTCTGCTCATGAATAGGTTTGGGGTAGTAAATCATTGATGGTACAGAGCTTGTTTTCAAAGCTTTTTGCAGTTCATCGCGCTGTTTTTCTTCGCCTAAAACTATAGTATATTGTGCCCATGATGAACCAAAACCTTGTGGAACAACCGGTGTATGCACTATCCCGTTGAGGTTTGAAGTGTAGCGTTTTGCAACATTATCAACGGCATTCAACTCATAGCTCTCGAATGCTTTTAGTTTCACCTTCAGTATTGCAGCCTGAAGGGTGTCTAACCTCGAATTCATACCAATGCGAATATTGTCGTATTTAAAAGCACCCTTACCATGCACACGATACGACCGAGCCAAGGCAGCCCAATCGTCATTATTGGTAAACAAAGCACCTCCGTCGCCATAACATCCCAAGGGCTTTGCCGGAAAAAACGACGTGGTTGAAATATCGCCAAAAGCACAAGCCTTGGTTTCAGCAATATATCCTCCAAAACCCTGTGCAGCATCTTCCAAAATCAATAATCGATAATTATGCGCAATTGTCTGCAACTTGGTATAATTTGCGGGCAATCCAAACAAATCCACAGGCAGTATGGCTTTGGGTATCAGCTCGCCATCAGCTATAGTTTTGACTATCTTGTTTTCCAAATCATCAGGATTGATAGTAAAAGTATCGACGTAAACATCCACAAACACAGGCGTTGCTCCTACTGCCGATACTGCTTCGGCAGATGCAAAGAAGGTAAAGTCTGGAACAAACACGGCATCACCTTTGCCCACTCCCCACACCTTGAGGGCTATAACAAGGGCATCGGTACCATTGGCACATGCAATGCAGTGACGTACTCCTACGTATGCAGCCAACTCCTCTTCCAACTCCATTACAGGCTTACCCATAATGAAGGCAGTGGAGTTAATCACATCCTTTATTGCTTTATCAATATCGGATTGCAACGCTTCGTATTGTCGCTTCAAATCTCTAAATTGCATACTCTATGATGTTTACCAACCAAAGGGGTGCTTAGAAATCGGATGCTTAGCCAATGGATGATAGTCGCCCTTCAAACCCACAGGCACTGCATTTCTTATATCGTGAACTATGTTTATACACTCTCTGGCTTCGGCTATACCAAAACCTTGTCCTTCGAGTATTTTCTGATAACTAAGGGTGTGCAACTCTGTAAATCCTGCACTGAACTCAAACTCATTTCCGTCAACCATGATAGTTCTGTAGGTACGTTTACCTTCAGCAATAGCATTAGCAGGCAGATGATTTGCGTTGATGCTAAGAAAATACCTCACACGGGCTTTCTCCAATTCCAGATAGCCAGCTACTCTGTCGTGGCTTATAACATGCACAACATTCTTACTTACCCTACCAAATACCCAAGCCAACATATCGTAGAAATGCACTCCAATATTTGTAGCCACACCTCCACTCTTATGCACATCGCCCTTCCACGATGTGTAATACCAATTACCTCTAGAAGTTATATAGGTTAAATCTACATCATATACTTTATCGCTCGGACCTTGTTCAATACTCTTCTTCAGAGCCACCACCGACTCGTGTAAACGAAGTTGAAGAATGTTATATGCCTTATGCCCAGTCTCTTCCTCTACCCTTTCAAGAGCGTCTATATTCCATGGATTGAGCACCAAAGGCTTTTCGCAAACAACATCACATCCCAAACGCAAACCGTAACGAGTATGGGCATCATGCAAATAATTGGGAGTACATACCGATATATAATCAATCTTGTTATCAGATTTCTGAAGTTTTGTATTATGTCTATCAAATAGTTCCTGCTCTGTAAAAAAAGCTGCATTGGGAAAGTAACTATCCAAAATACCTACACTATCAAACTTATCATAAGCCGATGCCAAGTTGTTTCCCGTATCTTTGATAGCCTTCAAATGGCGAGGTGCAATATAGCCTCCTACTCCAATAAGTGCAAAATTTTTCATATCAGTTATCATTTATAGTCTCGCATCTATCATATCTTTTGGCAGAATACCTTTAACATCATACACCACCCCAACCTCGGACTTCAACAATCGACGTACAGCCAAATCTTTGAACTCCTCATGTGCCACAGCTAGCACCACAGCATCATATTGCTTTGGTTTCAAAGCATCAACATCCGAAGTTATAGTTATTCCATAATCGTTCATAACAGCATCGGCTGATGCATAGGAGTCATATACAGTAATGTTGGCTGTATATTCCTCCAATGTATGATAGATATCAATCACCTTGGTGTTTCTTATGTCGGGACAATTCTCCTTGAAAGTAAAGCCAAGTATAAGCACATCTGCATCCTTTACTAAAACACCTTTCTTGTTCATACACTTCACTACCTGGTTGGCAACGTATGCACCCATCCCATCGTTGAGGCGTCGAGCTTCTGTCATAATACGGGGTAATACTCCATAGAGTTGTGCCTTCTGTATTAGATAGTAAGGGTCGAGACTTATGCAATGCCCACCAACCAATCCGGGCGACAGTTTGATAAAATTCCACTTGGTGGCAGCAGCATCTATTACGTCGTGTGTATCTATATCCATAGCATTAAATATCTTAGCCAACTCATTCATAAAGGCTATATTGACGTCGCGCTGCGAGTTTTCTATCACTTTCGACGCCTCCGCCACCCTTATCGACGGTGCTTTATGAGTTCCAGAAACAAGTACTGAATTATAGAGTTCGTCAACCATTTCGGCAACCTCAGGAGTAGATCCTGATGTAACTTTTACTATCTTCTCGACCGTATGCTCCTTATCACCGGGATTGACACGTTCAGGCGAATAGCCCACAAAGAAATCAACATTAAACCTCAAACCTGAAGTTTTCTCTATAATAGGAACACATACTTCCTCTGTTACTCCAGGATACACCGTGGATTCATATATAACTACATCACCCTTGCTTATCACTTTTCCAACTGTAGTACTAGCATTTATCAGAGGTGTAAGATCGGGATTATTGTTTGTATCAACGGGTGTAGGAACTGTAACTATATAGGTATTATAATCCTTTATATCGGTTATATCAGTAGTACACTTAAAGCCATTTTTCAGAGCAGTATTCAACAAGCAGTCCGATAGTTCCATTGTAGAATCATGTCCCATCATCAACTCTTCTACACGGGTTGTATTGGTATCATAACCTATTGTCTTATACTTTGTGGCAAAGAGCTGTGCCAATGGCAACCCTACATATCCCAATCCTATTACTGCTATTTTTCTACTGCTATCCGTCATTACTTGTAGTACTTTATCATAAAAAACTCATTTTTCCTTCTTTTATTGTATCACAATCAAAAAGTTGTAATCCATTGTTCGATCTGAGCAATCTGACTCTTGTATAGTTCAATTCTATCTTCTATCACGTCCTTACCCCACTTTGTCGTAGCATATCCATTGGCTCGCGATATAAAGGTTTCATCGTCCAAATCATCCTCTATCTCCAAGAGAGCCTGTAATGCCGATTGCTTTTTACCTAAAATATTCTTCAATTCTTCTATTGATGCTGTAAAAGAAATCTTATCTTCTATATATCTAAATTGTTTCCTTATATTGCTCATAACACCCTCTATCGTTAGCTTAATCGAAAAAATCCTCATTCACATACGCAAACGAGGATTATTCTATCTATATTAGTTTAATGATTGACATGATTATTTACCGGCTTCACTTTCGTCGCCGTAACCATATCCGTAACCATATCCGTAACCATATCCGTAACCATATCCGTAACCATATCCGTAACCATATCCGTAACCTTTTTTCGTAATAGGCACGGCTGTAAGTATCATAGCCATATTCTTGAACTTGTTGGAATCGTACAGCTCTTGAATATTCGGTAAGAAACGCTTATCTACCACACCAACACGCGAAACATAAAGCGTAAGGTCTGACACTTTGTTGATAATAACAGCATCCGCAATAACCTGTGCCGGAGTTGAATCCACTACTATATAATCATATGTCTCTTTCAACTTCTCTATAAGTTTTTCATATTTGTCTGTAAGAAGAAGCTGTGTAGCATTTGGTGGTGTTTTCTCACAAACAATATAGTGTAAGTTCGGCGATATCTGACTATGTGTTATAATATTATTTATATCGTCTTCCTTGCCAATCAAGTATTGAATTATACCATTTCTCTTATTCTTATCCATTACCTTTGATAACGAACGCTTACGCAAGTCCAAATCCAATATAATAGTCTTCTTACCCAAAAACGCAAACGACAAAGCCAAATTCAAACTAGTATGCGACTTTCCTTCACCTGGTATTGACGACACCATCTGTATAACCTTTTGCGATGGATCTTGCAAGAAGAATTGAATATTAGAGTGTAATATACGGAATGCTTCTGTTATAATATCTTTTCCACTTTCTGTAACTACAATATAATCTTCTTCTCTATCCTTTCCTTTTTCGGGTATTTCACCGATAATAGGTATAGAAAGTGCTTTTTCCACATCAGCTTTAGAACGAACTTTAGTATTGAAGAATTCCCACAAGAACATATATACCAACGGCAATGCAAAACCCAAAACAAAACCTACCAACAAGTACATAACTGTACGTGGCGCCACAGGAATACCGGTACCATTGGCAGCCTCAACTATCTTTGCATTAGATTCAGTGATAGCCAAAGTAAGTGCATTCTCTTCGCGCTTCTTCAACAAATACATATATAGTTCTTGTTTTATAGCTTGTTGACGTGTTACGTCTTGAAGTTCTTTCTGTTGTTGTGGAGTACTCGTTATCTTATTTTTAGTCATCTTTTCGCGTTTCAAAAGACTTCCTCTCTTTATCTTTATAGTCTCTACTAAGTTGTCAACAGAACGAACAACAGCCTCACGGGTGTCTTCTAACGAACGACGAATATTTTTTGCCGTAGGGTTATTAGCTCCCGAACTGCTGAGCATATTGTCATAATCGTTCTTCTTAAGATTGTAATTGCTTATAAGAGAATTTACGCCTGCATCATTTATAACACCATTGGGTATAAGATCGTCTTTGGTTGATGGATCAGCAAGATACTGCTGCAAATGCTGAACCATAGCCAACTCAACCTCTACGGCATTAAGTTCTTCATTCGACTTCATGCCTTCGGTGGCTATAAGGTTAGCAGCAGTGGCAGCATCTGTAATTTGATTTTCCGACATCAAAGTAGCTACTTGCTCATCTACACCTTCCAATTCTCCATATATCAAATGAATACGGTTTACAATAAAGTTTTCGGTATTCTGTGCTATCTTATTTTTATCTGTAATAGCATCTTCGTTATAAACGGCTATCAAAGTATCCAATATACGTTGTGCACGCAATGGATTGGAGTCCTTCATTGTAAGATTTAATATACCGGTAATTTTATCGGGACGGGTTACAGTAAGGTTTTCCAATAGAGCTTTGGCTCTGTTATAAATTGGAGCTACAGATATTTTGATAGACTTATCCAAATATTCTTCTGCAAAGAATCCGGTTTCATCGATAGAGAAACAATTAAGACTATCCACATCAACTATCTCGCCATACTGTGCTGTACCGCTTTTTTCCATCTCTTTCTTTGGAACTTCTAGTGTATAATTGTATGTTCCATCACCGTGAAGCAATACTTCCACCTTCATACTAACCTCGTTTGGCTCTCCTTTCTTATTCATCATTGTAAGACGAATAGGGCTTTCGCCATAAAGGTCTCTTTTCTTGAATACGGTGTTTACTTGATAGTTTACTTGTAGATTCAACTTATCTACAACTTTCGACATTAGCGGAGTCGATTGTAGAACATATATTTCATTTTCGAGCACCAATCCTTTACCAAACATACCCAAATCCTCAAACAATGCAGCCCCTTCGAAAGCCGAGGCGCCACCTGCTTTTTCGTCGCGGATAAGGATCATTGCCGATTCTTCGTATGTGGGAGCTTGCATTTTGGCAGCGATGAATGCTATTGCACCACACACTACCATTGATATTAAGAATATCCACCAATTGTGCAATACCATGAACAATATCTCACGGATGTCTATAGTAGTTTCTTCTTGTTCCTGCCTTCTTACGTTGTTGTTCAGTTGATTTTCCATAAACTCAGAGTTTATCAGTTTTATATTATTCGGTGTTTATTTAGACCACAGAGTTATAAGCGTAAACAAGTTGGATAGGAACGAAGCACTGGATGTCAATACCGACACATAAGTAAGGTCTTGAGTCCCCTGACGCTTACGGCGGTCGTTCGGCTCTACATATACAATATCGTCTTGTTGCAGATAGTAGAACGGCGAACTGAATATGTCTTTCGAAGTAAGGTCGAGGTTGGCAATCTCACGCTTGCCGTCTTTTTCTCTTATCACCGTAACGTTTTCGCGTTTGCCGTAAATAGTCATATCGCCCGAGGCAGCTATGGCTTCAAGTACTGTCATCTTTTCGTTGGCAACATTGACAACACCTGGACGTGCCACTTCGCCCATTACATACACCTTGTAGTTGAGCAACTTTACGATTACAACAGGGTCTGTAACATATCCTCCGGATATTAGTTTTTCTTCTATTATCTTCGAAACCTCTTGGGTAGTCAGGCCTCCAACTTTTATCTTGCCCAAAATAGGGAACACTATCTCGTTATTCTGAACCAAATATCCATCAGTCAATGGGTTGATATTCTGAAATTGGTTGTAACTGCTATACTGTGTGGCAGCCTGCTTGTTAGTCTGCTTATTGAAAGCCATAACAACTTGCGGACTTTCACTTTCGACCAATATCATCAGAATATCGTTATTCTGAATCCTCAACTCGAAAGTTTGTTGAATAGTTTCTACCGCACCTCTTTCGGCATCTTTCACGTAAACCATATTTTTCGGCGTATAACATGATGCAAACAACGCCATCACCGCCACAAAAGGAACAAACTTTAATATTTTCATATTTCTATCTATTTACAATACCAATTATGCGCAGAATTCTTGCAAAAAACTACTATGTAGTTAACCACAATCATTGCTCCAAACAGATGTAATACAAAATATTACATCCTCCGAGCAAACAAACTCCACTATATTATTCGTCTGCAAAGTTACAAAAAAAAGAGTAATGCTCCAAACTTATTGCAACATTTTTTCGGAATAATGCAAAATAGTTTTTATTATTGATCACTCATAAACTGATTTTCCCTCGAACATCAAATATTTTGCTAACGAACAATAGGGTTTCAAATATCGATAACAAATATTCGATTGCTCGAATATTACCATATCAAATGATCGAGCATTTAGGAGTCAACCTATCGAACATCCAAATAACAAATATTCGATTGCAAAATTTATTACCATCGAATGATGTATCAAGCAATGATTGAGAAAAAGAAAGAGATATTCAACAGTTTGAAACAAAGTGTTAGCAAGCGCAAAATATTTAGCCTATATAGGTGATTTTTTAGAAAAAGTAGGACGATTTTCATGTTCGTTTATCAAAAATTGGAAAAAACATAGGTTTTATTTATCATTGATATACAAGAAAATACAAACCATATAAAAGTTTTTCTTTTACGATTGAAAAAAAAGTTCTAAATTTGCCGTTGATTTTGTATTAGTTTTTAGATTGAAAAATCGAGATTATACACTTAGGTAAACAAAGATTTGACGAAATAAACATTTGAGTTATGATAGGAGTAAACAAAGTTATATTGATTGGAAACTTGGGCAAAGACCCTGAGGTTATTACGTTTGACACTGCCAAGAAGGCTACTTTCCCTCTGGCAACAACGGAATTTTTCAAGAACAAAGATGGTCAGAAGATTGAGCAAACCGATTGGCACAATATAGTGTGTTGGAGAGGTTTAGCTGATATAGCAGAGAAGATTTTAAGAAAAGGTACTCATGTGTATATCGAAGGTAAATTGCATACACGTTCGTGGGAAGACAAGGATGGTTACAAACGATATATCACTGAGGTAATGGCCGAAAACTTTACAGTGCTAGCAAACAAAAATCATAGCAATATACAAGATGAGGCAATACAACAACCTATAGACGATATATTGAACGAAAACACAGAACCTATCGAAGGTTTTCCGTTTTAACAATAGAACATAGTTTTTATTTGGTTATAAGCAAACAGGCATCCAAATGGATGCCTGTTTTGTTTGCAGTAGTCATAGCAATACTTCGACTTACACTGCCATTATTTCTTTTTGCTTCATATCAAATATCTTATCAGCCTCTGCTACAAACTTGTCGGTAATGTCTTGCACTTCCTTCTCTACTTGTTTTACTTCGTCTTCGGGAACGCCCTTGTCTTTCAACTTCTTCACCTTATCCAATACGTTGCGACGTGCGTTGCGGATATTTACCTTGCCTGTTTCCACTTCGCTTTTGGCAGCTTTGGCTAATTCTTTACGACGCTCTTCTGTAAGTGGTGGAATAATGATGCGCAACATATCGGCTTCTTGTTGAGGATTGAACCCCAAATTGGCAGCTTGTATTGCTTTGCTTATAGCACCCATCAAGCTCTTTTCCCAAGGTTGGATGGTGATATTACGTGGATCCGGTGTTGAAATATTTGCTACTTGGCTTATAAGAGTAGGTGTACCATAGTAGTCAACTTTTATTCCGTCAAGCATAGCCGGATTTGCTTTGCCTGCACGTATCTTGGTAAGTTCTGCTTCCAAGTGTTTGATAGCTCCTTGCATGTTGTTTTTGGCTTCGTCCAAACATGCTTTCGATAAATCGTTCATATCTGTTATGTTTTATATTTATATATGTTTCACTTCTGTTCCAATCTCTTGGCCTTCCACCACCTTCAGCAGGTTACCTACCTTGTTCATGTCAAAGACATATATGGGCAGGTCATTTTCCTCGCATAGGGCAAAGGCTGTAAGATCCATGATTTTTAGTTTCTTTGTAAGAGCTTCCTGATACGACAAGGTTGTGTATTTGGTAGCAGTAGGGTCTTTCTCGGGGTCGGCAGTATATACTCCATCTACACGAGTACCCTTAAGTATCACATCGGCTTTTATCTCCACAGCACGTAGTGCCGATGCAGTATCGGTAGTAAAGAAAGGGTTTCCGCTACCACCACCTATGATAACAACTTTGCCTTCCTCCATAGCCTCAATAGCTCTGCGGCGGCTCATCTCCTTACAGATAGGCTCTATAGCCAAACCCGAAAGCAGTTCAGTTATAACGCCTTGTTTCTCCAACTCGGCTTGAAGAGCCATACTGTTGATAAGAGTTGCAAGCATACCCATATAGTCACCCTGCACACGATCCATACCTTTTGCTGCTCCGCTAAGACCACGGAATATGTTGCCTCCACCTATCACTATAGATACTTGGACTTTCTTTTCCACCACAGTTTTGATGTCCTTAACGTACTGTTCAAGCATTTCGGGCGATATTCCATAACTTTGGGTTCCCATAAGCGATTCGCCACTAAGCTTCAATAATATACGGTTGTACTTCATAACTTATATACTTTTATTGTGTATCTACAAATCTTTGTTCTATTATCTGATATTTAATTTTTGATATTTTTACAACAAATGTTGACACTTTATGGCACAAACAAACAGCTATCGCCATAGCTCAAGAACCTGAAACCATGGTCTAGGGCATAGTTATAACCATCTTTCCACACGCCCCCAATAAGAGCCGATACTAGTAACAACAACGTGCTCTTGGGCTGATGAAAATTGGTAATTATACCACTTACAACATGATATTTGTAGCCCGGAGCAATCATCAACTGCGTATCGCCATAAAGATGATCCACACCTAAGCGTTGCATAAATGCAAGTACATTTTGCAAAGATTGCTTGAGTGGCACCTCTTCTTTGTCAGCCAATTCGTAGGGTTCCCACTGCAGTATATGCATCTCATCCAACGAGGGGTTGAACTGCAACTTTACGCCAAACCAATACAACGACTCCAATGTACGTACCGATGTTGTACCTACAGGAATAATAGGTTTGCCTACATGCGATAGCAAATGTTCCACATTGCTACGCGAAATCTCAATCTTCTCTACATGCATCTCGTGCCCACCAATAGTTTCTGAATCTACGGGTTTGAAAGTTCCTGCACCTACATGTAAGGTTATAAATTCAGTATCGACACCTTTCTTACGGAGGTTGTCAAACACTGCTTGGGTAAAGTGTAGTCCTGCTGTTGGTGCTGCCACAGAACCTTCGTGTTCGGCATAAACGGTTTGATACCTCTCCTTGTCGCTGTCCACAGCCGAACGGTTGAGGTATGGTGGCAGAGGTATAACTCCAAAATGCTGTATAACATCAGCAAAGGTCATCTCACTGTTATTCCACTCAAAGTCTATTAGCCAAGCGTTTGCAACAGCTTCTTTTCTATTTACTGATAGTGTAACCTCCTTGCCGTCAACCTCTATTGTTTTATACAGCGGAGAACCTTTCCACTTTTTGTTGTTACCCACAAAGCACATCCAAGTGCAACGTTGCCTTTGCTCGAAAGCAGTGGAAATAGCCATTTGGTAGGGTTCCAAACAGAAAATCTCTATCTGCGAGCCCGTTTCTTTTCGGAAAAACAATCGTGCGTGAATTACCTTGGTATTGTTGAAGACAAGCAAAGTATCCTTGTCCAAATAGTCCACAACATGATTGAATACCGACTCTTTAAACACACCTCCCCTATAGACCAACAATTTGGACTCATCCCTGTTTTCAAGAGGGAACTTGGCTATACGCTCAACTGGCAGAGGATAGTCGTAATCATCTATGGCTATTTGCTTTGGGGCTTTCATTGGTATCTGATTGTTCTATTGTTGTAAAAAACAGAGTATAATCTGTTGTATCTATGCACAATGGCTAGTTTTCACGCCAACAGACTATACTCTTTTTATGATTTTGAACTAAAATAAGTTTTCCAAAATACTGTCATCTACTATGTTTGGAAGCGTTACTTTCAAACGTGGTTCTGCTTCCATGGCACGTTTAATGGCGAATATTGCGCCTTCGTTTCTTGCCCAACTGCGACGTGATATTCCATTGTTTACATCCCAAAATAGCATGCTGTGCAAGCGACGGTCGCAATCTTCAGATCCATCTAGCACCATACCAAATCCGCCGTTGATTACTTCGCCCCAACCAACGCCACCACCATTGTGGATACTTACCCAAGTGGCACCGCGAAACGAGTCGCCTATTACGTTGTGTATAGCCATATCCGATGTAAATGACGAACCATCGTAAATGTTGCTGGTTTCGCGGAATGGAGAGTCGGTACCACTTACATCGTGATGGTCTCTACCTAATACTATCGGAGCCGATATTCTGCCATCTTTGATAGCTTTGTTGAACTCGGCGGCTATTTTGGTACGTCCTTCACAGTCGGCATATAATATACGTGCTTGCGAACCTACTACAAGATGGTTGGCTTTTGCGCCCTCGATCCATTGAATATTGTCGCGCATTTGTTGTTGAATTTCGACAGGAGAAGTTTTTGCTATCTCGGCCAAAACATTCATAGCTATACGGTCGCTCATATCCAAATCTTCGGGCTTGCCTGATGTACATACCCAGCGGAAAGGTCCGAAACCATAGTCGAAACACATTGGTCCCATTATATCTTGAACGTATGAAGGATAGCGGAAAGTACCATCCGCATTCATTATATCGGCACCTGCACGACTACTTTCCAAAAGGAATGCGTTACCATAATCAAAGAAGTACATGCCTTTGGCTGTAAGTTTGTTTACGGCTGCTACATGACGACGCAAACTTTCTTGTACTTTTTCACGGAAGAGTGTTGGATTTTCGGCCATCATCACTTTGGCATCTTCAAATGATACTCCCACAGGGTAATATCCTCCTGCCCAAGGGTTGTGTAGCGATGTTTGGTCGGAACCCAAATCGATGTGAATATTGTTTTCGGCTGCATATTCCCAAAGGTCAACCACATTGCCTTGGTATGCATACGAGCGTGCTTCTTTTTTTGCTATCGAAGCGTTTACGTGGCTAAACAGTTCGTCCAAATTGTCATACACCTCATCAACCCAACCTTGCGAGTAGCGTTTTTGAGTAGCATTGGGGTTTATTTCGGCTGTGATAGACACTACTCCTGCAATGTTTCCTGCTTTGGGTTGAGCACCACTCATGCCGCCAAGACCTGCGGTTACAAATAGTTTTCCGGCAGTATCGCCGCCTTGTTTGCGGGCAGCATTCAACACTGTGATAGTAGTTCCGTGTACAATACCTTGAGGTCCGATGTACATATACGATCCTGCAGTCATTTGTCCGTATTGAGTTACTCCCATTGCGTTGAAGCGTTCCCAGTCGTCGGGTTTAGAGTAATTCGGAATCATCATACCGTTTGTAACTACCACACGTGGAGCATCTTTGTGCGATGGATACAATCCCATTGGGTTGCCGGAATACATAACAAGTGTTTGCTCGTCTGTCATTTCCGACAAATATTTCATTGTCAACAGATATTGAGCCCAGTTTTGGAACACAGCACCATTGCCACCATAGGTGATAAGTTCGTGAGGATGTTGAGCCACAGCGGGATCCAAATTGTTCTGAATCATCAACATAATCGCTGCTGCCTGACGGCTTTTGGCAGGATATTCCTCTATAGGTCTTGCATACATCTTGTATGTTGGGCGGAAACGGTACATGTAAATTCGACCGTATTTCTTCAGCTCATCGGCAAATTCGGGAGCCAAAACGCTGTGAAACTTAGGATCAAAATAACGCAAAGCATTGCGGATAGCTAGTTCCTTTTCTGCCTTGGTAAGGATATCTTTACGCTTTGGTGCATGGTTTACACTGTCATCCCAAGGTTGCATTTCGGGCAAAGTAGAAGGGATGCCTTGACAAAGTTCGTGTTGAAATTCTACTAATGTCATAAATATTATTTTTTATTTTCGTATATAATCTTTTCAATATGTGTATTTTGTGTATTTAATACACTAAAAAGCACCTTGCAAAGATACGTTTTTTTATCGAATTATTTTAGCACAAATAAAAAAAAACGTTGCCAATATTTCAAAAAATTGTTCCAACAATTTACTTTCCTTGCTCAGTTGTTGTATAATAACTGCTCGACAAATTAGTAAATAATAGTGAAACACAGCAAGTCAGGTGTTCGAACATAAGAATAAAAATCGGGTGCTCGAAGATGAGAATATAAAACGAGTATCAATATACTCAACTCTCGAGCAACAGATATTCCAATACTCGACTATTGTGTAGATCAACATTCGAACGTTTAATACAAAACCACACGAGCATTTTATTCTGTTATATCGAATGATGTTTTTGCAATACTTCACCATATGTTTCAACATTTTAGAGAGCAAAAGAAAACCAGGCTACTCTACGCTAAAAAAAACAGCGCAACATGTTGATACAACGATACAAATATAAAAAAAAATGTCTTTTAAGGCAAAAATACCATTTTCGAACAAAAAAATGCTATTTTCCGAACCTGAAATAATAAATTATCAACAAAAGAATAGCAAAATATCAACAAAAGAAGATAATTTTTTTACACCAAAACACAACATATTTCATACCATACAATCACATGTAATACAATATATTAAACATAATATTTAGGGAAAATATTTTTGCAATCCGAGTATAAAATACAGCATTGGAGGAAAAAAAATTTTGTCATGTCAAATAATTTTCGGAAATTTGCACTTCGTTTTCATAGTAAACAGTGATTTAAAATAAGATATTAATTACGATGGCAAGAGTTTGCGAAATTACAGGAAAAAAAGTGATCACAGGTAATAATGTGTCTCACTCAAACATTAAAACAAAAAGAAGATTCTATCCAAATCTTCAAACCAAAAAGTTCTACATTCCTGAAGAGGACTTGTGGATCACATTGAAAGTATCAGCAAAAGGTATGCGCATCATCAATAAGAAAGGTATTTTGGCTGCTCTTACTGATGCTGTTGAAGCTGGTCACATTCAATTGTAAAACTAGTAGAATTAATTATTAATCTTAAAAGAAAGAGGTATTAAAAATGATTATTGTTCCTATTAAAGAAGGTGAAAATGTTGAAAGAGCTCTAAAGAAATTAAAACGTAAGTTTGAAAAAACAGGTGTTGTAAGAGAGTTAAGAGATCGTCAAAAGTTTACAAAACCTTCAGTAAAAGCGAGGGAACGTAGATTGAAAGCTATCTACATTCAAAAAATGCACCAGGAAATGCTTGATAAATAGGTAGTTTCCATCTAAATCAAAAAAAAGTGTTCATGAATATTTGTTCGTGAACATTTTTTTTTGTAACTTCGCAACATGAAAATAATGCAGACCATATCACAATTTATTGATTATATATCAATTGAGCGTAGGTTATCGTCGCTGACGGTGTCTGCATATAGTGTTGATCTCAATTCGTTTCTAAAATTTGCAGCCCAAAATCAGATAGAAAATATCGAAGATATTGATTCCATGCTTATCCGCCAATGGGAAATGAAACTATTGGAAGAAGATAAACTTACCAGTCGCAGCGTATGTCGCAAATTGGCAGCACTAAGGTCATGGAACAAATACTTACGTAAACAAAACATTGTAAAACAAGACTTTTTTGCAAAAGTTACCACTCCCAAAATTCAGCATCAGCTACCTGTATTCTTCCGCGAATCAGAAATGGAGAAAATAAAAGAAAATACATCTTTGTTTCCCGAAACGTTTGAAGGGATACGTGATTCACTGATAATAGAACTATTTTACGAGACAGGAATACGCCGTGCAGAACTTGTAGGACTAAGTGATAATAGTATTGATTTTGAAAACAATACAATAAAAGTACTTGGTAAAAGAAACAAAGAAAGAATAATTCCTATAGAAATAGATTTAAAAGAAAACATACTATATTACTTAGATATTCGTTATAATACCATAAAATGCGATACTGAAAAGTTCTTTGTAAGCGAAAAAGGCAAACCAATAACTGCAAATAAAGTAGGTGATATAGTAAAGAAATATATGTCTCAGGTATCAACTGCTGATCGTATAAGTCCACATATCCTAAGGCATAGTTTTGCAACACATCTATTGAACAATGGGGCTGATATAAATGCTATAAAGGAACTCTTGGGGCATAGCAGTCTTGCTGCCACACAGGTATATACGCACAACACTATTGAAAAGTTGAAGAAAATTTATAAATCCGCTCATCCAAGAGCATAAACAAAGGAGGTTTTTATGAATATTAAGATTAACTCTGTAAAGTTTAAAGCAGATCCGAAACTAGAAAGTTTTGTAACCAACAAAGTTTCGAAACTAGAACGTACTTACGACAACATCACATCATGTGAAGTTTCGCTAAAAGTTGACAAACCCGAATCTGACAATAACAAAATTGTAGAAATTCAACTTGTTTTGCCCGGACAAACGCTGTTTAACAGCAAACAAGCCGACACTTTCGAAGATGCAACCCTGCAAGTTGTAGATGCAACAAAGATACAGCTAAGCAAATACAAGGAACGCTTCAACAAAAAGAACGGAGAACTCAAATCTGATTTGTACGAAATGTCAAAAGAAGAAATTGGAGATGAGCAATTCGATGACTTAGAAGAATTTGATAAAGAAAACGAACAATAAATCGTTATTAATAATCAAAAATAAAGAGTGGCATGTATAATGCCGCTCTTTATTTTTTCGACTATTTTCTTGGCATTACAACTATCGACAAGAGAACATAAAAGAATATTATAACTAGAACCGCATACACTCCCAAAAACAAGAGCAACAACAAATCAATACCTAAAAACAAATATCTAACCTTATTATCTGCCCAAGAAAAGTTTTTAAACTTGAGTGCAAACAATGGTACCTCCAACACAAGCGATATCGACATTGCCACCGACAAAACTCCTATAAACCACGGATTAGACATAAGTTCAGCAAGACTTCCACCATCAAACCACGAGAAGAGCAACAATCTAGAAGGGTCGCTCACAGATAGTATTATCCCATAAGCAGCCCATACCATTGCATTGGCAGGTGTAGGAAGACCTATGAATGAAGATGTTTGCCTTTCATCAAGATTAAACTTTGCAAGTCTATACGATGACAATGCAGGCATAAGCAAGGCAACAAACTTCAACCATCCCATAGTTCCCATTTGAGAAGTAACGCTTTCCAAAAGCGAAAATACTATAAATCCCGGCGCTACTCCAAAGGTTACAACATCGGATAGTGAATCTAATTCTTTGCCTATTGCAGACTGTACATGCAGCAAACGTGCCGTCATTCCATCGAAGAAATCGAAGAATGCACCCAAGAATATAAATAGTGCAGCACAAATAAGATTACCTTGTAAGGCTTGCCATACGGCCAATGTTCCACACACAAGATTGGACAGTGTAATGATGTTTGGTATATGTTTCTTCATATATATCCTTCATATAAACCAAAAGAACCTGAGAAAACATGAACATATCATACTTTCATCAGATTCTTTAGTCAACAACAATTATAACAAAAAATCAATTATTCGTATTTCTTTACTATTTCTTTGAAATCGGGGTTATCCCAATACTTGCGGAATTCAATATCTATAACTGCTTTGGGTTTATAGATAAGAGGTTCTTCATCGCAAGCATATTTCAAGTTTTCAAGCACACCTGCCAAGTCGTCCAAACGTGCATAACATACTGCACGTAAATATGCAACTTGATGTGTTTGCTCCAAGCAGCAGTCCAAAGTACGTATTGCACCACTTGTATTTTCAGTCATCAGTTGTGCAAAAGCAAGGTTGTATGTACATTGTTTTGACTTCAATAGGTCAAGAGCTTTTTCGTAATCGCCATGTTTTAAGTATAGGATTGGCAAATTGTTTTCTGCTTCACGACTACCATATTTTATTGCTTCGTTGAAGTAGTATTCCGATAGTGTGTAGTCTTTCTTTGCCAATGCCAACAGACCTAAGTTGTTCAACACTTCGGGATTATTGGGTTCCATTTTCTTGGCAACATTTAGGAATCGTTCTGCTTCGCTGAAGTTTTCTAACTTAAAAGCAGCGGCACCTGCATTGCTCCAAGCCGACCATTCGTTGCTGTGATGCTCGGTAGCCCACTTGTAAAGTTTAAACTTCGAAGCGTAGCTGTGGTTGATATATGCTGCATACATAAGTTCTTCGAAAGTCAAATCCTGAGGAGTAAGTACTGCCAACTTGGCAAGTTCTTGGTCTGTTTTACGTGCCAACGGATAGTACAATGCTATTTGACAACGACGCAAGTCGGGGAATATATCGGTTTCCAACTCAGGGTATATCAATGTCATATTCCTAATCATCTGTTCACGCTTTACAACATTGCGTTGGGTTTCCACTACGTTGATGATTGCGTTGCGGTCTTCTATTGTAGAGTTTTCTACCATTGTAACAAAGTGAGTCCAGTCTTCGCCGGCTGCTGTAGTGGTTATAACCACTTCTTTAAGCAGTTTGTGTTTGTAGTATGCAAAGTCCTTTGCCTTTATACCTGCACGTTCGGCCATTTGTTTTATAACGTCGTTAAGCAAAGCTTGTGTCAGTTTCATACCGTCTTCGGCTCTCTTCTTTGACACATCAACGTTGGCTATCTCTTCACCTTCGGGCGACGACCAACCTGTTACGTTTATCTGCTTTGGCATACCATCACGCAATATAACGCGCTTAAGGTCTTCGTAGTTAGAAAGTGCATTGAATTTCTTATTCACGAAGAAGTTCCAATCGGCTTTATGGCTACCATTTGCATAATAAATATCAGCAGTTTCAGCTATACCTTTTGTTTTATCATAGTTGGTTGGTGCTATCGATACTTCGCCTATGATGGAAACAAGCGCAGATGTGTTACAAACTCCGTCGGCAATGATTACTGTATCGAAAACGGTAGTTTTAAGTTTTTGCACCAAGTCTTGCGAAAATTTACACTCATCGTCAGTTTCACTACAAGCGTATCCAATAGGAGCTAATACTAGTTTAGCCAATTCCATACCGGGCTTATAATCAACCTCGTCGGAATATACAAAACGTCCACCATTTTCATAATTGATAGTTACTCCATCTCCCTCAACTTTTTCACCTTTAAGCTGAATAGGGTTAAGTTGCAAACTACCACCTTTCCACTCTAGTATGGGTTGAATAAATACGGCAACCTTCTTGTCGAAGTATTCTGCAGGAATGGAACCTGCAAATTTAACCATCACTTTTCCGTCCATAGTCTCCATTGGATTTGGAGTAGGTTGATAGCGTACTGTGTTGCTGTTCTTAGCCATTTTTGAAAGTCCACCGCATCCTGCCAATATCAGTGGTACAAACAACAATGATAAAATCGATTTTCTCATATTTGTTATTATTTTATTGTTTCTTTTATGATAAACTATTACTATTTTTGTGTTCTAACATCGTTTTTTTACCCTTTCGTTACAAAAAAACGCACCTACCCAGCACAAAATATTTTGCTGTCGAAAAGGGTACATACTTAGCATATACATCTATATCACAATACATTGCAGAGCTGAAACTATTATTCAAACTCTTCAACATATTGTTATCTACCAAATTGCAAATGTACGTATAAATTTTGGATTATTTGCTATCTTTCAAAAAAAAATATTTCAGCACTAGTTTTTTCGAGACAAAAAAGGTGAAAATATCTCAAAATCGAGACAAAAAAACAACGGAACAAACGGGCTGAAAAATGATGATAGGGTATAAATCCGTTCACAATATACCATCAAATTCTTTACACCCGGGTATGAAGAGTTTGACAATAGGGTATCAAATCCATAAAACACTTTTATCTGTATTACAATACTTTAATCCCTACCATTAATTCATCGCCTTCTTAACGATTTTCCATCGCGATGTTTTTCTATTTTCCTCGTGATGTTTTCAAATCTACATCACGAGGAATTTTTAAGAGCATCGGCATAGATTTTTCAACAATAAGACAATATCAAAAATAATTCTCTTCATCCATGGCCGATTGCCAACGTTGTGGAAGTTTTGTTGCTGCACCTAAATTTTTATTTATTTATGCTGAATAAATTTACACTTACAAAGAGAGATATTCAACAAAAATATGTATCTTTGTAAGTTGGTAATAATATGCTTTTGTTTATAACGATGTACTTTTCAATCGTTTATTGGCATATTATTATTACAAGAATGCTAGTAAAAAACGAAAAAACGATAGAATAATATGTCAATAGAACTGAGCGAACAGGAAATAATCCGTAGGAACTCGTTGGCAGAATTGAAGAAATTGGGCATCAACCCCTACCCTGCCGACCTTTATGAAGTAAACGCCACTACTACCGAAATCTTGGAAAACTATCCCAAGGATAATACTTTGTATCAGCAGGTGAGCATTGCCGGCCGTATGATGAGCCGCCGTATTATGGGTGCAGCATCGTTTGTGGAACTTCAAGACAGCCATGGAAGAATACAACTATACATCAAGCGTGATGAAATTTGCGAAGGCGAAGACAAAACATTATACAACACCGTGTTTAAACGTCTTACCGATATTGGAGACATCATTGGTGTAAAGGGATTTGTGTTTGTAACACAAATGGGCGAGATAAGTATCCATGTAAAAGAGTTTACAGTGCTTAGCAAATCGCTACGTCCATTGCCTATAGTAAAGGAAAAAGACGGTGTGGTTTACGATGCTTTTACCGACCCTGAACAACGCTACCGTATGCGCTACGTGGACCTTATTGTGAACCCACAGGTAAGAGACACCTTTGTAAAACGTTCTCTTATTGTGAATACTATGCGTAACTACTTCAACGAACAAGGATACCTCGAAGTGGAAACACCTGTACTTCAACCTATCCCCGGAGGAGCAGCAGCACGCCCATTCATCACCCACCACAATAGTTTGGATATAGATTTATACTTGCGTATAGCCAACGAACTGTATCTAAAACGTTTGATTGTGGGTGGATTTGAAGGAGTATATGAGTTTTCGCGCAACTTCCGCAACGAGGGTATGGACCGCACCCACAACCCCGAGTTTACTTGTATGGAGATATATGTGGCATACAAGGACTATAATTGGATGATGACTTTCACCGAAAATATGCTTGAACGTATAGCCACAACCCTTCATGGTAAAAGTACAGTGAAGATTGGCGACAACGAAATTGACTTCAAACCTCCATTCCGCCGCTTACCAATGCTACAAGCCATCGAAGAAGCTACAGGCATAGACATTTCGGGAATGGACGAGGCTCAACTACGCGAAACCTGCACCAAACTTGGAGTGGAAATCGACGAAACTATGGGTAAAGGCAAACTTATAGATGCCATATTTGGCGAAAAGTGCGAACACAACCTTATACAGCCAACATTCATTATCGATTACCCAATCGAGATGTCGCCACTATGTAAACGACACCGCAACAACCCAGACCTTACCGAACGTTTTGAGTTGTTTGTAAACGGTAAAGAACTAGCCAACGCCTACAGCGAACTTAACGACCCGATAGACCAACTTGGTCGTTTCCAAGAACAACTACGCTTGAGCGAAAAAGGCGACGACGAAGCAATGTTCATCGATATGGACTTTGTACGTGCATTGGAATACGGTATGCCACCAACATCGGGTATGGGTATAGGTATCGACCGCCTAACT
>JAEIGA010004198.1_pt1 | contig 22318 bp, 21 predicted proteins | sample 9270691 | NCBI WGS metagenome assembly JAEIGA01 (sample SAMN17057246, study PRJNA624740) | gut metagenome | biome: biome; isolation source: fecal sample | host: Bos grunniens | place: China: Xizang | collected 2019 | reverse complement strand
TAATATTCCCTATACTTAGATTATAGCATAAATATCGCAAAAAGTCAAAAAAAGAAGAAGGCTTAGCCTTCATCTTCTTTATCTCTATCTAATAAACTTTTTGTTGCAAAACCTGCAATCATACTTTTTAAATCAAGTCCTAAAGAGTCTTGAGCAATCTTTAAAACTTTATCTATATTTTGACTTCCACTTTCAATTAATTTAGAAGATTGATCTCCATACATTGTAATACTATCAATTTGTCCAAGAGGTCTTGATACTTCTTTTGCAACTTGTGGAAGCACTTGACATACCATTTCTACGATAGATGCTTCTTTCATTTTTGCTTGAGCTTCAGCTTTCTTTTCAATACCTTCAGCTTCTGCTAAAGATTTTGCTCTGATACCAGCTGCCTCAGCTTCAAGTTTAGCCTTAATACCTGCAGCTTCTGCCTCTAACTTAGCTCGAATACCTTCAGCCTCTAACTTAGCGGCTTCCTTCTCTGCTTCGGCCTTTGCGATTCTTGCTTCAGCATCCTTCTTAGCTTTTTCAGCTTCAGCTTCAGCTTGTTGAATTAATACTGCTCTTTCTGCTTCCGCCTTAACAGTTGCAGCATATTTTTCAGCATCAGCTTGTTTTCTAACTAAAGCATCTAATTCTTTTTCTTTTAATGCAACTTCTTTTTCTTTTAAACTTGTCATTTTTTCTGCTTTAGCAATTTCCGCAGTAACTATATTTTCATTAACTGTCTTTTGTTGTTCAGCCTTTTGAATTTCATAAGCGGCATCGGCTTCAGCCTGTTTCTTATCTTGTTCAATTTTAAATGTTGATTTTCTAATTGCTAATTCTTTATTTTGCTCTGCTATTGCTGCATCAGCATCAACACGAGCTTTATTTCCTTCTTCATCAGCCTTTGCTTCTGCGATCTTTATTTCTTTTTCACTTTCTGCTCTTGCAATTTTAGCAGCCTTTTGAATTTTAACAATATTGTCTATACCTAAATCTTCAATAGCATTGTTGTCATCGGTACAACTTTGAACATTTAAATTAACAATTTCTAAACCAATATTATTAATATCATCTTGAGCATTCTCTTGAATTTTTTGAGAGAATAATTGTTTATTATTTACCAAATCAACCAAAGACATTTGACCAATAATTTCTCTCATATTTCCTTCTAACACTTGTTGAATATTATTTGCCATATAACGAGCATCTTGATTTAAGAAGTGTCTCGCGGCAACTTGAATTAATTCTGCTGTTTTAGGAATTCTTACATTCGCAACTGCATCAACATTAACATTGATAAAATCCGCAGTAGGAACTTTATTTGCTCTAATATCAATTTGAATTAATTCTAATGTTAAAATATCAACTCTTTCAAAAAATGGGATTCTAAATGTGGCTCTTCCTATAATTACTCTTGGTTCTTTTCTTAATCCAGAGATTAAATAAACCATATCCGGTGGACATTTTACATAACTTGCTGCTATGAAAATACCAACCAATGCCACAACAATACCAATAATAATTAATGTTACCATATCTTTTTATCTCCTTTTTTATTATTTAGTTCCTGTGCTACCAAAACCGCCTTCTGCTCTTTCTGTATCAGTTAATACTGAAACTTCACTAATTTCACAATTAATATAAGGCATAACAATTAACTGTGCAATTCTTTCATCTGGAGCAACTGTCATTGGCATTTTAGAATCGTTATATAAAGGCACAAGTACTGGTCCTCTATAATCTTCATCAATGACTCCTACACAATTTGCAGGTCTTAATCCTTTTTTTGTAGATAGACCGCTTCTTGCAAAAATACCTCCAAATGTTCCCTCTGGTAATTCAATAGCAATACCAGAACTAATCTTTGCCATTTTTCCTGGAGCAATAACTATTGGGTCTGGAATATTTGCATATAAATCCCAACCTGCTGCTTTTTCACTTCCACGAGTAGGAAGAATAGCGTGTTCATCTAACATTTTAATTTTTAATTCCATTAGAAGGGACTCTCCTCTCCATAAGTTACTGTAATATCATCCATAGGCTCTTTTTCATCATTAAATGATTTTGTAAGTGTTAACATAAAATATTCTTCAACAACTTCGCCTTTTTGTTTGATTTGTTTCTTTTTTGAAGAATGCCCTTCAAGTGTCCATTGTGAACTTTCTTTTGCGGCTTTGATCATATCTAATACTTCAGCCTCAGAATCCACACGATAAGTTTCTGCAGTTTTTGTTAAGTATTTCATCCTTTTGTCTCCTTTTTATTAAATATATTTTACTTCTATTTTATTGATGCCATATTCTTTCATTTCTTTTTCTTGAAATTGATTTCCATAAATTTTATTATAATGTTTTGCACCAACAAATACTATTTGTTCAATATCTGGATATTTTTGTGTATATGTCATTAATTGCGGTACTACATTATCTACACTATTAACTGAAATTGCATCAATTTTATTACCATCTTCGTAAACAAAAACATCTTGATTAACTGTGAATGGTTGTATCATAACTACTACTTTCTTCATTATTCCACCTCTTTATTATATTTCTATTACAGCCTGACCATATGGGAAGAAATAATAGCAATATGCTTCTTCGTTAATAACTAACCAAATCTCAATTGCGCCTTTATCTTCGGTAATATCAATTGCACGAATTTCTCCTCTATTTTTTAAGCATTCGTCTACTAAAATATTTGCCATTGTTTCAAGCTGTTCATACATACAATCAGTATATAAATTAAATACTGTATAATCTTTTCTTTCATTACATAAAAGCATAAAATAAATATCTTTACTTTTTTCTGCAAATGAAATAATTGTTTTTTTCTTTTCTCTTAATTTAGAATTACTTAATGCTTTCTCTTCTTTTTGAACCAATTGTTTATTTAAATCATAAACAGTTCCCATTTCTAATTCACTCATTTTATCTCCTCCTAAAAATCTTTACCTTTATATAATATTCTTTGATTTGAGCTACCTCTTAATTCTAACGATATATCTCTTAATTCTTCTACAAATTTTCCATCAATAAGAATATCTATATTTTGTAAATCATTTTTATCTAATTCTTCTAATAAATATCCTGTCCAAACAAAAGTTTTTATTGTAGGATATTTTTCTTTTGCTTGTTTTAACAAATCTTTTACAAAAGAAATATTAATTTTATGCAATGGTTCTCCGCCTAAAATAGATAAATTTCTTTGAACTCCATTTTGATTAATTAAATTTAAAATATTATTTATTTCTTTTTGTTCATCTTCTATTACGCGGCCACCTTTAAAATCCCAAGTTTCTGGATTGAAGCATCCTTTACATTGATGCGGGCACCCTTGCATGAAGACTGATACACAAATGCCTTTCCCGTTAACAACATCATTTTCATTAATACCTGAAATTCTCATAAACTTTTTCCTTTCTATAAATATATTATATCATTTTTTTTTATAAAAATCAAAAAAGGGCTGATTTATCATCAGCCCTTATATTTATTTCCAGTCAGTAAGTTTTTTACTATGTTTATATCTCATTTCAGTTTCTTGTTGTTTTCCTTTATTAAATGCAGTTTTATAATTTCCTGTTAAATATCCAGTTACTCTTCTAAGTTGTTGAATATTTTCACTACCACATTCTGGACAAGTATCATTAAATTCATCGGTATATCCACATGATAAGCAGGTATCGTTAGGAACATTAATTGCAAAATAAGGAATATCTTTATCCATAGCATAATTTACTAATTGTTCAAGAGCTTCAATATTGTTTTGAACTCCACCGTCTAACTCAATATAAGTAATACATCCAGCATTACTGTATCCTGTTAACTCACTTTCAATATCTATCTTTTTAAATGGTGACATTTCTTTCCAAACTGGAACGTGAATACTATTTGTAAAGAAATCTTTATCAGATACATTTTCAATTACACCATATTTGTCTTTAAATTTCTTCATTGATGTATAACACATATTTTCTGCAGGAGTATAGTATACACCAAAATTTAATTTATATTCTTCTTTAAATTCTGCGCATCTTGTTTTAAATAATTGTTCAATTCTTTTTGCAAATTCCATTCCCTCTGGTTCAGTATGATCTTTACCAATTAGGATTTGAAGAGTTTCCGCCATAGCAATTTGACCAATAACAAGTGTTCCATGCTTCATTGCGCTTTCTATTGTTTTACCATCATATCCTGCCATTAATCCATTTTCATACATAAATTTGGCTGAATCTGTATCTTGAGAAATAATCCATTTATATCTTTCAATTAACATATTTTTTGCTTCATGAATTTTTATATCTAATAAAGTCATAAATCTTGATTCAAGTGTTTCAATAACTTCATTTTCTTTTAAGTCTTTTAAATCTTTTTCATATGCTTCTTTTGCCATCATTGCAAGAGTTGGCATAATAATTGTAACTGGAGCGATATTTCCACGCCCATCTTTTAATTGACCTAAGCCATTAATATCATATCCATTATATGTACGACATCCCATTGTTGAAACATAAGTTCTAGGATCAAGTTTATTATATCCTGCATTAGTAGACCAGTCTACATTACAATAATTAGGATACAATCTTTTTGCAGTTGATTTAAGTGCTAATTTAAATAAATCATAATTAGGGTCTCCCTCTTTACGATTAACATCTTTCATACATTGGAAAATTCCACAAGGGAATACTGGTGTTCTATGAAGATGACCAATACCTTTTAAAGAACCTTCTAATAAAGCCTTAGTAACCATTCGTCCTTCTGGTAATGTGCAAGTTCCATAATTAATACTTGTAAAAGGAAGTTGATTTCCACTTCTTGATTGCAACGTATTTAAATTATGATACATACCTTCAACCGCTTGATTTACTTCTTTTATTGTCATGTCCATAGCATAATTATAAACTTTTTCTGAACATGCTTTATAATCTGGATCATCAATAGATAAAGTATCATATAAACTATAATCAATTTCTCTATCTACAATATATTTTAATCCATTTTTATAATGTTTATAAAAACTCTTTCTTACATAAGGCACCATTGTCCAGTCAATATGAGATGCACTTACTCCACCAAATTGTTGCAATGATTGCAATTGGAATATTACTGCAATTAATTGAAATGCAGTATTTACTGAATTTGCTGGTCGAACATCTGTTTGTCTTGTGTTAAAACCTTCTGCTAATAATTTATCAAAAGGAATAGTTAAACAGTTATGGTCGCCTATTGCATAATGATCTAAATCATGAATATAAACCATATTGTTTAAATGATTTTCTCTTGCCATATCACTTAATAAATAATTAAGTGCATAATCTTTCATCAATTCATTGCGGGCTTCACCCATTCTGCCGCCGAAAGATAATTCATCAACATTGGCATTTTGATTTTGAACATTTGTTGCCATAATTTTTTGTTCAATTGTTTGCATTAATTTAGTATTACGAGTTCTAACAGCACTTCTTTGATTTCTATAAAGAATGTATGCTTTTGCTACATCTTTTCTTTTTGTTGCCATTAATCCTTTTTCAACTAAATCTTGTATTTCTTCAATACCTGGAACATAGTCATCTGTTTTTTCCAAACAATATTGTTCCACATACTCTGCAATTGCTGCAGCTTTTTCTTTTGCGTATTCTGTAATTTCTCCATCCACATCGTTAAATGCTGCTAAGATAGCATTAACAATTTTTTGTCCGTCAAAATCTACAATTCTTCCATCTCTTTTTTGAATTTTAATCATTAAATAACCTCCTAAGCAATTATATATATTAAGGATTTGGAGTTTTGCAACTCCGCATTATATATGAAAATACTCGTATATCAATTAATTAGGTTTGCCAAAAGTTAGATAATTAGCCCACCAATCTTTATCTATTTCTTTTCCATCTTCATTAAAATAGCAACTGTGCCAGAAATCAAAATCATCAAAATCTTTTTCATCAGTCATAAATCGTCTACATATTTCCGCACAATTAGGCTTATCTTCTCTTGTTAAACTTCTTAACAATCTTGTTTTATCATCTGCATAAATCATAATAGGTTTAACTACAATTCTACTGTCTTGCAACAAGCAATTAATTCCTGCAATATTGAATACTCCAACATTTACTTTATCTTTAACAAGCGCATCAATAGGAGTTCCATAGAACCAATTATTAAAACTTGTTGCCTCAAGCATATCTCCATTCAATACCTTTTCAGCGAATTGCTCATTGGTTAAGTAATAGTAATCAACACCCTCTTGTTCATTCTCTCTAATTGGTCGTGTCGTGCAGCTGACGATACCATGAACAAAATCAAAATTAGATACTATCCATTTCTGGATAGTATCCTTACCAGAAGCACTTTTTCCAAAGAGAGCAATGACTTCATATTTTTCATCACTCATCTTCACATTCTCCTTTTGCTCTTTCATGAATTAATTCAACAGAGCCATCTTCATTTATTTTATTTATTTTATACAATTGATGTGTCAATGTTTTAGAATAAGTTTTAGTTACAAAAGTATCATCTCTTCTAATTCCAGTACACATAACTTTTGTTCCTCTTTGGAACCAACCTTTTTCAATAACTTTTTTAGTTCCATCTTCTTGTTTTTCTGAGATTTGTCTACCAAACATTGCAAAATATTCTTTTGTAAATTTAACTGTTACAACACCTGTTGTAGTTAAAACTACAATAGATGAATGAGTATCATTTTTACTAATAATAGTTCCTGCAATTTTAAAAGTTTGATAAATCGGAATATCTTTACCATTTCTTTTAAAAGTATAATCTACTACGGGAACTGGAGATAAACTTTCAAAATCTACAATACCATATTTTTTCATATCCATTTTTGCAAGTTCATGTTCATGATAATAAAAACATAGTGATTCCATCTCCCAAGCAGATAAATCTCCTTGAGCATATTTATTCCAAGCTTCTTGGAATAATAATGTATTATAACTTTCTAAAATTATATCATGATTATCTTTTACCCAATCTCTTGCGCTATCCATTACATTTTGATATATTTTATCCCACTTTGTTTGTAAGATACAAGAATATCCTTCTATTACTTCAATTTCATCCACATCAAAAAATTTATTATAAAAAGTTTCACAAGGTTCATCAAAGACATAATACTTTCCTTTTTTACGATAAGTTTTTAAATATTTATTAAATGTGAAAACTCTTTTTTGTAAATCTAATTCTTGTGGAATTAAATTATGTTGCAATAAACCATTAAAGTTTTGTAATGTTATGCGTTTCTTAGGCTCACAAGTTTTTGATAAATAATAAGCCATTACTAAATATCTTGCTTCTTGTTGAGCGACCTCCGCCCATTCTTTTTCTAAATTATCAAAAGCTCCTGCTTTAATTAAAGAAATCATTGCTGTTTTATTTAATGGACATTTAATCATAAAATCTGCAATACCTGTATAAGGTCTATTTTTTATAATTTGTTCTATTGTAGAACTATTCATTCCACCTAAAGCTTTCATTCCAAATAAAATTTGATTATTATCAACATCAGGTTCAAAACTATAATTTGATTTATTAATATCAACTAAAGATACTTGAATACCTTTTGCAATAATATCTCCCAACGCCTTTGCAGTTTTTGAATAATCAGTTGTTTTTTCTTTCTTTTGAACTACATTTCCAGATTCATCTTCTTCAAAATCATCTTCTTCTTCTAAAGCTCCACTATTAACAATAAGACAAGCTGTGTTCCAATAAATCGGATTCCATTTTGTTGCAATATACATTGTTTGAAAACCTATAAATGAATATGCCAATGCGTGAATAATACTAAAAGAATAACCCATTTGAGGACCAATACCACAAGTCCAAACATAATTTCCCAATTGAGGAGACTTTGCTTGAGTTAACACTTGTTCTCTTAATGCAGGAATCTTACTCATTTGTTTTTTACCAACAATTTTTCTTGCGGCATTTGCATCTTTTAAAGAAAAATTACAAATATCTTTATCCATTAACATCATCATTAATTGTTCTTGTGAAGGTGGAACTCCATGAGATTTTAAGAAATATGGTTTTAAAGATTCTTGTTCTTCTTTTGTTAATCCATATTCATCCATTTCTTTATACCATAAATTGATATTATTTTTGAAACGGATATATTTTTCCATTGGAGTTTCTTCTCCTTTTTCTGCAGTCATTAATCTCATTAAACCATTTGCGTCACTCATTTCTAAGATTGAACGAGGTTTAATTTTCTTTGCTGCCTGTCCGCCAACTTCACTATCAAATTGAAAGATATTTAAAATATCATTATTATGAAGATGCTTCCAAATTTCCATATCTTCAATAGGAAGATTTTCAGGTTGAAAATATTTATCATAAATTTCTTTTAAAGTTAAATCTTCATCTATTTCGCCATATTTTTGCAATAGTCTAATTGTTTCAGTTAATTTATCTTGAACTTCAGTTACCAAGAAATCATATTTAGTCATTCCCGCGGCTTCATCCATATGTAAATCCCATTGAGTAATAACTTCTCCTTTTGGGGTTCTCATAAAGCAACCGAATTCATATGGATCTTCATCAAATAGAATAACTCCACTTGCGTGAGAACTTCTTTTATTAACCAATCCTTCGATACCTTCCATAATCTCTAATAAACCTGGATATTGTTCAACTTCATTTATAAATAATTTAATTGGTTTTCTATCCTTATCTGGATTACCATTAATAACATCTGATAGTGGCCATAAAAATCCTCTTTCACTTGGAATTAAAGAAGATAAATACTGCGCGGTATCTACATCAATACCATCTGGATATTCATCCGTTCTATACCCTCTACATGCTGTTAAAATTGTAGAACGAGTTCCTTCTGTTCCAAAAGTTGCTATCAAAGTACAACCTAAATTTTTTCTTGATAATTCATCTACATCAGAATTAAAATGTTGACCTCTTTCTTCTTTAATTTTTTGAAGAATAAGGGGACGCTTTGATGGACATAAATCTAAATCAATATCTCCAAGTTCAACTCTTTCTTTATTTAAATATCTCCAGAAAGGTAAGTTCCATTTAATCGGATCTAATTGAGTGATTCCTAAAAGATAATGATTTAAACCTGAACAACTTGACCCTCTTCCTGCGCCAACCATGCTTCCGCACTCCCAAAATAAATTAACATAATGTTGTAATGTTACTGGATATGCAAACATATTAGTTTCCAATTTCTCACTAATTGTTTTTTTAATGTCAGCCTCTTCTTCTAATCGTTGGATATATTCAGAATGTTCTTGCCAATCTAAACCTTTTTCTTTTAATGCATCCCAACATTGATTTACCCAATATCTTTCAACTTTATCATCTGATGTAAACATTGATTTTAATATCGGATAATTTTCCATTTCATCTGCATGCGGATTATTAACTCCCCACCAAGCAGATTTAGGATAATCTTTAACTTCTACTTTTGGAATTGTTTGTTTATGAGATAAAGAATAGTTTTCAATTTTATTATAAATTTCCATACTATTATCAAACATTTGATAAATATATTCTTCATCATAATCTGATTGTTTTAAATTTTCAACAATTTCATCATTTGATTGAAGATAAGCATATTCATAAAACTCATCTACTTCACGCTCTCCACCTTTAGAATTCAAATAAGATTTGTGAACAAATCTATCTTCTTTCTTTAAATAGTGAGCATCTGAACCAATTACCATTTTACATTCAAATGCTTTTGCAATAGATAGCAATCTTTTATTTACAACTATCTGATCTTTTGAACATCCTGGCGCACATTCAATATAAAAATCATCTCCAAATAATTCTTTACACCACAATACAAAGTTTACTATATTATTGTGGGCTATTGTTGCCCCATTGACATCTTCAGTTTTTTCTGCTAAAATAAGATTTAGAGTGTTTGAACTTAATTCCCCACCTAAGCAGGCGGTCGTTGCTATTAAACTATTCGGATACTTTTGTAAGATTTCTTTTAAATCATCATACAAAGTAACAGTTCTTTCTAAACCTCTATCCCAATATGAATTCAACCAAGCTCTTGAAGACAATTCTCTTAATGCTCTATGTCCTTGTTTATTTTTTGCGAGAAGAATAAAGTGATAATATTTTTGATTATTATCTCTTGTTGCTGTTAAATATATTTCATTTCCTAAAACTACTTTAAAATCTTTTGTTTCTTCTTTAGCAAGTAATTCATTTGCATAAATATTTACTTCCATATGAGAAGATAAAGTTTCATGATCTGTAATACATATACCAGATAATCCTAATTCTACTGCTCTATCAATTAAGTTTTTAGGTCTATTAATTGCATCAAGTAAACGAAGATTACTATACATTGTATGTGTGTGAACTTCTAATCTTTGTTTCCCCATTATTCTCCTCCTTTAAAAAATTATCTTATAATAATATTATATCATTTTATTTTTAATTCTTCAAATATTAAATCTTTAGGCAATAGATTTTTACAAATATAAATACTTGCAAATGCAGGTGCCGCCCCTACTTTACCATTTTGTATGAACTTAATTCGTTTATCAAATATCAATGCTTGGCAATCTTTTAAATCTTCAAATCGACTTTGTCCTTGTAAAGTTGGTAAAGGTAATAGCATTGCATAAGGTTTATTTAATTGAGTAAGTCTTTTTAATATTTTATCTTTAATACTATATGGCGGATTGCCGATGATAATATCATAAGGCTCTTCTGGTTCATAAGTCAAAAAATCTTGATTAAAATCAATATGACTATATATTACTTTAAAACCTTCTTCTTGAAAACATTTTACATATTCACTATCCTCGTAATCAAAAGGGCACCAAATTGTAAAATTTTTATTTAAATATTTAATAAGAGGAGAAATAGCATATCGTGGAGTAAATGTTTCATCCCCTTTAGTTGTTCTATCTGCGGTTAAATAACCTTGATTAATTGGCATAATTATTCTCCTTTATTTTTTTATTAATACAAGTTTTTCTGAAGCACGAGTTACACATGTGTATAGCCAACGTCGATGCTCTTCTGCATTAAATGGAAAAGTTTCTTCAATTACTAAAACTTTATCCCATTCGCTACCTTGCGCCTTATGTCCTGTAATTGCATAACCGTAAGTAAATTCCATTGGAGGTTGAATAAAATATTTTTTACTTCGAGTCATTTTATAAGCGAGCATCCTATCTACTTGACTTTCTCCAGTTAAAATTAATTTTTTATCCATTGTTAGAGTTCCAAAATTATCTCCTGTATCACTTTTAAAATTTGCAACTAAAGTATCTATTTTATAAGGTTTTTCATCAGGACACATAAAACCTGGCACCTTAATAAAACTTGAATAACAATCATGTATTGTCCCTATTGTTCCATTTATTAAAACGCCATTTTCATTTTCATCCATGAACTCCCAATAGTTACGAAGACAAATAACTTTATCTCCATCTTCTGGCATATCCCCACGACCTAACAGTTCTCTCATTTGATTATTCAATGCAATCCTTTTTGCATTAGTTGCTACTAATACTTGGTCTGCCCATTGAAGCATCCCTGTACTTAGCTCCTCTTTTGAAAGAACTTGGACGTCCTTTCCTTTATATAGTTGCAACGGTTCTCCTTTTCTTACTTTCATACTTAATTGAATAATTTCAGACTCTGCCGCTTGACGCATAATCTCATCAAGAAAAATATGAGGATGGTCTAGTAAACCATTATTTTCAGACTTATCTATTGGGGGAAGCTGTTCTGGGTCTCCTAAAAAGATAAAATGAGATTCTGGATGTTTTGCTAATAGAGTTACCATTGATTGGGGAACCATTGAACATTCGTCAACAATAACAAGAGGATAACCAAGAAAAAGATTTTCTTTTTTCCCAAAAGTTCCATCCGCTCTAATATAAAATTGATAAAGCAATTTATGTAAAGTAGAAGTATTTTTATTACCTTTCTTTTGTAAAACCTGTGTAGCTTTACCTGTGTATGCAGTAAAAATAACTTCATTTTCATCGAGCCCTAAAGCCTCAATAATAAATTGTACAAGTGTTGATTTTCCTGTTCCCGCATACCCAGATATTACAGTATATCTTTCTCCTGCATGAAATCTTTGAACTGCAGTTTTTAAACCTTCTTCTTGTTTTATTGTTAATTGCATTCTTTTTACTCCTTTAATTTTATTATAATTTATTATATCATATTTTTATATTATTATCAAAAATTATATTTATTTCTACCCGTCTCTTCAAAATCTTCAATAAAAATTTGAGGAGAAACTCTTCCCATCCATATATTTTGATTACATCTACCAATAATATTTAATTTAATATATCCTTCTGTAATAAGAGAATCATATTCCTCTTCACTTGAACCAAATTTTATTAAACTAATTTTATTAGGAAGAGTGATTTTTAAAGTCGGTTTGCCCTTATCTTTTCCCATTAATGTAATCATTTCTTTTGATACTTTTAAATCTTCAATAGCAATATACGCCTCATCCATATCTTTGCCCCAAATATCTTCTAAAGCGGCGATATCTAATATATCTTCAGGTTTTACATCTACACCCTTATAAATATAGTCAACAAAGTATAACGGTTCTGATGCCATATTTGCAAAAGCAATATCTGTTTTTTCTAAAAATTCTTGAATATTCTCATAAGGAATAGATATACCAAACGCGCCTTGATGTCCCTCTGCGTAATCTACCAAACCTGTCTCTGAACATATGTCTTTAAAATTTAAAATACCAGATTTATCATAATTTCTTGCAGAACCTTGATATTTGGTAAAAGATTCGCTATCTGGAAAGAAAGGATTGATCTCTTCAGTTCTTGTCAAAATACAACAAGGTCTTTGATATTTTGCCATAATTTTGTTTGCACATAATCCTGCAATATTTTTATCTATCTGACCTGGTTCAATTAAAAATAAAATTACTTTATGTTTTAATAAATCTTGACTAACTATCATATCCTCTAAAAATTCCATACAAGCATCTTGCGCCCTTGTCTGTCTATTCTTAACATTCGTTGCGGTTCTAACTGCTTGTTCTACAACCTTTTCCATGTCGCCTGGTTTATGCCCTCTTTTAGTTGAAGGAACCATTTCAAATGCTTTATATTTAAGCATTGACCTAAATAATAAATCTTTTTCCTCTTGTGTTCCACTTCTTTGCATCGCATTAATGAAAGGAACCACATAGAAAGCAACTCCCATTGGCGTTAAATTTGTTCCTAATGAAAAACTGTTTTTGTCTGCCATATAAGTAAAAAATGGATTCTTCAATTGTTTAAATCCTTTATTCATTAGATGTTTAGTTTCTATTGAGCGTAAGCTCATCATATCTGCACAATTACCAAGAGCAACTAAATCTAAATAATTATTGGCATTATTCACTCCTAATAATTTATCTAAATAACGACAAAATTGCCATACTATGCCAACTCCAGAAAAATCCTTATTAGGATAATCAGATAACTGATTATTAATAATAATTGCATTTGGACTTGTTCTATCTGCTTCATGGTGATCTAACACAAGAACTGTTGTTCCATTGTCTTTTAATTTTGTATGCTCTTCGTAATCATTACTGCTTGAATCTGCACATAACACCATATCATATTGCAATGCTTTTTCAAAACAATCATTTAATCCATGCTCTTTTCCAGAATGAATATAATAATCTATATTGTTTTCTACAAAAGCTGGAAAAAAATCATATAAATAATTTAATAATAAAGCAGAACTTGTATATCCATCTGCGTCTGAATCTACAACAACAAAAATCTTTCCATTATTTTTAATTGTTTGAATTAGTGCGGTCGCGCCCTCTTTTAATCGAGACTCTCCTAAAAGTTCCATACTATTAATATCACTATCTGTTGTATTTAAATAGTGATGTATTTCATTTAATGGAATACCCCTATTTGTTAAAATTGTTTGAATTGCATTGTAATTATGTATATTTTCATTAATTAATTTATATCGCATATTTTATATTCTCACTCTTTCTTTAAACATTTGCATAAAGGTATCTGGGCCCCGATCTATCGGACTCATTTTATACCCTAATAATTCTTTCTTATCAAACATATAAGATATTTGAACATAGCCGCCGTACTTGCTATGAAAACCTTTTAATTTATTTGTCCATTTGCGCCACTCTGCGTCCCCAATTGCTATAAATTGTTTATCAAAAGCTACAATAATTTCTTCTACTCCAAGCCCTAATAATAAATCAATTTGATAACTTGTTAATGAGCTTCCGCAACAGGCAACAGTGATATCATTTTCTTTACCGAAATAACTTTCATATAATAAACAAAACTTTTCGCCTTCTCCAATAATAGCCTTTTTTACTAATTTAATATTTTCTTTGCTATTGTTTAAATTAAAAAAATTAAATCCTAATGGATGATTAAACATTTTACCATTTATAATTGCAGGTTTATATTTTCCTTTTGCTTCGTTTTCTTTGACCAAAGTTCTTTCTCTTATTCCAATTAAATTATTGTCTATATCATAATGTGGAATAATAATACCTTGAGAAGAAGGGTTGTATCTAATATTATATTTTTTTATTATATCATGCGTAATGCCTTCATCTTCCCAATCTAATAATCTTGGTTGGGGCATATATTGTAAAATTTCATTATTAAATTTTTTATATTCAACTATTTTTTCTTCTTCTTTTTTCTTTTGTGCAATTTCACTATATCGTTGAAGAATACCCCAATCTTGCAAAAGCACATCATCTGATTGAAAATCTTCTTCAAAAGGCGGAAGATTAAAATAATTAATAATATAGTTAATTGCATGTGGCAAAGGCATATCGATATCTTCTCTAATTTTTTTTACTTTTATTACTAATTCAAATATGTCAAAATAATCACAATTTGTATAACAATGAAAACCATGACTATTCTCATAATAATATAATTTATGAGAACCTTCTCCTTGCTCATTATGACAAATTGTATCACATATAAAAGTTCCATTCATTGCGGGTGAAGGATTTCCGCCTAATGCAGCAACGAAAGAATAAACATCATCTAATGAAAGTAATTCATTTTTAATTTTTTCACCATATTCTTTTAATGTTTTTTCTTCCATTGTTTAACCCCCTTAAAATGCTGAAGCAGTTAATTTTTTTGGTGTAATTTTAATCTGTAAATCTTCAACCTCTTGAATTTGATATTGATAATTTGTTACAAACATTGGTTCAATTCGACATGTTCCTCTATCGCTCTTACACCATAATAAAATATCTTTATATTGTCCTCTTCTATTTTTATATACTGAAATTTTAATATCAGGTTCTGGATAACCATTTCTTAATAAAACAGGTTTTAATGCTTCTTTATCTTCTTGACTCACCTGTAACATAATCATACCTACGTCAATCTTATCTGCAATACTTTTTGCTCCTCTTAATAGGTTTTGATCATATTGTTGAGCAGTTAAATAATCAGCATTTAATTGTGTAGATGTCAAAATAAATACACCATATTCCGCGCAGATATCTTTTAATCTTACAGAAATCATAAATAAAACATTATCTTCTCTTAAACCTTTAATTCCTGTTTTTGAAGATACTTCACTTAAAATTTTCATACTTGTATGCAAATAATCAAAAAATACATATTTAGTATCCCATTCCATTATTCCATATTTAATTGTATTTTCAATATCTTTTAATGAAAAGTCTGGAAGTCTTTTAATTCTTAAAGGACAATTTTTTAATAATTTCGCAGCATATTTAACACGCTCTAATTCATCATCTTCATATCTATTATAAACGATATGTCCTTCATTTACATTTGCTAAAAACGCCAACATCATAGTTTGCACTTCATCTACTTCTTGTTCTGTTGTAATATATAATGTTGGTTCTTTTGTTCCATTCTTTTCCCATTTACCTGTCTCTTTATTATATAATTCATCACATGCAATCGAACAAGCGTCTGCAATCATAGCTCTCGTTTTACCTACACCCGTTGCAGCAGATCTTAAATAGAACTTTTTTAATCTGGCTCCTCTTGTAACTGAATTAATTAAATTGCCAAAAAGAGGATATCCATATTCTGGGTTTTCTTGAAGTCTTGCAATTAACTCTTCTATCTCATCTCCCGCTTGACAAAATTCTGTGTTCGCATCATCAACATAAGTTAATCTAATATCTGTAATTTTTTTATCAATAATTTCTGCAATTTCTTCTAAAGATGTTGCATCAAGCCAATCTTCTTGAGCCTGTTTCTTTTTTATATTTAAAATATTATCAACGTCATATAACCAAGACATATCCATTCCAATATTTTGATACATTCTCATCAAAGTCATTTTTTTCATCCTTTGATAGTAATAATCAAAAGTTGCCAACTGAACTGTTTCAGTTAATTTCTGTAAGTACTCGCGCCCTTTATTTGTCTTATAAATCGCAAGTGCGGTTGGTCTTTGCTCAAGATAATCTTCTATTGCATTAATAGTTATTTCTTTTGCCCCTAATGCATGTATATTAAACATTGAACCAAAAAGAACTTTATGAAATTCTTCTGTAAAATCTTCTTCATTAAAAAAATAGTTTTGATTATCAAGAAGTGATGGCTGTTGATAAATACCACCTATCACTTGAACAATAGATGGAATATCTACTATTTGTGTCATATATTATACCCCCAAGTTAAATAATTTAGGTTCTTTTCTTTTGACTTGCGGAGGTTCAATTTCAACCTCAATAATATTCATTGTTAATTGTTCTTGAGTAAATTGTATATTTTGAGTTTCCGCCAAATATAAACTATAATAATAATTATGAGCGTCTTGATATACATAAGGAATTATTCCAATTCCATTATTTGCTTTTTCTATTGAGTTTTGTTTAATATCAAACCACCAAGTTAAAGTTTTTAACATTCCAGAATAAGTATATTTATATTCTTTTTGAAAACTTTGAATTTGTTTTTTTATTCTTGCAGATACTGTTGTTGTTTTAAATAATTGTTTAATATAAGTTTCCAATGCAATTAAATCTTTTTCTTCTTTACTTTTTGAATTATCATATGCTTCAAAACAAGTCTTATGTACATAGCGTCTTCCATCTACTGCTACACACTCTTCCTTATCTCGATTAAATTTTTGTTCGCATTGTTTACAAATTACCCAATGAGCCAATATATTCACCTCTTTTTTGAATATTCTCTATATATATTATATCATATATTTTAATAAAAATCAATAAGCCCACGGAACCCGCGAGCCTATTTTTTTATGTAAGAATTGTAAAAGAAATTATTTTATATTATCAATATTTAAAGAATATCCCATAATTTCTCCAACTGATGTAATTTTTCCTTGAATTGTTATTTGATCTCCTATATTTTTATTAAATATGAGTTGCAATTGTTCCTCATTTTTAATATAACAAGTAACATCTTGTAGCCAATATTTGTCCTTATTTGATTCGATACTAATATAATCTCCATCACTATCTATTACATTAATATAGCCAGAAATTTCTACATATGTATTATGATATAAATTTTTTGCTTTTGCAGCATTAGCTTCTAAATCATCAAATAAAGTTTCAATATTTATAATTTTATATTCAATATTTTCTTTTTGTTCTATTATATCGTTTTGAGTAGAAGATTTTGTAGATGAATCATCTCCGCAGCTACCTAAACAAATAATGACTAATATTATTAATGCCCAAAACCATATTCTTTTATAAAAAGGCTTATTCATCTTTTATATCCTCCTAAAAACTATTTTAATAATTCTTTTAAATCTTCAACGATAAGACTTAATGCTTCTGTTTGTTCTCTTGAGATTTGACTAACTTTCATTCCTCTGCCTAAATATTTATCAGTAATTTGAATGATACGAGGTTGCCAATTAGCATTAAATTCGTCTTCTGGATATTTTTCAATTAAAGCGTTAATTACTGTATTAAATTCTTCCATTAAAGCGTCAAAGTCTAATTCAATTGCTGCTGCTAAATGTAAATTACTTCTTTCATCTGTAAAGAATTCTTTACCGTCAACTTGAGCCTGTTGGTCAATAGCATCTTTAATTGCGTTAACTAAATTATTATATGTGAAATCTATATAATCGGGCGTAAATGCAAATCTTGAACCTGCCATATATCTTTCTGTTCCTCTGATAAATAATTTAGTAGAATTTTTTCCATTATCTTCTACTGTTCTTGAATAGCCAATTATATCTGTTAATCTTGAAACAATATTTGTAGCTCTTTTATCAAGAGTAGGAACAATTTTATTATATTCATGTCCACTTTCATCTGCAAATACTTTATCAGTTGCGTGACTGATTAGCACAAGACCATAATTCATTTGAACAATATTTCTTAAACATTCATCAAATTCTTGAGCGACCATTCCATATCCTTTACCAAAAGGAATATCAGAAATTGCGTCAACACCAAATCCGCCATCAGATCTTTTTGCATTTGCACAAATATATTTTTCACAGTATCCATAAGCAATATCTACTGTATCTATTACTATTGTTGAAAATCTTTCTTTAACTTTTTCATCTTTTAATTGTCTTAAAACTTTTCTAAACTCTGCCCAACTATTTACAGGTTGTGCCATAACACCTGCCAAAGCATTGTATCCTTTTTCAAATGCTAATAATAAAGCATTTGGGAATTTAGATGCTATTGTTGTTTTTCCAGATTTTGGTTCCCCATAAAAGAAAACTGTATATCCGCGCAAATCTCTACTTACTTGGTGCGGAGTTAATTCTAATAAATTTATATCTGCCATTTAATCCCTCTCCTTTTCTTTTATAATATTTCTCTAAAAAGAGGCGTATTCGCCTCTTTAATTAGAAACTAAAAGGTGCTACTTTTGCTGCTGGTGCAGCTGGAGTTGCTGGGGCAGGGATTGCAGAATTTTTACTTGCTTTATAATCTTCTGCTCTCTTTTTAATATCTGCTAAAAGCACTTCTCTATCTTGCATAGCTTTTTGAATATCTTCAACTGTCATAGTTTCTTCAACACCAAATTCATACACTTTTGATTCAGGGTATGTTCCTGTGATTAACCATTCTTTTGAACTCTTATTTACAGTTCTTACTGCTGGTTCACCAAAAGCAGACTCTTCTGTAATTGTAATTACTTTTGATTCACAATTAATTACTCCCCATACTTGTGTATAAACAGGTTCTGCAGATGAAGCTCCTAAATTTTCAAAATATCCAAATCCTCTTTCATCTGTTAATTTAAATTCAACAGGAAGAATTGCATTTCTAAAATTAAAGATTGCTCCCTTAACTGTTAAGTAATCAGCTTTAATATTTCTTTCTGGATCTGCTTCTACTCTATTTACTCCAGTAATTAACATATCTGCCTTCCAAGTGTTTCTTTGAGATTCTTCGCATAAAACAGTTACTAAAGTTACAAAACCACCTTCATTAACTTTCATAGAAACCAAGTTTCCATCTTGTGCATAAAAATCATTTAATGCCAATGCTGTATCAATTTTAACTTTTAATGCGTTATCTTTTCCAACTGATAACCAAGTTTTATTTTCATCAATAATTTTCTTTAAGTTTGTAAATGTTGCATTTTTTGTTCCTTTGCTACTTGTTTCTGTTACATAAGTAAAGTGAACAGGAATAACATTTAATCCAGCTTCATCAACTGCTACTTCAATTGTTCCTGCGATAAACTCTTTACCAAAGTTTTCAGATTCAGTATTTTGAACAGTTTTTACTGCTAAATCGTGTTGATAAACATATCCTTCTACGTGTTCTCTGTTATAATTTGATCTCATATTCTTTTCTCTCCTTTTATTTTTTCATAAATTTTTAATCTTTTCTGTATATTTATATTATATCAAAAATTTTCTAATTTTTCAAGTATTAGCCCTTCGCTGGCTTCCTTCCGCACCCTTTACTCTCAGGACAATAGCCAAGATATTCACACTTTGGCATAAAACACATTTCAACTAAAGTTTTCCATTCATCGCTATATTCAGACAATGCTTTTGCCATATCTCTAAATAGTTCTCTATATTCCCAATATGCGCGAGTACACATTCTTTGTCTTGACATATCTGTTAGATTTCTAAAGTTATGTTTACATGTGATTTTTGTTGTCATCCCAAGAGGTAGCAATAAAGCACAATCTTCTCTTGGCACTCCTTCATTTTCTAATTCTAATAATGAATCTTGAATAAAATGCATAGTTTCATGATACATCACTTCAGCTTTTGCAGAGATATTTTTTGGAATGATATAATCAAATCCTTTTTCATAATCAATATATCTTGTACTTGCTTGAAGTCTTGTTGGCGCGCCTCCAATGTGAGTGTACCATTCTCTAATCACTCTTGCTGAGTATCCATCGATAATCATATATACATCTGGAAATTCTGTTGTACGTCCGTGCCCATCTTGAATACATTTTAAACCTCTTTTGTAATTTTTTACATCATCGTTTGTATCGCTTCCCCAGCATGCTCCAGCATACTTGCCTATCATTGTAATAGGATTTTTACAAGTATCCTCTGTAATAGTTACAATACCCATGTCTACCTCCTAAAATGTTGTTAATATTTTGTCACAAATTCCAAGTTCTAATGCTTCATCCGCCAAAAACCATCTATCATCTTTTTTATGAAGCTCATAATCTTCTTCTGTCATTTTAGTATTATTTAATGTAATATCTTTTAATTTTAATAACAGTCTTTCATAAAAGTTTGCATAGTTTCTAAATTTACCAGCATCAGAAACCCCCATAGAAATTGAACCTTCGTGAAATAAGAAAGATGAATTTGGATATGCATATCTTTCTTCTCCTGTTATAAAAATAAAGAAACCTGCGCTATATGCCATTCCTGTATTTATTGTATGAATAGGAGTTTTTGATAATTTAATAGCATCAATAATTTTTAATGCACCAGATAAAGCGCCGCCATTAGAGTTAATATATAATTTAATAGGCTCTCTTTCTTCTCTTGGAAGATTTGCTTCATCATCTACCCTATTCCAAAAGCGAATAATATTATCAACTGCATCTCCAATTTCGTCATCAATATCTCCTATGTCTAAAAATCTGTTTAAATTATTGCTTGAGTGTAAAACGTCTCCAAAACTTTTAATTTCATTTCTGTTTAATTCTAACATTTTCAAAAGGTCATAATTTTTTATCATATTTTTTAATCTCCTTTATATATTTTCTTTATAATTTATTTTATCATATAATTTAAAAAAAATCAAAAAAGCAACTTTAACCGTTGCCTTTTTGACTGTTTAAACCAATAGAGTCTGACATATATAAATCAATATAAAATTTTTCTTTTTCATCTAATTGTTCTCTCGGACAGGCTTCTAATACTTCAAAAGTAAAATTCCATATACCCAATGATTGCATTGCTTTATATAATTTATTAGTTCCAGCATTATCTATTCCAAGTCCTGCTTTTATATGATTTTTTAATCTATCTCCAATATTTACTGACTGACCTATATAACAATTTTCTTTATATTCTTTATGACTAATTTTATAGATGCCACAAACATTATCTGCACCAATTCGTGAACATAAAGTATTTGTTTCCTTTTGAAAATAAGTTGACCAAATTAATTTACTTAATACTTCTGGTCTGCTAATTTGATTTTTAATACTATTTAAAAATGTAATATCTTTTAATGAAATTGCATCAATAGGTAAAGAATAAAATGATATGTTATCATCTATTTTCTTTTCTCTTAAATGAGCCTCTATTGCGGCAACGCGTGTATTTCTAATCTTATCTAACTCTTGTTGTTCTTGTGCCAGGTTTTCGCGCAGCTCATCTTGCAAATGATTATATATTTCTTTTAATTTTTCTGTATTTGTATCATATTCTTGTTCGGCATTTGTATAGTTTTCTTCTAATATCTCTGTATAAGACTTTTGGCAACGAATTGCCATTTCTTCTGCAGATTGAATATTATCATTTAATTGTTTAATATATTCTAATTTTTCATCTACTTTTTTTTCTTGAAATTCTATATTCATTTCTAAAAAAGTTTGTTTATCTTCTAATTGTTTTATAATTCCATGCTTATCAGAAATTTCTTCTTTGTAAGATTGAATTTCTTTTATTTGTTTTGATATTCCCCAAAATAAAAGTAAATATAAAATAATTAAAAGAATTATTCCTATAACTGTAACAATCATAATTCCTCCTAATAAAAAAATAAGGAAGATTGTTTATCAACCCTCCCTATTTTTTATTTATTAAACTACTTAGCTTCTTCAACTTCTGCATTTTCGTCAAATGCTCTTCCAGCTTCTGTAAGGCTGATGAATTTAACTGCTTTGTGTGTT
>JAEIGA010004197.1_pt1 | contig 22322 bp, 22 predicted proteins | sample 9270691 | NCBI WGS metagenome assembly JAEIGA01 (sample SAMN17057246, study PRJNA624740) | gut metagenome | biome: biome; isolation source: fecal sample | host: Bos grunniens | place: China: Xizang | collected 2019 | reverse complement strand
TTAACCGAAACGAAGCAATCCCTGCTCTGCCCAAAATGGCTGAAAATCGGATTTTTCTTCGTTGTCGGTCTTGAAATACGAAACAGTATTCCTTCGCCCTGCCGCCTTGAAAAATCTCAATTTTGAGACATTTTGGGTTTATGGAATTTTTTGCACACTGTTTTTCGTCAGTACAAGGCAAAAATGCAGCATATACTGACGTATATGCAAGCTTTTAACGCAGTAATGGCGGAAAACAGAAAGCAAAAAACAGAGCTCGGATTACTTCGTTTCGGTTAAGGAGAATTAAAAATGCATCTTATAGTAGGTCTTGGAAATCCTGGTCGTGAATATGAAACGACAAGGCATAATGTAGGCTTTGTGGCAATAGATTATTTAGCATCGCAATTGGGTATAAAAATGGGTAAGCTTAAATTCAAGGCAATTTGCGGAGAAGGCTTTATAGGAACTGAAAAATGTATTCTTATGAAACCGCAGACCTTTATGAATTTAAGTGGGGAGAGTGTGCGTGACGCAGCCGAGTTCTATAAAATTGCCCCCGAGGATATAATTGTAATGTACGATGACGTAAACCTTGAAACGGGAAAGGTCAGAATACGCCCGTCGGGAAGTGCAGGCGGTCACAACGGAATGAAAAGTATTATATACCTTCTTAATTCTGACAACTTCCCGAGAATACGCTTTGGCGTGGGCGCGCCCGAGCACGACCTATCTGACCACGTTTTAGGGCGTTTTAATGAACAGGACGGCGTAAATGTTACGAGTGCGATTAAAAGAACAGAAGATATAATCAGTACAATACTGACAAAGGGCATAGCTGAAGCGATGAGCAGATATAATAATAAGGCGTTGTGATAAAATGTATGTATTTGACAAAATGCTGGATAACTCAGCAGAATTTGATGAAATAATCTCTGCTGCAAAGAATGCAACATTCCCTATAGGAATAAGCGGAAGTGCGGATGCACAGAAAGCACACCTTATAAACTCAATATGTAAGAAACTTAAAAAGCGTGCGTTTGTAGTGACCTATAACGATATTCAGGCACGCCGCATCTGTGAAGATTTGAGCTTTTTTTCAGAAAATGAATGTGTGTACATCCCACCCAAAGAGGTTGTTCTTTATGAGGTTGATGCATCAAATCACGAAATAGAAAATAAGCGTGCTGCAGCTCTGGGAGAGCTTTCAAAGGGAGGGAACGCCGTATTGTCGGTTGAGTCGCTCCTTCATTTTGTTGCGCCCAAAAACGAATTTGACTCTATGCAGATGAGCTTTGAATACGGTGGAGTAACGGATTCAGCCCTGCTCCCCGATAAGCTTTCCAAGATGGGCTATACACGTGTTGATGTTGTAAATATGCAGGGTCAGTTTGCAATCAGGGGAGGAATTGTGGATATATTTTCGCCTGATGCACTTCTTCCTATAAGAATGGAGCTTTTCGGCGATGATATTGATTCACTAAGAAGCTTTGACTGTGAAACGCAGATGAGCATAAAAAAGCTTGACTGTGCGCAGATACTTCCCGTAAACATCGAAAATTCACGTTCAACAATGCTCTCATATCTTAATGACGAATATTTAATTTTTACAGATGAGCCGTTACGCATCAGTGAAAGTGCAGGCGCTATAGAATGGGAAATAAGCGAGAATATTAAAACCCTTGCCGATAAGGGGGAAAAAACCGACCTTTATGACTGTATTAACAGTTACAGTGACTTGATAGCAGAAATTGGCAAAAGAAATCCTATAGCAATTTCTGCCATAGGAAGTAATTGCCCCGATTTTGAGATTAAGAAGCAGTTTACTATTACTACAAAGGGTATATCAAGCTACAGCGGAAATATAGAATTTTTAATTACCGATGTAAAAAACTGGCACGAAGAGAAAAAGAAAACCGTTATTTTAGGCGGCAGTACATCAAGGGCAAGAAAAATCACCCAAATGCTTAATGAGAGGGATATCCGTGCCTCTTACGAAGAGGAGCCGTCGGAGCTTTCTGAAAAATATGTTACCGTTATGCCGGGGAGCATTGCAAAGGGCTTTGAATACCCGACAGACGGATTTGTAATTATAAGTGACAGGGAAATCTTTCAGACAGAAAAGAAAAAGCGTGCGCCAAGGCGCAGTGAAGATACAGTTAAAATCCGCAGTGCGGACCAGCTTGAACTAGGAGATTATATTGTGCACCGTGCGCACGGAATAGGAAAGTACCTCGGTATTGTGCGTATGAAGGTAAACGGTGTACAAAAGGACTATATAAAAATAGAATACAGGGGAGAGGATTTTCTCTATCTCCCCGTAGGACAGCTTGATGCAGTAAGCAAATATACGGGCGGCGAAAACAAGATGGTGCGCCTTAACCGTATGGGCTCGCAGGAGTGGGCAAATGCGAAAAGAAAGGTGCGTGACAGCGCACGTGAAATGGCGAAGAAACTTGTTGCACTGTACGCAGAGCGTTCTAATACAAAGGGTGTGGAATTTTCAAAGGATACACCGTGGCAGCGTGATTTTGAAAATATGTTTGCCTATGAAGAAACAGAGGACCAGCTCAGAAGTACTGCCGAGCTTAAACGCGATATGGAAAGTCCCCGCCCGACAGACAGACTTTTGTGCGGCGATGTAGGCTACGGAAAGACAGAGGTTGCAATGCGTGGTGCATTTAAAGCGGTAATGGACGGTTATCAGGTGGCATACCTTGTGCCGACAACACTGCTTGCATCTCAGCATTATCAGAACTTTGTGGAAAGAATGAAGGAATTCCCTATTACGGTAAGAATGCTTTCAAGGTTTTCCACTGCCGCAGAAACGAAGAAAACCCTTAAAATGCTCCAAAATGGTGAATGTGATATAGTGGTGGGAACGCATAAGCTTCTTTCAAAAAATGTTGTGTTTAAAAAACTGGGCTTTCTGATAGTCGATGAGGAACAGCGTTTCGGTGTAACACATAAGGAAAAAATCAAGGAAATGAAAAAAAATGTAGATGTCCTTACCCTTAGTGCAACACCTATTCCCAGAACGCTTCATATGGCGATGATAGGTATACGTGATATGAGTGTTCTTACTGCGCCGCCCAGTGACCGCCATCCCGTGCAGACATATGTACTTGAATACAACGATACTGTAATAAAAAATGCGATAGAGCGTGAACTCTCCCGCGGGGGACAGGTATACTATCTTCATAACCGTGTGGAAAGCATATATGGCGTTGCTGAGCGTATACGAAGACTTGTCCCCGATGCAAGGGTGGGTGTTGCCCACGGAAAAATGAATGAAAGCGAGCTTGACGAGTGCTTTATAAAAGTTCAGCAAGGAGAAATAGATGTTTTGGTATGTACTACAATAATTGAAACGGGAATTGACATTGCAAACGTCAATACGATAATTATTGAAAATGCAGACACACTTGGTCTTAGTCAGCTTTATCAGCTCCGTGGCAGAGTGGGAAGAACAAACCGCCTTGCATATGCATACCTTACTTACAGGAAAAATAAAATCCTCGACGAGGTTGCAGAAAAAAGGCTTCGTGCAATAAAGGAATTTACACAGTTCGGGTCAGGTTTTCGGATTGCTATGCGTGACCTTGAAATACGAGGTGCTGGAAATGTTCTCGGCCCTGAGCAGCACGGCTTTATGGCAAGTGTCGGTTATGATATGTACTGCGCAATTTTGGAGGAAGCCGTAAACGAGGTTATGGGTAAGCCTAAAAAAGAGGAAAAGACGGAAACCACCATAGACCTTGAAATAAACGCCTTTATTCCCGATACGTATATACCTACTTCAAATCTTCGTATAGAGGCGTATAAGCAGATTGCGGGAATTGAAAATATTTCTGACCGTTACGGCGTTGAAGAAAGCTTCGAGGACCGTTACGGAGAAATTCCCAGTGAAACGTATAATCTGCTTGAAATACAAATGCTCAGGGTGAATGCGCAGAATGCAGGCATTAAGGAAATAACTCACGCGGAAGCGGGAATAATATTTAAAATAGCACTTCTTACAAAAGAGCTTGTTGATAGGATTGCCCTGCTTGCTTCAAAAAGAAAGGGAAAAATCCTTTTCGGTGCAGGTGAAAACCCGTATATATTGCTGCGTGAAAAAAATCTTAAAGGCGAGGCTTTGATGGAAAGTGTAAATAATATATTAAAGTGCTTGCAAAATGAAGAGGAATAGTATATAATTAAAAAGATTTCACGATATATGAAAGGAATGGAAAACTGATGAAAAGAATACTCACAGTAGCTTTGGCAGTTATGCTTACAGGTGCGCTTCTTCTCAGCGGATGCGGTAGCAAGCAGATTGCAACAAAAAATGATAAAGAGCTTAATGAAACCATTGTTGCTACATTTGGCGATATAAAGGTTACACAGGCGGACTATAACTTTATTTACAAGCTTCTCTACGATAATATGGCACAGTATCGTGAATATTATGGTGAGGACTGGATCAACACAGAGATTGAAGAGGGTAAAACAATCGGCGATTATATCAAGAAAAATACGATAAATCAGCTTAAACAGCTTTCTGCCGCATTTATCCTTGCAGAGGAAAATGGAATTGAGGTTGACTCAGATATTAGGGATGCTGTTAAGACGCAGAAGGAGCAGATTATAGAAGGCAACTATCAGGGTGAAGGTAATTATGTTGCGTTCCTTGAAAACTCACGCACAACCGATAAGGCGATTGACACATATCTTCAGATGTATGAAGTTTACAACAAGCTTTTTGAAAAGATGACAAGTGTAGGCGGAAAAGCATATATTGAAGATAAGGATATTGAAAAAGAATTTTTTGAAGAATACAGCGACAAGTGGAGAGTTCAGCATATTCTTATCTCTACTCAGGAGCAGACCGATGATGCGGGAAACACCACCCCTGCAAGAAGTGATGCAGAGGCACAAAAGCTTGTAAAGGAAATCATTGCAAAGCTTGACAAGGGTGAGGACTTTGATAACCTTATAGAAGAATATAATGAGGACCCAGGTATGTCAAAGGGTAACTACTATGTATTTGGTACGGGCGAAATGGTGCCTGAGTTTGAGGAGGCATCCGCAAACCTCAAGGTGGGCGAGTACACAAAGGAAGGTGTAAAGACAGACTACGGCTACCACATTATCAAGAAGTATGAAATTAATACCGATATCAAAGAGTTCAAGGATTTCAAAAATGCCAAGAACGAAGAAAAGGTAATGGGACTTGTTGAAGAGAAGATGGAGGGCATTAAGTCTAATGTCGAGGAAAAGGTGATTGACAAGTATGTAAAGGCTTGGCTTGAGGAGCTTAAGGAAGAGGAAAAAGCAACACAGAATCCTCAAAGCTCTCAAATGCAGCAATCACAGGCAGAAAGTGAAAATAATACCCAGGGCGAAAGCTCTGCAGAGTAACTGAATATAGTTCTTCGGGGCGGGGTGCAATTCCCCACCGGCGGTAATCCATTGTGGTAAGTCCGCGAGCTGAAAGGCTGACGCAGTGAAATTCTGTGACCGACGGTATAGTCCGGATGATAGAAGATTAAAAGTATGCTAAAGAGCAGTCCCCGTAAAATAGGACTGCTCTTTTATTTGAAATAGGTGATAATATGAATAAGACAAAAAAAATTACCACAACGGCGCTTCTTTGCGCACTCGCTTACATAGCGACGTTTGTTGGAAGACTTCCGATAAGCACAGTGGCATTTTTAAAATACGACCCGAAAGATGTAATTGTCGTTATGGGCGGATTTATTTTCGGCCCTCTTACGGCATTTGTTATAAGTGTCATCGTTTCCATAATAGAAATGGTTACAATCAGTGAAACAAACATTATAGGATGTATAATGAATATAGTTTCAACTGTTTCGTTTGCAGTTACTGCATCCGTTATATATGAAAGGAGCAGGAGTATAAAGGGTGCTGTGTGCGGACTTATAACGGCTATCTTTGCAGTAACAGCAACAATGGTTGTATGGAACTATCTCTTAACGCCCTTCTTCTACGGTATGCCGAGAAGTGAGGTTGCAAAAATGATTCTGCCGATATTTGTACCGTTTAACCTTATAAAAAGCAGTCTTAATACGGCTCTGACACTTCTTCTTTATAAGCCATTTGTAAAAACACTGCGCAGTGCAGGACTGATTGAAAAAAGAGAAAGCATCAGTGGCGGCGTCATAAACAAGGGTGTAATTATCCTTGCAGTATTTTTACTCATTATGTCAGTGGGTGCAGTTGTTATTCTTAACTGATACTACGCTTTTGCTCATACTTCATTTTTGTGGCAAGACCGCCACGTATGTGTCGTTCAGCCTTATTAGTATCAAGAATGATTTTTACATCGTTTGCGAGTAGCGGGTCGATATCCTTTAATCTTGCGGTGACATCCTTATGTACACTGGATTTTGAATAACCGAATTTTTTTGCGGCAGCACGTACTGTTGTGTTATGCTCTATAATGTATAATGCGAGCATAATTGCCCGCTTTTCAATATAATCCTTCAAAATAAATAGCCCCCTTTTCTACACTACGTGTGACAGGATTTGGACTCAATATGGAGTTCAATTCCTGTCACACTAACATATGCGGACAAAGGGGGCTATTATTCCAATTATTTTTATGTAGTGGAATTATAAGTTTTTGCCAAGGATTACTTATCCTCTACTTTTCCGTACAGATTAAGTCTGAAAAGTCTGCTTTCGTCGTCTTCGTTCTCGCACTCGATTGTTGCGTGGCTGAGACTTCCGCCCTGAACGATGCTCATAAGACCGATTACACGGCAGAATGCAGACATAAGGTTGATTTTATCGCCTTCGTCAGTTGTCATCCAAACTTGACCTGTGCAGTTATTAAGCTCTTTCACAAAGGCATTTACATCAAGGTCATGAATTTCAAATTTTCTCATAAAAATACCTCCTAAATATATTTGTGTAATCAGCATAATCCAAGTTATGGCGAAAGTCAATAGATGTAATGAAAATTTAATGAACAGAGTGTAAAAAAAGTTGAAAAAATATGTAGTTTTTTGTAAGAAAATAGGTTTATATAATCATTATTTTTTTATTTTTTTATGTAAATAGAGGTTTACATAATATATGTGCCTGATTTTATGTGGAAATTAAGTTTTAAACATAAAAAAGGCTGATTTTACGGTTATTAACAAGAGTTTTTCACAGTTTTCACAGAAAATCATTATAATTTATTGGAAACCTGTGAAAAACTAAGACGCCGATTTATCGCTAAAAATGAGGTTTACAAAAAAAATTACCATTTAAAGGAAAAATGAGGTTTTTCAAAACTTTTACAAGATGATGTCGAACAATGAAAAACTATGTAATATTTGATAAAATTTGTGCTGCAGTGAGACTTGAAATCTCATCAGGGTCGGGGACAACAACCTTGTAGAACCTGAAGCGGTGGTAATCACAAAGGTATTGTGCCCCTCTGTCACATTTGGGAAATTTTGCATACCACTGCGGATGATTTGCATGCATAAATTTATGTGCGTAAATTTGTGCCATAGAGCGTCCTCTTAAAAGAGGGGAGGGAGTACCGCTTAAAATAACACCAGGGGGACTTGAATGGAGAAGAAGGATGCTTTTATCATCACACTCACCAAGAGAGATATATGCATGGGAGTGCTTTTTGGAAAAAAATATATCACCGCATCGGTGCGAGGGCTCTGATGATGCCTCACACACACTGCCTAAAGCTAATTTTTCAAGTCTGTATCCAAGCTCACCTGATTTAAAAACGTATCCTGGAAGATTATCCTTTGTGTTTAAAAGATTATATACCACCCATCCTATGTAACCCGTACAGTCAAGACCGAGTGTTGAGCAGTGTAGAAATTTTTTAAAATCATACCCGCTTGTCTGTGTCAGAAAAAAGTTTTTCCACGCGCTGCTCTCTCCAATGGTGCGTGCCTCTATGGAGGCAAAGGTGTCCTCCTCGTTCCAGCCACCGCCGTATACGTACATCGTATGCCCAAGAGGCCTGAGAGCCGTTTTAATGAGCTTTTTTATTGTGGGAAAGTCATTCAAAAAAATACCTCCTCAAAAAAGTATTTTACACTTTGTCATTTTACTTGACATTATATAGTAAAATGGAGTAGAATATGATAATGAAAGTACATATTACTTTATTAAATAATGGGACGGAGGATTTTTATGAAAATTTTGGTTACGGGTGGCGCAGGATATATCGGCAGCCATACTTGTGTGGAACTTCTTAATGCAGGTCACGAAATTGTGGTGGTGGATAACCTTTGCAATTCGTGTGAAAAATCCCTTGAAATGGTAAAAGAAATTACGGGGAAGGATTTTTCTTTCTATAAATGTGATATATTAGATAAAGAGGCTCTTACAAAGGTTTTTGATGAAAACGAATTTGATTCTGTAATACATTTTGCAGGACTTAAGGCAGTTGGCGAGTCTGTGTCAATGCCTATTGAATATTATCATAATAATATGACAGGTACGTTTGTACTGCTCGATGTTATGAGGGAGCATAATGTATTTAACATTGTATTTTCTTCCTCTGCAACAGTATACGGCAGTCCCAAAACTGTCCCGATTACAGAGGATTTTCCGCTTTCTACAACAAACCCTTACGGCTCTACGAAGCTTATGCTTGAAAGAGTTTTAAGCGATGTATATGTAGCAGACAACCGTTTCAGCGTGGTGCTTCTTCGTTATTTTAATCCCATCGGTGCACATTCGAGCGGAAAAATAGGCGAGGACCCCAAGGGTATTCCCAACAACCTTCTTCCGTACGTTGCACAGGTTGCCGTAGGCCGCCTTGAAAAGGTAAACGTATTTGGCGATTGTTATGATACGAAGGACGGCACAGGTGTGCGTGACTATATCCACGTTGTTGACCTTGCACTCGGTCATCTTAAGGCAGTTGAGAAAAAGAGCGGCGAGGGCGGCGTGCATATTTATAATCTTGGTACGGGTCAGGGCTACAGTGTACTTGAAATAATCAAAAACTTCGGCGAGGCGTGCGGAAAGGATATTCCCTATGTTATCGCTCCTCCTCGCCCGGGGGATGTTGCAATTTGCTATGCAGACGCATCAAAGGCAAAGGCAGAACTTGGGTGGCAGGCAGAGCGTGGAATTGCACAGATGTGTAAGGATGCGTGGAACTGGCAGAGTAAAAATCCTAACGGATTTTGTGAATAAGGAGAGAAGAAAATGACTAAAATCAGATTTGACTATTCCAAGGCAGAAAAATTTATTTCAAAGGATGAAATTAATGCGCTTGCACCCTTTATTGGCGCGGCACACGACATTCTTCACGAGGGAAAGGGCAGCGGAAGTGATTTTACAGGCTGGGTGAATCTCCCTGAAAATTACGATAAGGAAGAATATGCAAGAATAAAAAAAGCTGCAGAGAAAATTAAAAGCAATTCAAAGGCGCTTATCGTTATAGGCATTGGTGGCTCTTATCTCGGGGCAAAGATGGCAGTTGAGATGCTCCATCACAATTTCTTTAACCTTAACGAAAATGCAAGAGAAAATGGTGTACAGATTTTCTTTGCGGGAAATTCAATCAGCTCAACATATCTTGCTGACCTTGTGGAAACCGTTAAGGATATAGATTTCTCAGTAAATATTATTTCAAAGAGCGGTACAACCACAGAGCCTGCGATAGCTTTCCGTATATTCAAAAAACTCCTTACCCAAAAGTACGGCAAGGAGGGTGCAAAAGAAAGAATATATGCCACAACAGATAAGGCGAGGGGTGCTCTTAAAAACCTTGCAGATGAGGAAGGGTATGAAACATTTGTTGTTCCCGATGATGTTGGCGGCCGTTACAGTGTGCTTACAGCAGTAGGTCTTCTTCCCATTGCGGCAAGCGGTGCGGACATTGATGCAATTATGCAGGGTGCATATGATGCGATGAAAGAGTATTCTAATCCCTGCCTCTCTGAAAATGATTGCTATAAATACGTTGCGGCAAGAAATGCCCTTTACAGAAAAGGCAGAATAATTGAGATGATGGTTAACTATGAGCCGCAGGTACACTATTTTGCAGAATGGTGGAAGCAGCTCTTCGGTGAGAGTGAGGGTAAAGAAAATAAAGGAATATTTCCGGCAGCAGCTGATTTTTCAAGCGACCTTCATTCAATGGGTCAGTATATTCAGCAGGGTCTTCGTATAATGTTCGAGACGGTACTGTTCTTTGATAATGCACGTAAGGATATTATTATGGAAAGCGACGAGGATAATGTTGACGGTCTTAACTTCCTTGCAGGAAAGACTGTAAGCTTTGTGAACGAGCAGGCATTCAACGGAACTCTTCTTGCACATACAGACGGGGATGTACCAAATCTTGTTCTTCGTATAGAGAAAATGGATGAATACTGTCTGGGTAATCTTATCTACTTCTTTGAAAAGGCGTGCGGTATCAGCGGATACCTTTTAGGTGTTAATCCGTTTGATCAGCCCGGTGTTGAAGCGTATAAGAAAAATATGTTTGCACTTTTAGGTAAACCCGGTTATGAAGCACAGCAGGCAGAACTTTTAGAAAGACTTAGTAAGTAAAGAATAATAAAAAGCCTTTGCGGGAAAGATTAGGATATACTAATTTTTTCTTGCGGAGGCTTTTTTTATTATGATAAATAAAGTTGAAATATGCGGCGTAAATACATCAAAGCTCCCCACCCTCACTGTACAGGAGAAAAAGGAGCTTTTTGAAAAAATCAAAAAAGGCGATACTATAGCACGCGAAACTTTTATCAGAGGTAATTTAAGGCTTGTGCTGAGCGTGATAGGACGATTTAATAACCGTGGCGAAAATGTGGATGACCTTTTTCAGGTGGGGTGCATAGGGCTTATAAAGTCCATTGATAATTTTAATACCGAGCTTGATGTTCAGTTTTCAACGTATGCAGTGCCGATGATTATCGGTGAAATACGAAGATATTTAAGGGATAACAATGCACTGAGGGTGTCACGCTCGCTTCGTGATATTGCGTATAAGGCACTTTGTGTGCGTGAAAAAATCATAAACGAAACCAGCCGTGAGCCTACAACAGAAGAACTCGCAAAAGCCATTGATTCAACAAAGGAAGATGTTACAATGGCGCTTGATGCCATTCAGGAGCCGATTTCGCTTTTTGAGCCTGTATATCATGACGGCGGGGACGCAGTTTTTGTTATGGACCAGGTTTCTGACAAGAAAAATATTGACGAAGCGTGGATAGAAAAAATTTCTCTGCGTGAGGCTATGGATAAGCTTACTGATAGAGAAAAGCTGATTATAATGATGCGTTTTTTCAGGGGAAAAACACAAACAGAGGTTGCGAATGAAGTGGGAATAAGTCAGGCGCAGGTATCACGTCTTGAGAAAAGTGCTATAAGCAGTATGAGAAAGAATATATAAAAAAGTAAGTAAAGCATTTTTTTCTATCCGTGCAAAAAAGCAGTGTAAAAAACGAATTTTTTACACTGCTTTTTTATTGTATAGAAATTTTTACCACAATTATTGGCAAAGAATTTATTGTTTTACTATTTCGCCGCGCTTAATTTTTCTGGAGGAGTTTTTAACGAACTCTTCTTCGCGCATTACAATTTTACCAATCTGCTTATAGGAGGGAAGCTCGGAAAGAACTCCGCAGATATCTGCGTTTACGTCGCTGTCCCCTAAAAGCTCGTTATCAGGGTAGATTTCAGCACAGAGGATAAGCTTATCCCCATCTGTTGAATCGTACACAACAACCTCTTTAACATAGGGGATTGTATAGATGTATTCCTCAATTTCCTCAGGATAAATGTTCTTACCATTATCAAGAACGATAATATTTTTCTTACGTCCTGTAATAACAAGCTGTCCCTTTTTATTTACGTAACCAAAATCGCCCGTAGAGAACCAACCATCTTTGATAACCTCTGCGGTCTGCTCAGGCTTTTTATAGTAGCCGAGCATTACAATGTCACCCTTAACGCAGATTTCACCTATTCCATTGCTATCCGGCTCATCAATTTTAATCTCAACACACTCAAGGGGATAGCCTACAGTTTTGTAATCACTGTCCTTTGGTGAATTTACACTTACAAGAGGTGAACATTCGGTAATGCCGTAGCCGTTAAGTATCATAACACCGATTGCATCAAAGAAATATGCAGTATCTACAGGAATGGGTGCACCGCCGCAAACAACCTCTAAAAGCTCACCGCCAAGACCTGCGTGAACAGAGGCGAAAAGCTTTCTTCGAAGGTCAATACCAACCTTTCTGAGAGCATTGCTGACCTTCATCATAAGAAGGAGAACTTTAAGCTTTCCCTGCTTTTGTGCAGTGCGGAGTACATTTTTATGAAGTGCTGATGCAACTGCGGGTACAACGTACATATAGTTTGGCCTATATAATGCAAGGTTTTTTGCAACTGCACGAAGGCTTTCGTTAATGCAGAGTGTAACACGCTTATGTATACCTACGAGAATACCGCATACTGCCTCATATGTATGATGGTAGGGAAGTATTGAAAGACATCTGTCATAGATTGTAGCGGAACGAAGACCAAAATAAATAAGGGAAACAAGATTTTTTTCTGAAAGCATAACCCCCTTGGAAAAACCTGTTGTGCCTGATGTATAAACAAGCATTTTCATTGCCTCATAGTCATTTTTCATATCGGTGTATGAGGTGTTTCCGCCTTTATAAAGCGCACGTCCCTTTTCACGAAGAAGGTCAAAGGAAAGGAATTCCCCGTCATCCTCTGTGCGGTCAATACCAATAAAGTATTTAACCTTTGAAAGCTCCTCACGGTGATTACGAAGACTGTCCTCAATCTTCTGGTGGTAGAATACAACCTCACTGTCACTGTCTTTGATAACGTGCAGGTAATCCTTTTCAGGAAGCTCCTTATCAATGCCCACAAATACGCAGTCGGAGCAAAGCGTCGTAAGATATGTATTAATCCATTTGTAGCTGTTTTCTGCAATACAGGCAATATGTGCTTTTGAAACACCCATATCTGCAAGTGCTGTACCGAGAGAATATACATCCTCATAAAACTGCGAATAGGTTACCTCCGCAATTTCTTTGTCAGCGTTTTTAAATTTATAGGCAACCATGTCACCTGACTCGTTTTTCGCAAGCTCAATCAGCTCTCTGATGGAACTAAGCGGCTGCACATCATAATAATACCGTTCCTTAGCCATAATAAACCTCCGTTTCTTTTTTAATATAGGAATTTGTTTTTCAAGGGGATTGTTAAGGGGAAACCCCTTAACGTATAATCTGTCAAAACCGGGGGCGTGTACATCGGTTTTGACTCCTTACAAGGGCTACTGCGGTGAGCAGTGCGCGAGCGGAAACCCTTTTTTCGCAAGTGAATGTTTTGTGTAACAAAACTTCGCTTGCGAGATGATGACAGTGTCATCATCTTTTAGTTTTTATCTGTCAGAAGCTTATTAACTTCTGCAATAAAGGTGTTGACATCCTTAAACTGACGGTAGACAGAGGCAAAGCGAACATATGCAACCTCGTCAATGTCTTTAAGACCTTCCATAACCTTTTCACCGATTTCTTTTGTGGAAACCTCTCTTTTAAGAGTATTTTGCAAATCTGATTCGATTCTGTCTACGAGAGAGTCAAGCATACTTGTTTCCACAGGTCTTTTTTCACAAGCGTGTGTAAGTCCTGCCAGAAGCTTTTCACGGCTGAAAAGCTCCCTGGTTTTATCCTTCTTGATTACTACAATGGGGAGAGTTTCAACCTTTTCATAAGTGGTGAAACGCTGGGCGCATTTTATACATTCACGCCTTCTTCTGATTGCAACGCCCTCTTCAGTAGGACGGGAGTCAATAACCTTGCTGTCATCATAACCGCAGTACGGACAACGCATCAAAATTCCTCCTTATTGATATAAATGCGAAATAATGGTGGATTTTTTGTCTTGCAAAAAATCTTTGATACATAAAATGGTTAGTCTTTAAAAATAAGATTTTCGTGCAGAGAAAATCTACATTCATTTCGAACTTCGAATTTCGAATTTCGAACTTGAAATGCGAAACTATAATTTATTTTTCCAAACTAGTTATTTTATCTATTCTCTGCTGATGTCTGCCGCCTTCAAACTCTGCATTCATATAGGCATCTACAATTTCCTTTGCAAGGTCAGGGGCAGTAAATCTTCCGCCAAGGGCAATAACATTTGCATTATTGTGCTGTTTTACAAGTGCGGCAATCTCGCTGGACGGGCAAAGTCCGCAACGGATACCGTCTATTTTATTTGCGGCAATTGATATACCGACGCCGCTGCCGCATACAAGAATGCCAAAGTCAGCCTCTTTTTTAATAACCGCATTGCAACAAAGCTGTGCATAATCGGGGTAATCAACACTGTCGGATGTGTTTGTGCCAAAATCCGTTACATCGTGTCCTTTCTGTATGAGGTAATCACACAGAATATTTTTAAGTTCGTAACCGCCGTGGTCTGCTGCCATTGCTATTTTCATTTTGCTTCATTCCTTTCTTCACGTTCACGTTCAGCCTGAGGCTTACGAAGATATACTGCAGATAACTCTGCAGGGTCATTTGCTTCTTTGTTAAGTGCCGCCATAGCCACGCACGATGCCCTTTGCAGTACGTGTGAGGGCGGTGCGAAAAGAGCATTGTCACCCAAAAGAATATTGATTTTTTCCCTGTATACCTTTACACCGTCACCAACAAAAACAGTTTTTTCGTTGAGCGACGAACAAAGCTCCTCTATACTTATTGCACGCGGCTCATCTATTGTAATGAGCTTACCGTTTTCCCATCTGTAGAGTGCATTATATACCTGTTCCCTGCGTGCGTCCATAATCGGGGCAATAAGAAAGTCTGAAAAGGGGAGATTATATGCCAGTGCCTCAAGAGTGGAAACTGCGCACACCTTTTTTCCGCATCCGTATGCAAGTCCCTTTACCGTGCCGATACCTATTCTTAGTCCCGTAAATGACCCGGGCCCCACGCTGCAGGCAAAAAGGTCAATATCACTGATGTCAAGCGATGCCTTTCTGAGCAGGTCATCAATCATTGGCATAATGGTCTGCGAATGTGTAAGCTTCGTCGTAGTGCTTTCCTCGCAAACAATGGTGTCACCGTCTAAAAATGCCACCGTTGCGGTTAGTGCAGAGGTGTCAAGTGCAAGTATTTTCATTTTTTAATCACCTCGATAAGTCTTTCATCGCCGCCACCTTGTGTGCGGCTGATTTTTATAACGGTTTTATCTTCCGGAAGAAACTCCATAAATGCATCAGGCCATTCGATAAGTGAAATACCGTTTTCAATCTGCTCCTCAAAGCCTATATCGATAAGCTCCTCATAATCGTTTATTCTGTAAAGGTCATAGTGATTTATAATTTCGCTCCCCGTATAACGGTGCATTATAATAAAAGTGGGGGAGGAAACTCCCTTTTCCACACCGAAAAACCGCACAAACCCTCTTGTAAAAGCCGTTTTTCCTGCGCCGAGGTCACCGATAAGGCAAATAATGTGAGGTGAAGAAATTTTCTGTGCAAAATTATATGCAAAATTTTCCGTGTCCTCAGGACAATGTGACAAAAATTCCAAATTAATGCTCCTTTACTGTATACTGCCTATATCATAACACAATATATTGGGTTTTTCAATCAATTTTCATAAAAAAAACGCATTACTATGGAATGAAATTTTAGATTTTTTTCAAAGTTTTTATCTTTTTTTGAAAAATTGCGGCTTCACTTCAGAAGCAATAACCGATAAAAAAACTATGGCAAATCCCAAAAGAAGTCTTGGGGTAATGACCTCTGATGTGAAAACAACGGAAAAGAGTACACCGAACACCGCCTCAAGACTAAGGATAAGTGCACTCGTTGAGGGGGTTGTGAATTTTTGCCCCACGTTCTGAAGTATATAGCAAAGGCACGTTGCCATAATCGTAAGATAAAAAATAGCTGCAATACTCGCAGGGGGGAGGGATGATGGCATTGTTTCGAGGAAAAGCGCCCCGATAAGTGCGATAATTCCTGCAAAAAAGAACTGGAGCATAGTAAGAATTAATATGTCGCGCCCCTTTGAAAAAAAGGAAACAGATACCATATGAAACGAAAAGAAAATTCCGCCGAGAAGTGTAAGAATGTCGCCCAGACAAATGCTTGTAAAATCGTTTCCGTTAACTGAAATCAGTGTTATGCCAAAAATACACATAAGTGCCGCACAAATATTGTATTTGTCGGGGCGGGGTCCTTTAAGTGCCCACGCAAGAAACGGAACTATCACGCAGTAGGTAGCCGTCAGGAATGCATTTTTACCAGGCGTAGTTCCCTCGTCTGCAAGGCCGTAGGTCTGGAATATGTAGGCGGCAATTACGAAAAGTCCCATTAAAAATCCACGTATAAGATAACTGCGGTTAATTAAATGTATTCTTTTTATCAGAATTATAAAAAGTATCAGCGTTGCAATAAGAAACCTTATTGCAAGCAGTGAAAATATACCGATACTTTGTATAGTGCCCTCCATTATAAAAAATGTAGAGCCCCAGATAAGCGTTGCAAGCAGAAGACACAACTTTGCAAAAATGCTGATATGTGAAGTTTTCATAAAATCAGTTTCCTCCAGTAAAAATCCTTGTTAAATAAAACAAACAGTGGTATTATATAAGAAATAAATGATAATTTCAAGACGGAGGAGAGGTTTTTTGATTAAATATATTCTTTTTGACCTTGACGGAACACTGACTAACCCGAAAGAGGGAATAACAAAATGCGTTCAGCACGCCCTCAGACATTTTGGAATAGAGCGTGATTGTGAAGAGCTTATTGAATTTATAGGCCCCCCTCTTAAAGAGCAGTTTATGAAATACGCCTCGCTTTCCGAAGAAGAGGGAGAGAAAGCCGTAAAAATCTATCGTGAGCGTTTTGCACCCATAGGAATTTTTGAAAATGAGATATTTGATGGCATTATTCCAATGATGAAGTCACTAAAGGATGCGGGGAAGGTAATGGCAATTGCGACGAGCAAGCCCGCCGTTTTTGCACAGAGGATTGCCGATAAATACGGAATTACCCCGTATATTGATGCCCTTTTCGGAAGTGAGCTTGACGGCACAAACACCGATAAAGCCCTTGTTATACAAAATGCGATGAGGGCACTCGGGGCAGATAAAGAAAATACGATAATGGTGGGTGACCGTGAGCATGACGCTATAGGTGCACATAAAAACGGCATAGAATGTATAGGTGTGACATACGGCTATGCGGAGGAGGGGGAGCTCCAGAAAAGCGGTGTGTGTGCTCTTGCAAATTCACCGTATACACTTTTGGAGATTTTGTCAGCAATGTAATATTTTCTATAGGACAGGCATAGTATTTTGCGTGGGGTGATGAATTTGAGTGAGGAACGCAAAAAGCTATGCCTTTTTACAGCCATAAATTTTACATTAGGTATAATAATGGGGATTGTTCTTTTTTACGGTCAGCAAAAGAGTAATTCTGCCGTTTTTGAAGGTAAATTTGAATTCAGCACTGCTTTGGGGCTGATGGATTTTTTCAGGGTTTCCTGGATTAATCTGCTGTGGCTTTTTTCTGTTTTTATTGCAGGCAACATTCTTCCCATATCTTCAATGCACCCGATTATGCTCATTCGTGGTTGTATGAGCAGCTTTTCCCTCATGTATATATTTACATATATTGGAATTACAGAGGGGATAGTCTCAGCTGTGCCGCAGTGCTTTTCCGTCCTGCCGCTTTTGATGTTTTTTTCGGTGGAAATGGCAAGAAAACAAAGAATGTCATTTGAAACGGACCGTAAAACAGTAACACTTAAAAAGAGCGAGATTTTTCTGATGCTTTTTGGCGCGACACTTGCAGGGGGCATCGAAATGGTAATTTTTCGCCTGCTGTGTATATGTTTTAACTGAAAATAACTGGAAAAATATGTGCAATTTGGTTATATACAATTTAGGCGGGAAGGTGTAAAATAATTCTTACATTATGTAAACTAATAATTTTTGACAGGATGGATAAAAATGAGAGAGTTAGTGGCACAGTATGAGGAGTGCCTTAAAGAGCAGAAACTGTCGGTAAATACACTTTCCTCATATATTCGTGATTTGGAGGCGTTCTTTGAATACTTAAAATCACACAACATAAAAAATGCACTGACCGTTAAGAAAGTAACGGTTGATGCCTATATAGAAGATTTAAAGGAAAGCGGCAGGGCAAACTCTACCATTTCACGCAATGCGGCGGCACTTCGTAAGTTTTATCATTATATGCTGCTTGAGGGCAGAGTTAAGATAAATCCCGTATATGGGGTGGAGGTTCCGCGTGTTGAGAAAAAGCTTCCTGAGGCGATAAGCCACCGTGAAATATTAAAGCTTTTAAAACAACCGAAAACGACTGATTTAAAGGGAATACGTGACAGAGCAATGCTGGAGCTTTTATATGCTACGGGTATAAAGGTATCGGAGCTTATAAACCTTTCTCTTGGGGATGTTGATGTGCGTGGCAGTATGCTGAGTTGTTCGTCAGGAAAAAATCAGCGATACATTCCTATTGGCAAGGCGGCAACGGAGGCACTGGAGGTATATATTAAAAAAGTACGCCCGCTTATGCTCGGCGAAAACAAAGTGAAAAATCTTTTTGTAAACTTCTCGGGTACGGCTCTTACAAGGCAGGGCTTCTGGAAAATCCTCAGAAGCTACGCACAAAGCGCAGGTATTAAAACTGAGATTAATGCACAGACACTCAGGAATTGCTTTGCACTGCATCTTCTTGAAAACGGTGCGGATATAAACGCCGTTTCACAGATGCTCGGGCACACAGATGTTGTCACAACAAGGATATATAATCAGGTGCTCAGAAATAATATCAAGAAAATTTATAAAAAAGCGCACCCACGTGCGTAAAACGGTTGACAAAAATTTTATAAAATGGTATATTAGTGTAGAAGGTGCCGAGGGATTCTTCGGCACTTGTCTTTTAAAAGGAGAGTAGTGTCATGAGCAATGTAACCAAAATATTTGCAAGCATGGTTTTTAATGCATCTGTTATGAAGGAAAGACTTCCGAAGGATATATATAAGGCAATGCAGAAAACCATAAAGGACGGCAAACGTCTTGATATTAATGTTGCAAACGTCGTTGCCAATGCAATGAAGGATTGGGCAATTGAAAACGGTGCAACACATTATACACACTGGTTCCAGCCTATGACAGGTATTACTGCAGAAAAGCACGACAGCTTTATTTCGCCCACCGATGATGCCAATGTTATAATGGAGTTTTCGGGCAAGGAGCTTGTTCAGGGTGAGTCGGATGCATCAAGCTTTCCGTCAGGCGGACTTCGTGCTACGTTTGAGGCTCGCGGATATACTGCGTGGGACCCGACAAGCTATGCGTTTATAAAGGACAAAACGCTTTGTATTCCTACGGCATTCTGCTCGTATGGGGGCGAGGCACTCGACCAGAAAACACCGCTTCTGCGCTCAATGGAGGCTATTGATAAACAGGCTATGCGAATCTTAAGGCTCTTTGGCAATGACAATGTAAAGAGTGTTAAGACAACTGTAGGACCTGAACAGGAATATTTCCTTGTAGATGAAGAAATTTATAATAAGCGCCCTGACCTTATTTTTACGGGCAGAACGCTTTTCGGTGCAAAACCGCCAAAGGGACAGGAGCTTGATGACCACTATTACGGCAGTATAAAACCGAGGGTGGCAGAGTTTATGCGTGACCTTGATGAAGAGCTTTGGAAGCTCGGCATACTTGCAAAGACAGAGCATAATGAGGTTGCCCCCGCTCAGCACGAGCTTGCGCCGATATTTACAACAACAAATATTTCCGCGGACCACAATCAGCTCACAATGGAAATGATGCAGAAGGTTGCACGCAGACATTCTCTCGTATGTCTTTTGCATGAAAAACCGTTTGAGGGTGTAAACGGCAGTGGCAAACATAACAACTGGTCAATGGTGACAGGTAACGGTAAAAACCTCCTTGATCCGGGTGAAACTCCGTATGAGAACGCACAGTTTTTGATGTTCCTGTGTGCCGTTATCAAGGCGGTTGACGAATATCAGGATTTACTTCGTATAAGCGTGGCAAGTGCAGGAAATGACCATCGTCTTGGAGCGAATGAGGCACCGCCCGCAGTTGTTTCAATCTTCCTCGGCGAAGAGCTCAGTGAAATTTTAGAGGCGATTGAAACGGGAAAATCCTATGACGGACGTGAAAAGGTTCAGATGAAAATCGGCGTTCACGTGATACCCAGATTTCCCAAGGATACAACAGACCGTAACAGGACAAGCCCGTTTGCATTTACGGGAAATAAGTTTGAATTCAGAATGCTCGGTTCGTCAGCATCCGTTTCTGATGTTAATGTTGTACTTAATACGGCAGTTGCTGAAAGCCTTCGTCAGTTTGCAGATGAGATAGAGGGTGCACCCGATTTTGAGGCATCGCTCCATAATCTTATTAAAAAGACTATTAGGGCACACAAGCACATAATCTTTAACGGTAACGGATATGACGATAAATGGATTTGCGAGGCGGAAAAGAGAGGACTTTTAAATCTCAAGACTACGCCTGAGGCTTTAAAGCATCTTGTAGATGAAAAAAATATAGAGCTTTTCAAGACACACCGTGTATATTCAGAGATAGAGATGCGCTCACGGCTTGAGGTAATGCTTGAAAGCTACCGCAAGATACTTAATATAGAGGCGCTGACGATGGTTGAAATGTCAAATAAGGACATTATGCCCGCAGTCAGTGAGTTCATAGGAAACTTAAGTAATGCACTCCTTGCAAAGCGAAGTGCTGTAGAAGGCATTAAGGGAGCTTACGAGGAAAGCATTATTGAAAAGGCATCAGCACTTCTTGACGAAATGCTTGAAAAAACAAGAGGTCTTGAAAATGTACTTAAAGATGCAGAAAAGATAACCGATGCGCAGGAGGAGGCGGACTACTACTGCAATACGGTTATAAAGAATATGGAAGAGCTTCGAAAGGTAGCAGACGAGCTTGAAGTTATCTGCGACCGTACGATGTGGCCGTATCCTGATTACAGTGAGCTTCTTTTTGGAGTAAGATAGAATAAAAAATTATCACCCGATGCATAATAGCATCGGGTGATTGATTTATGAATAAAAACAGAATTCCTGAAGATGACTATGCCATTGATATGTTAAGCAAGCAAAATGGTGTGGCGTCTGCCACAGAATGTACGGGAATGATACAAATTCCTCCTGAAAATTATGATGAGGCAGAATCGTATAACGAAATTTACGTTGTACCAAAAGTCTTAAATGAAAGAAAAAAGGAACTCGAAAAATGAGTTCCTTTTCTCTTTTATCTAAAACATATAATAACTCTGTCATTTCCGCCGTAATCTTTAAAAGCTGAGACCTCTGAAAAATCTGTGAGAAGAGAGCATACCTTTTCTTTTTGGTCATAGCCGATTTCAAGGGCGAGCATACCACCTTTATTAAGTGCGGAAAATGCTTTTTTTGAAATTGCCTTGTAAAAGGTAAGTCCGTCTTCACCGCCGTCAAGTGCACGCATAGGCTCATACTCACTCACGGGGAGATTTTTTGCAATTTCCCTTTCAATGTACGGGGGATTGGCGGTAATAATATCATACTTTCCGCAGATTTCCTCGTTTAGAATGTCAAGGGGATAAACCTTTGTTCTGTCATTTGCTAAAAGCTTATTAGCGTTTAACTTTGCCATAGAAAGTGCACCCTCTGAAATATCGGTAAGCTCAAGAGTGCTTTTTTCAATCATTTTTGCAAGGCTTATCCCGATGCAACCGCTGCCCGTACATAAATCAAGAATTTTCGGGGAGGAGATACGATTAAGCTCAATCACCTTTTCGACAAGACATTCTGTGTCGGGGCGTGGGATAAGGGTATCAGAATTAAGTTTGAAAGTAAATCCCATAAATTCCTTTTCACCAAGGATATACGCCACAGGTTCACCCTTCTGACGTCTTAAGATATATTCCTGAAAGGCTTTTTTCTGCGCCTCATTGGGCATGTTAAAAATCATTGCGGCATTTTCTGCGCCCATTGCTTTTGCAAGCAGTACCCGTGCATCGAGCATCGGTGTTTCTGAGATTTCAAGGCGCATTGCGGCATTTTTAAGAAGCTCTCTTACCATTTGTCGTCCTCTTTATTATCTGTCAGCACAGCCTTCATTGAGGCAATTGCAACTTCAATCTGGCTGTCATCAGGCTCACGTGTGGTAATTTTCTGAAGCCACATACCGGGTCTGCTTATAATACAAACAACCTTGCTTTTACTGCGGCCTGCCCAACGGATTATTTCATAGCTGATACCTGCAACTACGGGGAGGAGCAGAAGCCTTAGCCCAATACGTGTCCA
>JAEIGA010004196.1_pt1 | contig 22325 bp, 46 predicted proteins | sample 9270691 | NCBI WGS metagenome assembly JAEIGA01 (sample SAMN17057246, study PRJNA624740) | gut metagenome | biome: biome; isolation source: fecal sample | host: Bos grunniens | place: China: Xizang | collected 2019 | reverse complement strand
TTCTTTCATAATTAATTCTCCTTTTAATTTCCTTTTATAAAATAATCATATTCATCTTCTTTGTGGTATGGGTTAGGTTTTGATACCCATTTATCACACTTCTTATCGTAATATTCTATATTTACCTCTGCTTGGTCACAAGTATCATAACGTGCATCCTGATTATCATTTCCTGTATAAACAACAGAATCATCACTAAATAGACACCTGAGAAGTAAATCCTCATCTTCAAGTACAGCGTTTACAAAATCAATTGTTTCCTCTGAGTGGTCAATTCCCCACCAACGAGAAGCCTTTTCTATTGGCTGAAATGTGTAATCAATTTCGTGCTTGTCAAGAATTGATTTCAACTTATCAAGAAGTTCCTCGGAATTATTCTGACACATAATAGCAGTATAAAGATAATCTGATGTATCAACAGTCTCATGCTCCCATCCGTATTCGCCAAGATAAAAAGCAATCTTCTTTCCCCTTAACATTCTCAACTGGTTTCTTTGAAATACAAATTGAATGTACACTTGAACTATTGGTTTCAAACATTCCGTTTCTGATTACCGTTTTACTCATTAAAACTCACCCCTTTCCGCAGGATTATCAACCTTTGGCGTTCTAAAGAAGTTATTGTAAGCAGTCTGCAAATTCATTTGTGCATTTGCAAGAGCAAGGCTGTCAACTTCTTTAAGCCACTCAAACTCTTTCTTGTACAGTGCAGGAGTATTGTTGAGTTTCATCCCAGTTTCTTTATAATGTGATATCTTATCCGAAAGCATTTGATTGTAAATAAATCTGACACAACCAAAGGTTTTTGCAAATAATATCTTCTGTTCTTCATTAGGATATAGTCTAAATTTATATGCTTTGTTTGCCATCAGACTCACCACCGACTTTCATTTGTTTCTTTGTGGGAATATAAATTTATCCCTTTTATTATATTATGGCACTAACTCCTTGATTTGTCAAGAGTTTTATCCAATGCGTTTCAACCAGCTTCGCCATTGCCCCATTAATTAGTGTCCTCTATGGGAGTCGAACCCATACGCTTTCGCAACTGATTTTGAATCAGCCATGTTTACCAATTTCATCAAGAGGACTTATGTATGCCCTACCAAGTAGGGCTGTACGGAGGAAACACGTTATGTCAGAACGTGTGAAGATTTCTTTGCCCTGACAATCAGGGCATTTTAGGAGGTGACTTACTATGACAAACATAATAAGTGAGGATGATGGCAGCAATAAGAATTGAACTTATATCGGTATGCCCTTTAATTATAATTGCTGTCTCTATCTTATACAAGATAGAATGTAAACCTGTTCTACCATTGAACTATACTGCCATATGTATTAGCGGTAGATTAGCCCCTACCGCAAGGCAGAAAGGAGGTATTACAAATGTAACTGGTTGTTGGTATTAGATTAGCGGGAGCTGTGCAACTGCTCCTAACAAACATAATCAAACTATTCTCAACCTACGCATAACAATACTTGTTATCTTCGCCTTGATATACATTTCTATTATGCTTGTTATTGCACATCTAATCTAATTGGTTAGGGATATCAGTTCTGCCCTGATACTTTGAGAGCCAAAATCTCATGTTCTACTCGTTAAACTAATCCCTATTCTATACAGAGAAGTTTATCTCTCCCTCTCTGTATATTATTATAGCACGCTATTTCTCATTTGTCAATACTTTTTTGATATATTTTTTATTTTTAACTAAATCCCTAATTGGATTCTGATACAATTATTAATTCTGCTCATTGTTGTATCGTCAACTTGCCCGATACAACGCTTTAAAGAATCTTTACTTAAAGTCTGAATCTGTTCCACAAGAGCTATGGATTTCTTTGTTAAACCACAACCATTAATCTCTGTATGCGTTGGCAATTCTTTCTTTATATGAGAAGTCAACGGTACTACCGATACCGTAGGAGCATATGTATTGCCTATATTATTCTGAATTATAATTACTGGTCTATATCCAGTCTGTACTGAGCCATTTGTTGTTGGCATAATTGCCATATAAATACTTCCTCTTGTAATCAAATATTACACGTCCTTTCTGAAATGCTTTTCTTTTTCTTCTATGAAGTATGGTAATAGAATATCTGCACCGATATTCATATTCATATTGGTTTTCTTTTTTGTCTCGGCATAATCACCTATATAGTGATATGTCATTTTACGACTTGAATGATTTAGGTCATACTGTAACTGCTCCATAGCTGCTGCGTGAGCATAAGCTATATCACTATTGAACAACTTAACAAACTGCTCTGTAACAGCCTGTGCATAAGCTTTTCTAAACGAATGACTTGCAAGTTTTAAATAAGCATCGCTATTATCTTTAGTGCGACTGTCATTTCTAATTGAAATACCCAAACCGTTTATTAAAGCGTCACGCATTATAACACTTGCTCTATCTCTTGATAGGGGAGTAGGGATTTTATTACCATATTTATCTAACTTATAGACAAAATCACCGTTGATTCTTACGCAACGTTTTCTACCTTTGGAATCTATGTAAGTTTCTTTTTCATAACCCTTATTTGAAGCATTAGGATTAGCTGTTATCATTAAGTCTAATGGCTTTATAGAAGGTGTATTCCATAAGTAGATAAGCGTTATCATCTTAATTGCATCATTTATAAAATTGATACGCTTTTTACCTGTTTTTTGCTCAGATTCTAATATAGACTCTCTAAAGTTATTATTTTTATCAAGCAAATCAATTCTACGGAACTTAGATACATCGCTGTATCTAAGTCCTGTATTACACTGTAACACTATCCAGAAAGCACTTCTGTAATCTCTCTTATCAAGAAAATATTTCAGAAGTTTATTGAATAGCTCCATTGGAATAGCATCATCGCCCTGTCTTTCTTGCTGTTTATCTTCTGTTTCAATGATAGATTGAAGTTCTTCTGCTGTCAGATTATCTGTATCAGGCACAAGAGCATTAAAGTCAAACTGCATCGCTCTCTGTGATATATCAATAACCTCGCAATCAGTATTTTCAATAGGTTTTGTCAGCATAACGATTCCTCCTTGCTGTTTTGTTTATGATATTAGTATACCACAGAGATTTACATTTGTCAAGTATAAAATTAACCATTTATCATGAGTAAATTTTGTGCATTATTACTAATAACATACTGTTTTTTAAGGTGAGTTACAAAATATTCTCCTTTACCTTCAAAATTTTCCACAATTTTCTTTTCTTCTTCTGTGAGGTCTGCATATTTCTTCTCCCCATAATTGGAAGGTAGACTTCCATGAGCCTTACAGCCTATAATGGTGAGCTTCTTTATCAGGTCATCACGTTTCCAGAAAATATGCACAGTTCCTTTCTTCTTGAACTCACAATCAAAGTATTTAAAGCAGATACGTTCTCCGTAATATTCTTTTTTGTTGACATTATTGACAATTGAATCTGCACTTTCGCCTTCGGTCTGTCCACCGTCAAGATATGTCATAACTTTTTCAAGTTCAACACAAAAATCTCTTGCTTTCCACATATCCCAATAGCCATATGAACCATAAGTGCTATATAAATATAATGGCATGATAACTTTCTTCGGATTTATCTTGAATCCGTCATTAGTTTTCCAACCTGAGAACATATGAACATTTTTACTGTTATCCATGCTGTGTTTATAAGTGAAACTGTCGTACAGGCTAACAATTGACTCATGAATATTTTCATTTAAGTGCTGATTCAATTCAATCTGCAACGCTTTTATATTGCTAACTGTAAAATCATAGTCTCTAAACATTTTAATCTTTCCGAGATATGTTTCTCTTGCCTTGTCTGTAAGCAAATGCGATATCTCACTGGTCTGAAAAGCTGCACTCCAATATTTTTCCCTAAGTGCATGAATAAATCTATTCTGCATACAGCCTGACATTTCAGAACTACATACATTCAATTCAATTAAAGGACTTGAAGTACCATTCATTGTACTGAGGAACGGAGAGAGTTCATGATAAGTATTTATTAACTTAATGCCGAGTCTTGCTTCTTTAGCAAACTGTTCGCACATCAAATCAATTACATTTCCTGCATATAACTGAGTGTTATTTATTTCTTCATAACAACTTTCATACGCATCTCCCTTTATTAATCCTTTTACAAAATCTTCACTTGCTTTTCTTACGGGAATATCAATATAAATAAGAGCTACATCGACTTCCGCTTTACGTTCTGCATCAGCAAAAGCATTATCAACGTATTCAATATCTGCATTATATTCCTGTAATTTCTCCATAAGCAACTGACGTGTATTACTATATGGATTACGAATTGTTTCTGCGTTCAAAATGCAGCATATCTGACCACCATTAGACGCTTCGATTACCTGAATAGCTTTCAACAAATGTTTATCTCCATTACTGAAAGGAGGATTCATTAATACTGTATCATAAGAATTAAAATCCATCCATGAAAGAAAATCTGCATTGATAACTTTACCATAAGTCTGCTTCAATATTCCGCAAAGGTTATTGTCTATCTCAACACAAGTAATTTCAACAGGTGTTTTATCGTGTCTATCTCCAACAAACACATATTCAGTTCTGTTGTTTTGAGAATATAACCAATCATCAATTTTATTAATGGTATCAAATTCCGTATTATATTTTGCATTAAACTTTTCAATGAATCCTTTTGCTGAATTGCTTCTTACTTTTCCATACATATAAACTTTCTGATTATCCCTAAAGTTTTTAAAGTGTGTAAGAAAATCTCCCTTGCCACAAGACGGTTCAAGAATACTCGTTACTCTCCCAAAGTCCAGTTTGGCAAGAAGTTTCTCCGCAAGATTCTCAGGTGTAGGATAGAACTCAGATGTGATTTTATCTTCAACATAATTAATTACTGACATATTTAATTCTCCTTTAATAGACGTATTGTTTCTGTATCATGTAATGCAGATAAATAATTTTTTCATTCAATTGGAATTTCCGTCATATGCTTATCACTTTCAAAACCTTCGCAAACAACAGGCATTATAATCCAATCAAATCCATTGCCTGATATTAATAACATTCGTCCTGTTTTCGGAATCATTATTGTATTACTGCCTGTCGTTTCCATAGCTTCAATCAAGAACTTCGGGTTAATAGCTATGTAATATTTATTAACAGAAAATTTGACCTGCACTCCAAGTCTAAAAGGTAAATTCTTCTTTGACTTCTTATTCTCTTTATGCCATGCTTTTATCTGGTCTAAATAATATGGAATTTCCAATGCAGAATATTCCGTATCTGCTATTGTCTCATAAGTATGTGTACACATATTCAACATATTACCTTCTGTTTCTACTGGTAATTCATTAGGCTGTCCCGAAAATCGAACCATTCTATATCCGTCTGTAGCATAATAAAATCCAGTATCAGGACTCAAATAAACATTCGCAAACTTTTCATTTTTAGGATTTAAAACACTCTTGATTATTTTCTCATACTTTTTTAACATAATTATTACTCCTTTATATCTGATTTTTCCAATCTTCATTGAGATAGATTACTGTTGAATAATCATCTCTACCCTTTGTAGATTCCACATAAATAATATTATGTGATTTAAGCCACATACAATTATTTCGCACATTGCTTGCTAACTTTTTATCCCCTCGCAGTTCTTCTGCAAATGCGTAGTAACTGCCTGTATATTCTCCGTTATTATTTATCAAATATTCCACAACATCAAGAGCAAGCATATGCCCCTTGATAAATCTTATAAATCTGATTGTCCAGTTTATATCCTGTGTAGTCATACTTAATCCTCCTTTGTGTTTTCTGTGAATATATCCATAAGATAATGATATGTTTTTTCTGAGCCATAACCCGTAAGAAGTTTATCAATTTCCCTTATCCATTCATAATTGAAATCCTCATAATCGGGCATATGATTCCATGATTCCGCTGTTATCATTTTGAATATATCCTTGTAATGTTCGATAAATTCATTCCAATCAGCAATACATTCATAGTCGCTGATTTCCTCGTCAACGTTAACGTGCTTCAAAACAAAGTCGCTGAACTTGTCATACCATTCAGGGGATAATCCCTCATATGGAACGCATACCGTTACACATATATCATATACGGTATCGTATGTATCATAATCATTGTCCTTTTCCTTTAACCAATCATAAAGATTCATTTACTTTTCCTCCTTATTTCTTTCAATTATCCGCTTCATTTCTTCTTCGTCTATCCAATTCAGAAGATAACTCTGAATGAAATATATTTTTTTGTTCATCTTCAAACTGTGTATTTAAAATTCCCTTGATGATTCCTATATTTTTGTTAGTCATTAGTATCATTCCTCTCTTTTAAATATTCTATTACCTCAAATTTGTTTTTGAAGTAATGCGGAATCTCCTGTCCGTAACAATTAATATCTGTTAGCGTACATCCGTCAACATGAAATTTTCCGTTTGCCGTTTTATTGACGAAAGACTCTTTTCCAGTCATGGTATCTGTTATCATGTAAGTATTTCCGTTATGCTTCTGCCATAAAAATCTTTTTAAATCGCTCATTATTCTACCTCCGTAATCTGATTAGGGTAAAACCACCATTCAAATCCATTGTCGAATTTAACAAGAACTGTATCATCTGCAGCATAATAGTCAATGACATACCCCATATCTCCAACATGAACTCCACCCAGTAAATCATTTTCCGTTATCCTTATCACACGTACCCTTTCACCTATATGTGTGGTATGTTCATTTGTTCCTGATAAGCTATTAATAAACGCATAAAGCACATCAATTACATTATCCTGTGCCTTTGTGGTATTCTTGTTGTGGTATTTTAAGTAATCCACATTGCGTTTAAGTGAATCAAGTAAATCATTACTATCAATAAAAGCAATTTTCTTTTTTAATTTTTCAACGTCTACATTAAAATTCATAACATTTCCCTCCTGTTAAAATACACCTTTTATATACACATTATCCCAATATCTCTTATACGTTGGTTCAATTATCTGTCCGTTGCTATTTCTTACAGATCTGAGATATTCCAGTGAGTTCTTTGTGTGTTCGATTCTTCTGTTTATTTCCGATATTCCAATAAAGCAAGCCTGATATGAAGCCTTGTAAACCGTGTCAAGTGGTCTGCAATCTCTTGCTTTTTCCAGTAAATCAAGTTCCCTTTTACAACTCTCAATTGCTCTGTCACACATTTCATTCTGATATTCCGTATAGGTATATCCCTTGAATCTTCCATTAATCATTATCTTCTTCCTCGCTTTCGTCCATATCCATATTGCACTCTATCGAATACACTTCTGAGAACGCATCGTCCTCATTCATACCCTGTGCAATAAATTTATTATAAAGTTCTAAGGCTTTTGCAAGTCCTAAATTTGTAAATACTTCCATAGTATTCTCCTTTCAGTAGAGAGTTTTTAATTACTCTCTACTATCTCCATAAGTTCAACTCTTTCACATCTGATTTTCCCATCAGTGTTGTATGGTACGACCACACCTGCAAGCCATTCCCAACGAATAAGAATCTTCCAGATATCTCCGCTGTAATTACTTCTTACCCAATCCAATGGAGCTACATTGATGCCACATCCACATAAATCTGTACGATTTGGATTAACGTTTTCTGTAATAATACTACCTGACTGAATTACCCATTTCTTAGGTGGATTATAATTGCCGTTGAATGTTTTATAAGCAATTATTCCGTTAGAAGTAAATTCAAAATGTTCTTTGAGATAATCTATCGAAGATAATAATTCCTCTGCTCCGCTGAGGTCTGCACGTCTGAGGTTTGCTCCGCTGAGGTCTGCTCCGCTGAGGTCTGCATATCTGAGGTCTGCACCGCTGAGGTTTGCTCCGCTGAGGTCTGCTCCGCTGAGGTCTGCTCCGCTGAGGTCTGCATATCTGAGGTCTGCTCCGCTGAGGTCTGCACATCTGAGGTCTGCCCCGCTGAGGTTTGCTCTCATATTTTCCCAGCCTTCACAATCCATCTTTGTCCAGTGAAGATGATTTTTGATGATTTCGTTTAATTCTTCATTTGAAATGTTTCTCATAATATATTCTCCTTATAATTATAATATTCGCTCTATGAGCGTTATGTATTTTCTCACCCATGTTTTAAGCACAGGTGAGAATCAATATTATTTAATCTTCCGTAACGAATTTGTAAAGTTCATCATTCCTTGTGATGACATTTGTTGCACGCATTGTTCCGTTAGTGCAAGCATCATTATAATCGTCTGATATTGTCGCTCCATTATTTCCGTCAAAGAACTGTGACAGCTTATCTCCATAGATGGAAACTTTATCTTCGTATTCTTCCTTTGAAATTTCCATAAACTGCTTTGCTACGTACAGAACAGTTATAAGATTTGCTTTTGAAGTGATACGCTTGATAACTTTCTTATCGTCCGTAGCTGCTTCAATAGCATCTGCTACAAAGTCAAGGATGTCTGTGATTTCCGACACTGTATTTTCTCCAAACGTAAATGTTTCGTATGCGTTACGAACATTCTTCGTGGAAAGTTCACTCTGTTCGTTAAGAAGTAATGCGAGTTTAATAATGATATCCTCATTCGCATATCCCCTTAGAGCTGTTTCAGACAGATTATCCGTCAGCAACTTATGACTTGCAAGCTGCTGAATTTCAGGGAGATTTTTTGCTTTGATACGTGCATTTTCCGTTCCTGTAAGGGGCTTTCCGTTATTGAGTCTGCTCATCATATCAGATATTTCTTCTTCTGTAGTATCAGAGAGGTAATATATAGTAAGCCCATAAGACTTAAATGTGTCCTGCATATCTGTGTCTAATTCTTCAAAGGTTTTTCCGTTAATGTCAATTTCTTCTCCATCAGACTGAATGAAAGGTTCAAGTCCTTCGAGTTTAAACTCGTTATTCATAAACTTAGCAAAGGTTGTTGTTCTCTGCTTTCCGTCTATAAGGTCATACACTGATGTTTCCTTTGATTTGACCTTAATAACTTCTTCTGTTTTAATAGCATAGATGGGCGGTATCGTGTAGTCTCTCAGAACTGTGTCAATAAGAAGTGACATTCTTTTTTTATCCCATACAAAGCCACGCTGTATGGCATTGTCTGATGTGATAGTGCCGTTTGTGATTGCCTTGACTACCTGATTAATGTTCCACGGTGAAGCAAATTTTTTCATAATTTTTTCCTCCTAAAATTATATGTAAAATTGTTTTTCGGGAATCTCCGTTCCCTCTGTGATTATAGTATATCATACTTTTGAATTTTTGTCAAGTGTTTCCCGAAAAGTTTTTATAAACTTGTTAGTATCGGAAAACACTTGATTGATTCCGAATCAATAGATTCTTCCGTCTTTTTCAATGGTAAGAAGTCCGTCTTTGTACTTTGCTTCCTTGCTCAGTTCTCTGATTGCTTCTTTAGCCTTATCAAGAGTATCACATTCTCCGATAAGAGTTTCCTCATTACCCTTTGTGAATACTACGCTGTACTTTGTTGACATAAGTAATAATTCCTCCTTTCATGTTTTTATTATATCATATATTCTCCGTGTTGTCAAGCACTTTAAATATATTTTTATTTTTTTAATCAAATGCTTTCAGAATCAGAATCATTTCATCTCCGTAAGCCTGTGCTTTATCAGAAAATTCTTTGAGCATTTCTATAAAATCCACAATACTCATGTCCTGCTGTACTCTCCATGAATACATTTCATAGAGGTCTTTTAGCAAGTCAAGAAGTGTATAGTTCTGAAATGGACAGCCTTTTGGTTTAAAGGTGTTCAGCATTTCCGCTGCTGCTCTTGAAAGAATCAACTGATTTCCAGTATAATTCGCTTTAATATAGCTCCGCATAATTTTCCCTCACTTTATTCTTTTTAAATCTCCACCACATTTACAGCGGAAATTCTCAGGATGTTCTATCACTTTACTCATACGGTATCTTCCAATTTTATTTCCGCAAGAAGTACACTGGATTGCATATGTAAATTTCTTTACAATATCCTGTTCTCCCTCTGTCACACCTTTGTCATCATCGTTTCCACAACGCTTTATATCTATGCCGTAGCGGTCATAAACCATTTTAGCATAAGTTTTCCACTGTGTACCATGACCGTGACAGTCAGGACAAGTATGAAGTAACTCGTGAATCATGGTATTAATTAACCCCTCGTCCGTAGGAGTGTACTTCTCATTAATCAGTTTATATGATATGCTGATTTTAAAGTCACTCCTTTTTCCAGTGTTTACAGACGTTCTCCACGAGGTTTGCCCCCATCGTCTTTCGGCATGAGATACAGATACTTCTTTGATATCCTTGCAGTATGGTATGCTCAGTTCATCAAGCATCTTCATACACTTTTCCATATAGTCTTTAAGTTTACGCTGTGCCATAGTTTAATCCTCCTTAAAATATTCCGTTGCTGTGATTATTTCCGTAGCTCCAACGGGATTCTCTGTAAGATTCAGTCCTGCACGTATGTAACTTTTGGCTGTCGCTTTTTCCATAGCAACGATACACTTTGCTTCTTTGGCAGAAATGCGGTACATTCTCCAATTGATATTTGAAGAATTGTTGTATGCTTCTTCAAATTCCGCAAACCTCTCTACCTCTTTGGGATTCCGCTGGTCTACAGAGATGATTGAGAACTCATTTCCGAATCCTCTTGGTGAATTATAGTAATATTTTTTCATAAATATTCCTCCTTGAAATTAAAGTGATATGGCAGATAAATTATTTATAGTGTATTTTATCCAATGCACTTCTATGCTTCAAGCACTAACGCTACAATATATTTTATCAAGTTCGTTACTCCAATGAATACACTCACACCATTCTCCGCATGGCAGTTTGTAATCGAATGAATAGTGATAACACATTGTATCACTCCAATAAATTTTCTGCTCCGTGATAGTGCTTATTATTTCCAATATAATATCCTCACGCTCCTGTGCTGTAGACTTTCCATAAAATGATATTGTTATCTCTAATGGAGCGTAAGTATGATATCCAATTATCCTTTTCCGTACTATTGGTCGCATATCTCATTCTCCTTTATAATAACGTTCATAACATTCTTTGATTCCATTTTTCATACCGTCAAGCACATATACCATTGAGCCGATAGAAACAGTTCCATTGCAACCTATAAATGATATCTCCGCAAGGTCAGGATATTCCATTCCGATTATCTCGTTTAACTTTGCTTTTGTGGAGATAGAAGTCAAAATCATCTCTATCCAGTGTGAATGTTTTGTAGGATATGAAGTCCATGTGAGAGTATTGTCTTTTCCGTTTTCCAAATCATGCACACGGAACATAAGGTCAATATTTCCGTCATCAGGTGTATAGAATGCTGCTTCAATATAGCCTTTCATATACTCGCCCGTAGTATAAAAATTAATTTCCCTAAAGTATTTATCCCCTGTCATGAAAAAATTAATTGGTATACGCATTTATTTTCCCTCCTTTATTAAGTATATTCCTTTAATATAGCTGTTTTTGCAGTTTCCGATAAATGAAGTTCATACGAATACCCATTTTTGTTAGGACAAATATCTCTACCACAATCGACAAGTCTCCATTCTCCGTTGTGGTATCTGCACTTTATCCATGAAGAATAAGGTACTCCCCTGTAGCAGTTTGGAAAATGTTGCCGAAAATCATATATAAATTCCGTTCCTTCAACAGCAGTTTTAAATCCCCTTGACGGAATTATGTTTAAGCGTTCCTCTACTTCATCACAGATATATTTTATCTGCTTATAGTCCGTGAAGATTCTTTCCCTTGCTTTTCCCTGTGCTTCTCTGATAACGTCCATTATTTTGTCCGCATTATTTTCCTTGATTATAATTTCTTTCATGATATTTTCCTCCTTATGGAGAGCGAACTGTTATACAATCCACTCTCCGCATTTATTTTTTACTTGATTCCTAATTCTTTCCGTATATCGTATTCAGATATACGAACAAGTTCCACTGTCTGTGAATTTTCATTTGTCTTGACTTCACAACGATATAATTTTATGTAATTATTACTTCCATAGACAGAACTGTTTTCCAGTCTACTTTTAATATACAATGTTCCGTCAACTCCGCTGTCACGGATTCCAATGTAGAACACCTTGCTGTCAAGATTCTGTATTGCCTTGTAAATCTCCGTAAGGTCATAGAACATATCGCTTGCAAAATACTCACAACCCATTCCAGCAGCCTGTATAAGCTCTGTAAAGATATCCGAAAAGTTTATATTCGTTGTGAGTTCTCCGTTGTATGAGCTTCTGTAAACCTGTCCTTCAACAGTTATTTTCTGTCCATGATGTAACATATGTAACTCCTCCTTAAAATCCGTAATCTTCGTAATCTTCGAGCATAGTGATAAGTCCGTCAAAATCCTCAGATTCTCCCATAGTTCCTGCTAAAAGAGCGACTGTTCCATAGTCCAGTCCATAATCTTCCGCAAGACTTTCCAAATATTCTTTGCGATTTTTGTAGCCGTTTTCCTGATAAATATTTTTTGACATATTAAATTCCTCCGTTCCGCAAGGGAGTTTTATTTTCTCTCTTGCTATGATTATATTATATCATGTCTTTTCTAAATTGTCAATAGCTTTTTGAAAAGTTTTTATTTTAATTAATTATCCTGAACTGCCACCTACCTTTCTTCTCCTGCACGATATATTCAGTGAGATACTTGTCAAGCTTCTTGTTATATATCTTGTTGTCCTCTGTGATGATGTAGTTTTCCGAATAAAAGTATTCATTTATCATTTTTTCAAGGTCTGATTTTCCGTTTGGTGTTGAACAAATCAAAGTTGTTTTCATGCTCATGTTATTATCTCCTTTATATGCCATTTGTTTGTCCTCTGAAACTTAGGATAAAAAAGTTTTCCGTATATCTCCTGATTGAGATAGTAGTGACCGCATTTTGTGTGCTTAATTATCCACACTTTATGCGGATTGTACTTGTCGTATATGCGAATACAATTATCCATATTATTTTTCCACCTCAATTCCGTACTTTTCCGCTTCTGCTGAATCTTCTTTTATCCAACGTTCGCAGTCAGCTATGGTCTTTCCGTCTTTACCATAGCCATAATATCCGTATGTTTTTCCGTCAAGGCTGTGAAGTCTCTGTACATAGTATGGATATCCAGATACATCAAATAATCTCTTTTTAATGATATACTTGTAACGCATATTATCCCTCCACTCTATCATGAATCGGTAACGGCTGCCATGATTCCGCACACTCTTTAAAGCGTGAATCCGATGTGAAGGCGAAATTTCCACCCATCATTGTCCACCTTCCAGACTGTTTGAGAGCATAAGGTACTATGTAATAGGACTTTTCTCCCCAGAACATACGCTTTTCGATAACACAGAAGTTCTCAGGGGGATTGTCCAAGTCCACACTCTCATTTCCGTCATCACACGGAATCAGGAGAGTTCTGTATTTTCCAGACACACCACCATTAGTGCAGTCTCCTAACGGAAACTTGTAAACGTCCACTGATAAGCATTTGATTTTATTCATAGTAATTTCCTCCTTTAATTTAGGTTTAAAACCCTTATATCAAGGCATCGGAATTTCCAATGCCCTATTATAAAAGTTCTCACACCTCTCTTACAACACTTTCTGTAATAAATTCCATATAGGTTTTGATATCAAAACCTTTTTCCTTTGCGTGATTTGCAAGGTAATCTATAGTTGCATCATAAAGGGCTTTTGGAATTTCTACCCATTCGTCAAAATTTCCGTGACCGTTCACGTATTTTAAATTTTTCTGATACATCTTAATTCTCCTTCGGTATTGTACCAAACAGGTATTTCCCATTTAAAAATGTTTTTGTTATTCCGCTTTCATAGAAGTATGTTTCCAGAATTGTCCCATCCTCCCATATTTCTTTAAGACATTCTTCGGCAGGATATTCTACTTCATGCACAAAAGTTTCCGTATGAGGTTTGTTATATAAATTTTCCAATAACACGGAAATTTCTTTTATATCCATGATTCCCCTCCTTAAACTTCGTGAATGTGCCAGCCTGATTTGTCCAGAATTATGTCATCAAGGCACTTATCCTCATTGTTTCCGCTATTGTAGATGTTCATAATATAAGCATCATTAATGACCTCTGTCAACTTTTCCAAGTCAGCGAATGAACGTCTTGCTTTCTCATACGGGATTCTTCTAAACAACCCCAGACCTGAACTTGAAGCCATGCCATTTCCGGTGTCTGTAAAACGAGCTATATGCAGAGTAATTTCCAAACCGTCACGCTTGAAATTCCTGTAAGTCTCATTGAAGTAGAGACTTGCCTTGACAAAGTGTGTATCGTCCAGAGTGATTTCCTTGCACACTGTCTTTTCTCCACTGTGCATCATGAAATACCACAAGTCGAAAGTCCAATTGTTGTGAAGTCTCTTATTGATTTTCTCCACCTGTTCTCTTGTAATATTTGCCATAATATTTTCCTCCTATTTTTCCCTTTATGCCATGCGAATATAAAATCCGCATGGCTATTATTTATCAGCAAGTAATCATTGCAGTTTTTATAGTGTCCACGAACTGTGAACCGTATATATCACGGATTCTGTTCATGGAATAGCGCGAAGCCCTTCCACCTTTTGTTTCGTCATCCGCAAGATAGTAACGTTTCTGCTTTACGGAATACTGGAATCCCATTGACTGAATTTTCCGCAGATACTTTCCACAGTTATCAAGCCATATCCAGCCACCGATAATTTCTATGCGGATGTCCGAAAGATGAATAAGTCTTTCTATGATTTTTCTGAACTTCTCAGGGACTTCCTTTGAAGCCTTTTCTTTCTCCGTCTTATTTCCGTGAGTAGCGAAATACTTAATCATTTCATCGTATTCACTGTTGATTTTCTGCATAGTTTCCACATCACCGCCCATGTCAGGATGATATTTCCTACACAGTTTGTGGTATGCTTTTTTGAGTTCGTCCAGAGTTTTGACCTCTTTAAAAAAGTTGCTATTCATATGTAATCCCTCCGTTTTCCGCAAAGAGTAAATTGTGTATCTTTGCTATGGTCTTATTATATCACACAATTCACTCTTTGTCAATAGTTTTCCAAAAAGTTTTTTATTTAATCTATTCATCATCCTCCTCATAATCTATATCGAGTTTTTCCATGAGTTCTTCCAGAGCTTCTACCTGTGCAAAGCAATACTGATAGACTTCACGTTTCTTCACAGACCTTTTGTCCACATCGTATGCCTTTTCCGCTTCTTCCTCTGCCTTTAGGCACTCCGCATAATACTCCTTAATTTTCTGCTCCATGCCGTGTTTTGAATGTACATTGTACTCCATGTTAATTTTCCTCCGTTTCCATTATTTCAGTAATTTTCTTTACTGCTTCAAAGTTGCTGATATATCCGTATTCGCAAGATGTAACAATACGTGATATTTTATTCCACTTGTTTACTCTGATTGTCTCGTCTGCTTTTTCCAGTAATTTGTAGCAGTCATTTGCATATTCAATGACATATCTTTTTATCAGTTTCCCCATGATATTATCCTCCTATGCTGCATAGCACATGAATGTATGTGAACATTCCGTAACGATTTCATGCACATAGTACGTTAGTTTTTCCGTCTTGAATGTGTAGCTGTTTACCTTTTCCGTTTTCCAAAGAGAGCTTCCGTCACTGAACGTAATCTTTGAAGATGATTTGTGAATGACAGAGCGTTTCTTTGCACATTTTCCGCTGATAATATCAGCTTCGTTTTTCTGCAATATTTCCATCAGTTCCGATTCAGTTTTTATACTTCTCATTTTTACGTAAACGAACAAAGTCTCATTGTGAGACTCTATGAAATCGAATACAGATTTCTTTGTTGTTTTCATAGTTATTCCTCCGTAATATGTAATTTTCCAGTGCAACAGCACTTTGATATGCGTTCAAAGTTTCCCTTAAACGCACACCAAAATGTTATTTATTCCGTATAATCCGTATCGTCATATTCGCATGGTGCTTTATCATCAGGGCATCGGCTTGTCCAATGACAATAGGCACGTTCTTCATCTTCTTCTTGCCAGAAGAAGCAACAGTCTTTACAGTTCATGTTCATAGTGATTCCTCCTTAATTTTCCCAATATTCGGGCGGTATTAGTTCTTGCCCAAATAAATTATACCATTGTCCGCACTTGTCGCATTGACAAGCTCCGCAATACTGATTTTCCAGTATGACAGTATTTCCACATTTACACGTTCCCTTTGCAGGTTCAGTGTAACAGTGTTTCCATGTTGTGAACACGTTGAATCGTGCGTACTCGTCAGGATGTTCCATAGCATACGCATAGTTAGCTTTTGCAGCTTCATTGTTATCGTCAATGACAACTTTTCCGTCAGGTGTAGCATTGAATGAAAGTCCGTTTCCGTCCTCATCGGTAAACTCTATTCGATATTCCGTTATCGTTTCCGAATGACGAGGTATGATATTTTCCAACATAACTATTCCTCCCTTATGCCATCTCATAGTAGTAGTGACCGTCAACAGAATTTTTCTTGTTGAGTTTGTCAACTATTTTTTCCGCTTCTTCTTTTGTGCAGTATTTAGAAAACTGTACATAGCTTTCCTCGTATTCTTCATCCCAGAAAATAAATTCGTAAGTTTCCATAACAGTACCTCCGTAATGTGTATTAAAGTGCAATGGCACTTTATGAAGCCTATCGAAAAATCCGATAGACTTGAAAAATGTCAGTACACAAAATCAGTGTAAATAGTTTTGTTTCCGTCAAAGTAGCGTGAATAACTGATATCGTCACACCTTCCGCAGTCGTATTTCTTTTCCGTGCGGTCATATTCTCCCTTGATGTAAACCTGATTGTCGTTTACGTGATGTTCTCCATGCGGTTTAAGGGTGAAAAAATCTCCCTTTTTGAGTTCTTTTAATTTCATATTAATTCCTCCCTTAATTTCCGTAACTGCCTGTCAATTTCCCTATAGCGTGGCTGTCCCTGTGTATACCACCAAGCATGATGTTTTATCCACTCTTTACGCTGTTTTGCTGTCTCTCTGTATGGTTCAAGATGTTCGCAATATTCCGCAAGTACCCAAACCTTTTCGCCCTTTTCATTGTAAGCTCCGATGAGTTCTTCATCTGCTCTTTTATACATATTGTATTTTTTTCCGCACCAAAATACGGACAGTATACTTCCTTTAGGGACTTTTCTCCCACGCATTACCTTGACAGTATCGCCTTTTGCGAAAGTCCTCTGCATTTCCCTTAAATGGAATTTGTACGCATCTAAAGCCATACGCTTTAAGCAACGCATAGCTTTTCTTGCATTCTCCACAGTTAAGTCAATGTCATGACCGCTTAACATGAGATTACGGCAGTCTGCACCGCTATACTCCGTCTGTTTTTCCTTAATGCTGTCTGTCTCCGCATCGTAGTAAACGGCGAATACTTCCAACATCCCATCCATCCAGAAATGTTCACGTTCTCCGATAACGCAACCCTTTGCAATTTCCGAGATAAGATTATAATTGCTGTCATATTCTCTGATACTCATAATATCACCATCGCCTTTCTATAATTTCCAGTGTGCCATTTTTTCCTGTACACTCATCAAAGTATGCAGAGAAGTTTCCTTCATAGCGTTCAACTGCATCTTTGTCCTCAAAAAATAATTCACGCAGAATATCCGCTGTGAGATAATTGTCATGCTCTCTATCATAGAGAGTTTCCGTGAAGTCAGATACAAGAACAAGATTTTCCTCATTAGGTTCGTCAGAAAAATCCATTTCTGCATCAGTGAAGTCATACTTGATTTTAAGACGTTCCTTGCACTCTGTGATAGTTTCGCAGTAGCAGAGTAAATCTCCGCAAACATTGATAACTCCGTACATATCGCCTATCACGATAAGACGGAGAAGGTCAACTCTTTTACTCATGATAATTACCTCCATGATTATGTAATTAGCAGATTTTCCAGTATTCAGGGCTTTAGACCTTTTGACTGGTGGCAAGCTGCATTAACGGGGAATTTTCCCCGTCTATCTGCATTTTATTCCTCATCATCTTCATATGAGGTCATCTCCGCTGTAATATAACAGCCTTCTCCTTTCCAATCTAATTCTTCGTCAATACAGATGCACATAATAGTAGGGTAATCATATTCTGAATCAATTTCCTGTTCAAAGAAGTCCAGAATATTTAACAACCGTTCAAATATAGGACGTACTCTGTTCTGAGCATCTTCTATAGAAGAAAATTCCTCATTCTGCAATAAAGAATTTTCCTTTTTTATAAGAGTTTCCGCCGCACTTACGGCGGCTTCATTTTCCCTATCGTGACAAATTAAATAACAACTGAAACAACACCTTAAAAATGTATCGTCAATTATGATTTTTATTTTCGGCATTATTCCTCATCCTCCTTGATGAATAAGTGTACACAGTCAGCCATGAAATCAAATGCAAAACTGTTGAAAGTTCCACCGTAATTGATGTACTGCTCGTTATCTGAATGATTCCAGATATCACGGCATATCGCTATGATATCCGCATCGCTCATCATCTGGTCAGCACGTTTCAACATAGCGGAATATTCCGCATTGTTTCCTCTCGTGTACATTCTGTTTTTGATACAGTAGTTGCGGACTTCATCCGCAAACATAGTTTTGTCAATTGTCATAATTAATTCCTCCAATATGTAAAATTAAGCACCTGTCTACTTTGGATATGACAGTGTAGCTTTACAGCGGATTTCTCCGCTGCCATCAGCGTTATGCTTCACGGTTCAATTGCTCCACGGCGTACCATGTCAAGGTACACCCAGTAGTTTGGGTTTTTGCGGTCAGCGAGTTCCATTAACTGCATCTCATAGTCAGCGGTATATCTTGCTATTTCCGCAAGCTGATTTTGAATTGATTTGCCGAAATAGTCATAACCTGCTTCAAGGTCAGCGGTCAGATTTTTGTGCATGGTTATGAGTACGGACTGTTTGTCCAATACCCACATTTCCGTATAGTCTATTGATTTAATATATCCCATAGTAGTACCTCCGTTGGAATATAGCGGAGTCTCGCACCAACTTTTGCCAATGTTACACACTCCGCTTGAATTTCCGGTATTCAGATTACACGAATGAGAAGTCAGATTTGACAACCTCAAAACCTATACTTTCCTGATTGAAAGCCTGTTTTAAGGCTATAGCAAGCCTTTTCATGGGCTCAATTTCCACATTGGAAACTTCAATGCGGAGTGTAGGCTCATTGACGATAGTTCCGTCATCGTGAGTATACACTCCGAGTGCTTCGGTAATCGTGCCGAATCCGATAATCTCCGTAAGAAGATTTGATGCGATTTTGTACGCATCGAGGGTGCTGATTTCTTGTGCTTTGCTGTCTTTATCGAAAAGACCGCAGAATAATAATACCTTAGTTGCGTTTGTCATATGTAACCTCCGTTTAAAGTCCGTAAGACTGTAATATGTAAATTTAGCGGAAATTCCTCATGGAAAGGGACTTGATACGCTCAAATCCCGAAAGAAAGCGTTATTCGTTATTCCCATATCACCTCCGCATCGATAGGTGTAGAGGGATATCCGTCACGGTAAACCGTGTAGGTATCCCAATCACAGCAATCTTCATCGCCATTTTCAAAGGCTTCGTAATTGGAGATTTCCCACTCAACAACGTAGGACTCTCCGTTGCTATCCTCTGCGGCGGCGGTATAATACGGATGTTCATGTGTTCCCGTAACATATGCGGGCTGTATTAATTTGATAGTATTCATAATGATACCTCCTAAATAGTATGTAATCACGGTTTATGGTGTGCCAAATTTAGCGGATTTACGCTATTTTCGGCATATTTTAGGCAGGAGTTTGAAGCCCCTGCCTAATGTTATGTAATTTTGCCATTGTTATTGCACACTTGACAAACCTCATAAAGAGGACAATTGTCAAGCGTTAGTTAGAGTTGTTAGCTATAGAGCTAACTTGCAGCCGATTCAGGGCGGCTGTTTTGTATAGCTTTTCCATTCCCTTATCCACTTTTCTGAAACTTTTAGCTTTTATAGCCATAGACTGACTACTCACCCACTACGGAGTTTTGGCTTTTTATCTCACAAGTCAGTAGCAGGAGAACTAAACTCGTTCTTTTATCCTACTTTTTATCCCAGTGACCGCTATTTGCTGTATTTAGCCTTAAACAATGATACCCTCCGAGGTACTTTAAACGCATAGCCGTAATGTCGCTATACCTTTAAAGTACGATTCTTGCTATCTCAAAGCTCTACTACTAAACCTACCTTTATAGCCATAGACTGACTATTTTAACAGATGTAGAGTCTGTTTTTGTCGGTTTTTCACAAATAGTTCGTGCTGTTTATTACAACCTTCCACTTGCCTACTCATTCCAGATAGTTAAATAATTCGTTACGTATTTCGCACTTTTTTAGATTAGACTATACCAGTTTTTCATCTAAAAATGCACTTTTCACACTTTGCCTGATATCGGCAGTCTCATTGCAAAAATGTGAAGTTGTCAAGATGCTTGTATCCGCCTTGATACAGTGACCTTATACCGCAGTCACACACGCCTTCAAAACATATGATAGAGTTCAGACTTTTAGTTCCGTTCCCTATGGTTCAAGTATATCACACTTGCAAACATTTGTCAATACCTTTTCAGATATTTTTTTGTTTTAACAAATGGTTTATACTTTTGATGCAGCCTTCGGAGCGTTTGCCGTTCCTTGACTGTATTCACATTATATCACGTCAAAATTCATTTGTCAAGTACTTTTTGAAAATTTTTTCAAAAAAAATTTTGACTCTGAAAAAAAGTGATATGCTGTCAAGCGTTCAACCGTTTTACCGTCTGCTTGACTATGATTTTATTATACTCATTTCCAGATAAATGTCAATACTTTTCAAAAAGAAATATTGCACAAATTTGAAACGACGGTATATCGGCACAAAACGGAGATGATGGGGACGTTCGAACCTGAATCAAGCATATCAAGTGTTATTTGTTGTGCATTTTGCATAAAGAGTGCAGCCCTTATATATAATACCTTATTTAAATAAAAATTACTGTATTATTGTATTAGTGAAGTAATACAAAAGCATCCAGTCCGGATATAATTGTATTACTGTATTAATACACTCATACAGTGAAAAGCATCCGGACGTATATCACTATTGTATTAGTACAATAGTACAATTCAGATATTGTATTAATGTGTTAGTACAATAATACACTTCACAGCTCTGCAAATAAAATAACGATAGATATTATATCAGGTAGATATTATATTGATTGATATTATATCATAGTGATATTATATCAGTGTGATATTTAAACAGTATTTTAATTAGTTAAATATCAATGTGTTATTTTTAGTTCTGATTATTTAAGTAATTTTATTAATTAAGTAAGTTGGCTGCAGGCGTTCAAATACGCTTTAAAACGCCGTTTTTTGACGTTGTAATTTTAGCAAGGTATTTATACTACCCATATGTGCCAAAAGGGATTAGAAGCGATTTCGGTGTTTTAAGGCTATATTTCGGCAAAAATCAGGTGTTGAGTTTTCAACAGTAATTTTGACGTTTTGTGCAAATTGTATAAAGGGATATTTTGTTAGATGTTTTTTGGTAGTATGATAGATGATTTAATATGATATGTATTATATTTTAATTGGTTAGGATATTGATATTCTGATATCGATATTGTATTATTGATATGTAAATATCGATATCGTGTTATCGATACTGTATTATCGATATATTTTTATCGATAAAATTTTATCGAATTGCAAAAATTAAGTATATTTTTTAATCATTAAAAGTTTCGACTTCTACACACATTATACATAAATATCATTTAATCAATTCACATATTACATATTGTAAATATCAGATAATTGTATACTGATAGTTGTATCTATAGTATATGCTATATAATGCTATACGTCGTATAGTATCAGTGCAGCCGGTGGTGTTGCATTTGCAACAATTGCAAAACAACAAAACACTTGTTAGAGTGTGCTAACTATCCCGTCCCCTTTACATCAATAAGCCGAAGCGAAACGGAGAAAATAGGTAAAGGTAATAACTTTTCTCAATCAGAAAATTAACACTCATTAATACTAATTGGTATTTACATCTACGCCACTTATATCCACTCTCAATTAAATATATCCAACTCCACTTCTCCAACTAATACAACAAAACAAGTAATAAATAATCACTTTATTTTTACTGTAAAATCAATGTAAAAAATTCATTTAAAACAATGAGTAGTGTAATTACCCTACTATTTATTATAGCTCTAAAAACACATATATTCATC
>JAEIGA010004195.1_pt1 | contig 22329 bp, 20 predicted proteins | sample 9270691 | NCBI WGS metagenome assembly JAEIGA01 (sample SAMN17057246, study PRJNA624740) | gut metagenome | biome: biome; isolation source: fecal sample | host: Bos grunniens | place: China: Xizang | collected 2019 | reverse complement strand
CCTCATCGACTACATGCTCGAATACCAGAAGAGCCCATGGTGGACACCGATTCTGAAGTTCCCTTTCAAGGCTCTTGGTTGGTGCATCGATCTCGTTACCCCAGGTGACGAAGAGGAAGAAGATAGCGTCGGTGGAGCGCTCAATCCGAACAATCTTCCAAAGAAGGAACGCGAAGTAGTAAAGTTCTTCGCTGAGAACATAATGGTCAACGTAGACAAGAAGAGCTTCAAGACTCAGATGTCCCTAGAGATGCAGGATCCTGTTGTAGTAGCTACCGTCATGGAAGCAATCACAGAAAACCTGAAGGACTACATGTCAGACTACAGAACTTCTAAAGCACGTCAAGATGTAGATAATCTTCAGGTCATTGCAGATCTCCGTAAAGCTGACTACTACAAAGCCCAGCACGCATACGCAAACTACATCGACTCCAACAAGAATGTAAGCCTCCAGAGCGCTCAGGTAGAACGCGAACGTCTCCAGCAGGAGATGAACCTGGCTTACCAGGTCTACTCCCAGGTAGCTACCCAACTTGAAGGTGCACGCATACAGGCAGAACAAGCAAAACCGGTATTTGTTATTATAGATCCTGTAACAGTCCCTCTTCAGCGAACTGCCCCAAGCAAAGCCAAGATGCTAGTAATCTTCACCTTCCTGGCTGGCTGTATCGCTGCAGCATGGGTCCTCTTCGGATATGAGTATTGGAAAAAACTGAAGGATAATCTATAATGGATTTGTCCCCTAAAAATCTATATATCAAATTTCAAGCATCTCCACATAGATTTTGCCACTTACGGTTTATATTGTGAATGAACCCTAATGTACGTGATTCTTAGTAATGTCAATTTAATATAATAATACCGCTATGATAAATAATAAAAGAGTTTTAGTCTATCTTGATAAGAAGAGATTAGCTCCAAAGGGAGGTCCTCATGCTGTTGGTTATTTTTATCATCAAGAAATGCTTAAACGTGAGGATGAAACTTTAGAATTTATTGATTTACCGGAAAAGCACGTTAAATTCAAAGAGCGTGAGCAGAGTATCTTGAAATTTCTACCTGGCTTTTTAAAGAACCTCTATAAGAATCTACGTCAGATAAATGCTGTTAAAAGATTGTTGGAAAGCGAGCCTTATGACTCTGGAATTAATTTATCTGAATATTCTTTGGTTCTTTTTCATCAGGCCGATCATATGTGGAGAGAACGTAAACAATTGGAAAACTATCAAGGAATAGTTGTATTTCAGTCTCATTCTCCAATACCATTTGGAAAAGAAGTCTGTACAGATATCAGTAAAATGATAGAAATTGGAGTTAAAGACCTTCATGAAAAATACGACAAGGTTGATAGATATGCATTTGATAGAGCTGATTATTTGATTTTTCCATGTGAAGAGGCAGAGGAACCATATCATGACACGTGGCCTTACTATTCTATAGTTAAGAAAAATAAAATTGGACGATTTAATTATGTGCTTACAGGTATCACACCTGCAGTACCTAAAAGGACAAGAGATGATATCTTTTCAGAACTTGCTATTCCCAAAGATGACTTTGTGATATCTTATGTTGGTCGTCATAATTCGGTAAAGGGATATGATATTTTAAAACAGATTGCAGGCTCTTTCTTTGAAAATTACTCAGATAGTTGGGTTATTTCTGCGGGAAAAGAGGAACCATTTACACGATTGGAACATGATCATTGGAAAGAGATAGGATGGACTAATGACGCACATTCTTATATTTCTGCTTCAGATGTCTTTATCCTTCCCAATAGAGTTACTTATTTCGATATAGTAATGTTGGAGGTTCTTTCGTTAGGCAAAATTGTGATAGCTAGTAATACTGGTGGTAACAAGTATTTTAAGAAAGCTGGAGTCAAGGGCGTATTTTTGTATGATACAGTTGAGGAGGCCGTAGAACTTCTCAATATGATAAAAAGCATGCCGTTAGGTGAACGTATCTCTTTAGGACAAGCAAATAAGGAATATTTTGATCAACACCTGACAGTCTCAACTATGTATGATAGATATATAGAAGTATTGTCTTCTTTATTGTCATAAGTATTGAATGTTAGTATATATCACAAATAACATCGTCGAATAATTTGTAATTTTATAGTTCTTACATTATATAAATCATCTACTTCTGAAGCAGGGTAAAAGTTTTAAGAGTAATGCCGAAAATTCTAGATTTCTGAATACGGAGCTTATCTATAAAACTGTTTTATAAAATCCTCCTGCTGCTGTTAACTTCAGATAGATGTTTTTGTATTATTCGTATTGTGAAGCACTTGAAACGATTAGTGAACTACTGCGTATTCCAAATATATAGTAAGAGGTATGTATGACGAACTTATTTCTCTCCCGAATACTTTGCGAATCTAGCCCCTTGACCTATCATAATATGATTATAGAGAAGGGAGTATTGACTTTATGTTTGCTATAAGTATTACTATAGTATTTCTCGAGTCAATAGTAACTTTCTATTTTGTACATTCAAATGGCTCATAAATTTATCAAATTTTCATAACCTCAGTTACGATGCCTGAATCTGACAAATGGTATGTCAATTTTATACGATTATCTAAAGTAATGGTTCTAGAATAGATATTAATAGATTTTTATACTTTCAATTGGGTAGTTAACCTTAGTAGGCGGTTTTTAAATTATTGGGTAGTTTATGTCATCATTAAGATCAAATGTAATATTTAACTATATAAATACGATTACAGGAATGATATTTCCTGTAATAACGTTTCCTTATGCATCACGTATTCTATTGCCCGACGGTATTGGTGTTGTTAATTTTCAAACATCTATAATTAATTATATAGTTTTATTGACGAGTCTTGGAATCCCCTTATATGCTGTTAAGGAGATAGCTAAGTGTAGGGATGACGTAGAGCTGAGAAATAAAACTGCTGTTGAAATTATAACACTAAGTCTTTTGTTATGTATCGTTGGGTATATAACTGTTTTTATTCTAGGCCAGTATGTCCCTCGTATTAATTCTGATTTAGGATTATTTTATATTTTGAGTTTAAGCATTCTGTTTACGAGTATAGGAGTACAGTGGTTCTATCAAGGTATTGAAGATTTTAAATTTATAACAATACGAGCTTTTATAGTAAGAGTTATAGCTGCAGCATCATTATTTATCTTCGTTAAAGATCAACATGATTTGTTGACGTATGGCGCTATAACTGTTGGTTCTACAGTTGGAAATAATTTTATAAATTTTATTCATCTAAGGAAGTATATACCATTTACATCTTTTACGAAGTATAAGTTAGATATAAAAAAACACCTTAGGCCTACAATACAAATATTTGTGCTAAATTTAATAATTAGTATTTATGTGAACTTAAATGTTATAATGCTAGGTTTTATGGATGGTGATTATGCAGTAGGATTATACACTGCAGCTAATAAATTACCTCATATCGTATTATGCTTAGTGACTTCCATGGGTGTTGTACTACTACCGAGATGTTCAAATCTCGTAGCTTTAAAACAAATGAATGAGTTTTCTATAGTTTGTGATAAAGCTATAAATTTGGTTACGATGCTTGCACTTCCTGCTACATTCGGACTCATTTTGTTATCCGAACCGATTATTCACGTATTTTGTGGTGCTGATTTTCTCGAAGCCATTCCTATATTACATTGGACTTCTCCTGTAATTTTATTCATTGGTTTGACTAATGTGATTGGAATTCAGATATTGTATCCTTTAGGGAAGGAGAATATTGTTATTTATAGTACAATTGGTGGTGCTATTGTTAATTTTGTATTGAATATCATATTAATTCCAAAGTACTCTGCTATAGGAGCTGGTATTTCTACTTTTGCAGCAGAATTGATGGTGCTAATAGTGCAAATATATGTGGGTCGCAAATATATTCCAGTTAAAATATCAAAGCGAAACTGTTTGAACTATTTACTTGCTTCAGTAGTGATGTCTTTCGTTGTATTTGGGAGTGTACGATTAGTAGACTCCGTTTTTGGAAAAACTCTCACAGGGCTAATTGTGGGAATTTTAGTCTATTTCTCATCTTTATTATTCTTTAAAGATAAGTTGATTCTAGGTGTGATAAAACAAATAAAAGTGAAGTTCCATGCAGAGGTATGATTATTTAATTGTTGGTTCCGGATTATTCGGAGCTACTTTTGCCTATCGCGCAAAGCAGATGGGTAAAAACTGTCTTGTTATAGACAAACGTACTCATTTGGGCGGTAATGTCTACTGTGAAAATATTGAAGGCATTAATGTCCACAAGTATGGAGCTCATATTTTTCATACAAATAATAAGGCAGTATGGGATTTTGTGAATAGCATTGTTGAGTTTAATCGCTATACAAACAGTCCAATAGCTAATTATAATGGTGAACTGTACAATCTCCCTTTTAATATGAATACCTTCTATCAAATGTGGGGAGTGACGACACCAGCACAAGCTCAAGATAAAATCAATGAGCAAAAAAAAGAAGCTATAGTTGCTTTAAATGGTAGAGAACCAGCAAATTTAGAAGAACAAGCTCTAACTCTTGTAGGAAAGGATATTTTTGAGAAGTTAATCAAGGGATATACGGAGAAGCAATGGGGGCGTGATTGTAAAGATCTTCCTGCATTTATTATCAAGCGTCTTCCTGTGAGATTAGTATTTGACAACAATTACTTTAACGATAAATATCAAGGCATTCCCATAGGAGGATATAATAAACTCATTGAAGGATTATTAGAAGGAATCGATTGCAAAACCGATGTTAATTTCTTCGCTTCAGAATATATTGATTGGAAGAAATATGCAGTTAAATTAGTCTATACAGGCCCGATTGATGAGTATTTCAATTATAAGTTAGGACGTTTGGAATGGCGCACAGTGAGTTTTGAGACTAGAGTTGAGGATACTCCTAATTTTCAGGGTAATGCTGTTATAAATTACACATCACATGATAAACCTTATACTCGTGTGATTGAGCATAAACATTTTGAAATGTTTGGGCCAGAAGTATATAATTGCCCTAGGACAGTAGTATCTGAAGAATTTTCGACAGAGTATAAAGATGGTATGGAACCATATTATCCTGTTAATGACGAGCGCAACAATGCTCTTGCAGAAGAATATCGTCGACTGGCAGAACAGGAAGATGATGTTATTTTCGGAGGGCGCCTGGGGCAATATAAGTACTTTGATATGGCACCTATTATAGAACATGTTCTTTCAATAATATAGGAAATGTTGTCTCAAATACATACTGAATATTTGTATGTTACTGTATATATCGTAACGACCATTTTTGGATTTCTTTCTCAAATTAAAAAGAAAGGACAATTTAGATTTCGAGGTAAGTGGTTATTCTTTTCCTTTTTAGTACATTGGACAATCCTATCATTTACTGATATCGGATCTGATTATTGGCAGTATGCTTATAATATTGAGACAACTAATATAACTATGTTATTAGATGTCTCAGAGATTGGATTTAATGGTTTATGTTTGCTACTGCATTCTATTTTCAAATCTCCCGATATAGTAATATTTATTATTAAAACGATTGAAATCAGTATTTTATACTATGCTTTTTATAGGATAAGATTAAAAGTACGATTAGGCTTGTCAATATTTGCTTATAATGCGCTTATATTTCTTCAAGCATTAAATTTATTATCAATGCATATGGCCATAGTTTTGTTGCTGTTAAGTTTCGTCTATTTACTAGAAGGCAACAATATGCGATCGATGATTATTTTATTATTCGCTTGTACATGCCATGTTTCATCGATGCTACTAGTCCCTATCTATTTGATAATATGGTACTTAAACCATGGTGGTAAGAGAATAAGTATTGCAATGATAGTAATTTTGATAATATCACTGATCTTTATTACAATACAAATAAATACAATTTATTTGTACGCTATGAGATTACCGTTTTTCCAACATTACGAGACTTATGATATGATTCAACAAAATGAGGGAACTGGAATAATGCAATATATATATTTCTTTCCGCTCTTTTTATACATATTACAGATAATAAATAGCTCGCTTAAGTCTGAGTTATGCAATATATTTGTAGTATTTACACTAGTTGCTTTTGTATATGCCTTATTGGGTTACAAAATGGAAGTATTATCTAGAATTAATATGAGTTTTCTTGGGCTTTATACTGTTTTTGTCCCCTATTTCTTACATATTCAAAACAACAAGTCAATTAGATTTAAATTAAATATACCATATTCATTTAATTTGATTGTTTGGATTTTTATAATGAGTGTAAGAATGTATTTTGTGTTTCAAACAAATATGATGGTAGAGTCTAATACCGGAATCTATAATTATAACTTTTTTTCTCCGTTCTAATATGATTAATGTTCTTTTTGTTTCAACTTATCTCGCTCGTAATGGCACCGAGGCCTTTATGATGAATGTTTTTAGGAATTTAGACCGAGAGAAGTATCATGTCGATTTTTTAATCTTTTCAAGAAAAGGGATAGTGTATGAGGAAGAAATTAAGAAATCAGGATCTTCAGTTTTTGTGCTACCTCCAAGAAAAGCTGGATGGAAATATTATAAATCGCTAAAATCTTTTTTTGGAAAGAATAAGTATGATGTGGTTCATTGGTGCGCTTGTAGTTGTACCTCAATTGCTCCAATTTTATATGCTTACAAAAATAATATACCTGTTAGGATTGTACATTCTCATAATTCTAATTGTGCTGGGATACACAATAAGCTACTACATTTCTTGCTACGACCTCTAGCAAATAAAATGTCTACTGATCGTTTAGCTTGTTCTAAAAAAGCAGCAAAGTGGTTTTTTAGTGATTTAGATGCGAGAGTTTTAACAAATGGTATATTGGTCGATTTATATTCTCGTGATGACAAGCTTCGTCAATGTAAAAGGATGGAGTTATCAATAAATAACAATACTGTTATAGTTGGACATGTAGGGCGTTTTAATCCCGTTAAGAACCACAAGAAAATTATTGAAGTTTTTGCGGAATATATAAAGATTCGCCCCAATGCATTATTAATGTTGGTAGGAACTGGTGATTTGGAGTCAGTAGTTAAGAGACAAGTGGATGAGTTCGGTTTAACTCAGAAGGTCTTGTTCATGGGAGAAAGGGATGATGTCCCAATGTTATTACAGACTATGGATTGCTTTTTAATGCCGTCACTGTTTGAGGGGTTACCTTTTGTTTTAGTAGAAGCGCAAGCTGCATCATTACCATGTCTCGTTTCCAATACGGTTGATCCTCAAGCTAAGATATTAGAGTCTTTTCAGTTCTTAGACTTGAATTTGCCTGCTAAGAATTGGGCGTATTGTATAGATAATATGCTATCATTTAAATCAACAAATGGAGCAACCAAAGTGAAAGAATCTGGTTTTTCTATATTAGATACTACGTCAATATTATGCTCAATATATGATAAATCTATCAATTTTTAGTTAACATGAATACAGTAATTGTTATAGGTAGTTCGCATCATAATTCACTTGGGGTAGTCCGAGCGTTAGGAGAGAGAAATTATGAAGTCGAATTTATCAATTTTAGGGCTTCAGGACACTTTGATTATGTTTCAAAAAGTAAGTATATAAAGAAATTATAGCTCTTAATGGAATTGAACACGTTATTTCCTATCTTGTAAACAGACCCGAACAGACAAACAAGGAAATTATAATTTCTTGCGCAGATATTGTAACAGAATATCTAAATCTACATTTTGATATCTTATCTCTAAGGTACATTATTCCGGGTGTTCCTCATCAAGGAAAGATATTAACACTCATGGATAAGACTGTTATGATTGAGATGGTTTCAAATAGAGGGGTATTGGCTCCAACTATTTGGAATTTACCTATAGATAAAAGTAATGTAACCTTTCCTTGTATCACTAAATGTTTCGTTAGTAGTCATGGAGGAAAATCTGACATAGTAATTCTTCACTCTAAAGAGGAACTTGACTCTTTTCTGCAAAAGAATCAAGGAGAATTTTTTGTCCAGGCATATATTAACAAGAAAGAAGAAGTACAGCTTATAGGATGTTCGTTAAGGGGTGGAGAAGAAGTAATAATTCCTGGTATGTCAAAGATTATCCGTTCGCAGCCTAATACTAATACTGGTTTCCTAGAATATGGCCCGTTGTGTTCTTTCTATAAGGATATTGCAGAAAGAGCAAAATTATACATTCGAGATTGTCAGTACTCTGGACTCTTTAGTTTTGAGATAATAAGGGATGAAGATGATAGAATTTGGTTTTTGGAAATTAACTTCCGAAATGATGGTAATGCATGGTGTGTTACCAAGAGTGGAATTAACCTTCTTATTATTTGGGTAAAGGCTTGTTTAGGAGAAGATTATAAAAGCGAAATCTGTGAACCGAATCATATTCTAGTGATGCCTGAGCTACAAGATTTTAAGTTGGTTTTGCAAAGAAGAGTATCTTTCAACAAGTGGCTTAAAGATTGGAAACGTACAGACTTCTTTATGGAATATGATAAACATGATAAGAAACCATTTGTATTTGCGATTTTGAATAAGTTGCATTTAGTTTAAGATGAAAAATAAATATCTAATTCGTTTAGATGATGCTTGTCCTACAATGGATGCCATGAAGTGGCAGAGAATGGAGGATTTGCTGGATGAGTATGGGGTGTGATGCCAATGGTGGGTATCATACCAGCCAATAATGATCCAAAACAGATGATTGATACAGCTGATTGTGATTTTTGGACAAAGGCCAAGAAATGGGAACAGAAAGGTTGGGCGATTGCTCTTCATGGCTATGACCATTGTTTTATATCAGATGCAGGTATGTCTGGTTTGAATCCCTTATGGGAGCGTTCAGAGTTTGCCGGTGTCCCCTTGGATGTACAAAAAGAGAAGATTCGCAAAGGTGTAGAAGTATTTAGGGCGAATGGGATTGAACCCAAGTATTTCTTTGCCCCAGCTCACACCTACGATGAATACACATTGTTAGCCTTGCTTGAAGAAAGTAATATACGTATCATCAGTGATACTATTGCTACAATGCCATACCCAAAAGACGATTTTATTTTTATTCCTCAGTTAGGCGGTCGTTGTTCAGAAATGGCTCTATCAGGGGTATGGACTTTCTGCTTACATCCTTCTACTATGAAAGACGAGGATTTTAAGGCAACCGAAAACTTCTTGATGACTCACATTGATGAAGTTTTGGGGTTCGATGAACTGAACCTTACAAAAATCAAGGGTAAGAACTTGATGAGCCGTATACTTTCATGGATGTATTTTACAAGAAGAAAGATATTTAAATGGAAAAAATAAAGATTTTGATGGTTTTGGGTAACACAAGAAGAGGTGGTACCCAGGCTTTCATAATGAATTTATTGAGGGATATTGATAAGAGAAAGTTTCAAATTGACTTTGCAATAAATCTTGATTTTGAAGGTGGATGGGGACCAGAGATAAGAAGCTTGGGATCTAATATTTATATATTGCCACGTTTCAACGTCAAGAATTGGATGTTTTTTGAAAGTGCTTGGGATAACTTTTTAACAGAGCACCCGTATGATATAGTTCATGGACACACAACAAACTCAGCTGGCATTTACTTGAAAGTTGCAAAGAAGCATGGTTGTAAAACAATCGCTCATATACATAGTACAGGCTATAGGGGAAGATTTTTAGAACGTATTACCAAGAAATTATTTAGTAAATTAACCAAGAAACAAGCTGACTATTGGCTTGCATGTTCGGATAAGGCAGCTCTATTTTTATATGGGAATGATTTTAAGAATTATCCATACTATTATGAGATGCCAAATTCTATCAAAGTTGAAAACTATTGTTTTAATGATGAGCGTAGAAAAATATTAAGAAAAGAGCTCAGAGTAAATGATAAGACTCTTTTGCTAGGGCATGTAGGCACTTTTTCCAAGCCTAAAAACCATAAACATATTTTAAATGTCTTCAGAGAGATTTTATATAGTTATCCTGACGCTAAACTATTACTTATCGGGGAAGGATATTTGGAAAATGAAATCTTTAATCAAGCTAAAGAAATCGGTGTTTTTAATTATATTATCAATTTAAAGAATATCCATAATGTGTATGATTACATGATGGCTATGGACGTATTCATTTTCCCATCTTTATTTGAGGGATTTGGAATGGTTGCATTAGAAGCACAAGCCTGTGGGTTGAAGACAGTAATGTCAGATATGGTACCGGCTGCAACACATCTGACAGACTTAGCTACACCATTATCACTTGATTCCCCCATAACAAAGTGGGCTGAAGAATGTTTGAATTGTAAAGTGAGAAATCGTCAGGATTACAATTATCTTATTAAGCAAACCAAATATGATTTAGAAAAGAATGTAAGATATATTTCTAATCTTTATGAGCAATTATTAGAAACAACATGATTATGACAGAAAAAAAAATAGGTATTGCTGCTGTTACCTATAAAGAGAATTTTGGAAGTGCATTGCAAACATACGCGACTCAGTATACCCTTGAAAAATTGGGATATGATGCTAGTATCTTTGAGATTAAGAGTGTTCACAGAGAAATACATATAAAGAAACTTCTTTATTATGCAGGCAGAATCTTTGACCCTGTTGAATTGAAGTATCTGCTGGCAAATCTTAAGAGCCGGTCAAGGAAGACAGCTTCTGCATCTACCGACCAATATGCACAAGATATGAATGTACGTAAGCAGGTATATGCAGATTTTAATAAGAAGTGGAATAAGATGCTTCCAACCGTGAAGGGGTGGAAGGCTCTTTCAAAACAAGCCGCAGAGATGGATGCAGTAGTGGTGGGTAGTGATCAATTGTGGCGACCGTCCAATATCGTAGGCTGCTATTTTACCTTGGAGTTTGTCCCAGATAATATCAAGAAGATTGCTTTCTCAACAAGTTTTGGCGTACCTGAACTGCCAAAACAACTCCATAAGCATGCAAATAAGTATTTATCTCGTATAGATCACATCAGTGTACGTGAGAACACAGGGGCAGATATTGTTAAATCAATGTCTGGAAAAGAAGCTACAGTTGTCTGTGACCCTACCATGATGCTAACGGCTGAGGATTGGATGCATATACAGGATGAGAAACCATTTGCACAGGGTGATTATATATTGATGTATTTGATGGGTGACAATCCCGAGCAGAGAGAATTTGTAAAACAGTTGAGCAAGAAGACAGGATGCCGCATTATTGGTTTGCTCCATGGGGCAACATATATCGCCTATGATGAAGAGGTGGCCGATGAAAAACCGTTCAATGTGGGACCTTCTGAATTTGTGAACTTGATACGTAATGCACAGTATGTGTGTACGGATTCGTTCCATTGCATCGTATTCAGCATTCTTAATTCAACCAAGTTCTTTGGTTTCAGAAGATGGCCTGATGGTAGTAAATTCTCGGCTAATGATAGACTCTATACCTTGTTGCAGTTTACCGGACTTGAAAGACGTATGCTGATGGGTACAGAAGATGTGGACAGATGTATTGCGGATGAAATAGATTTTGTGTCTGTGCTTGAAAAAGTTGATACTAGGAGAAAGATGTCTATGCAGTTTCTAGTTAATGCTCTAAACAATTAATTTATTAGGATATGCCAGTTCTTGCCAATTTAGATAATTGTTGCGGTTGTTCTGCATGTGCTAATAAATGTGCAAAAGGAGCTATTGTGATGGATCCTAATACGGAGGGATTCTTACACCCTATTGTAGAACCTGCAAAGTGTGTAGAGTGTGGTATGTGCGAGAAAGTATGTCCGGCACTTGAACCTGTAAATTCGTATTCAGATTTTACTCCGTTTGCAATTATCTTGCAACATAAGGACGAAAGTATCCGCTATCAGTCTACATCGGGTGGTGCCTTTACTGCAATAGCCGAAGAGGTGATTAATAAAGGAGGAGTTGTGTTTGGGGCAGCTTTCTCAACCAATTTGAAAGTTAGGCATATAGGAGTTACAACTAAAGAGGAGTTATCCAAGTTCAGGAATTCTAAATACGTGCAGAGTGAGATAGGAGATTGTTATAAAGTCGCAAAGAAACATCTGTCTGATGGTAAAATAGTTTGCTTTAGCGGTACACCGTGTCAGATAAATGGCTTATACAAGTTTCTTGGACGTGATTACGAAAATCTCATTACAGCAGACGTTGTTTGCAAGTCTGTTCCATCTCCATTAGTGTTTGAAAAATACGTTGCGTATAAAAAGAATCAAGAGGGAGATTTTTCTGATATTGTGTTTAGAGACAAAAAAAGAGGGTTCTTATACTGCACTATGGCACACTATACCACTCATGAGGATAAGGTGAACGCCAGGAGTTCTTATCGAAGAGGATCTGAATCAGATGAATGGCTTCGTCTTTTCTTAAGTGGAAAGATAAGTAGACGTTCTTGTACATCTTGTAAATATCAGTCAAAATCGCGTCCTGGTGATTTCACTTTGGGTGATATATGGGAAACGGGAAATGCCAAATTTGATGATAATAAAGGAAGTACTATGGTTCATGTATGGTCGGCTAAAGGGAAAGCATTTTTGGACGATATACGCGATAGTATTAGGATTATGCCTTACCCAATAGAACAATCGAGGGGTACTGAACGCAAGAACACGTTGCACATTATGCCGGATCGAGAATCATTGTTCGCCGATGCTAATGATATGGCTCCAGATAAGTTCTTTTCAAAATATGCTCCATATTCTTTAAAGGTAAGAATAAAGAATTATGGCCGTTATCTCTTGTGGCGATTGAATATTCAAAGTTTTGTTCGCCATTTGAAACATAGGGTGATACATAGATAAGATTTTGTATATGCATAATCTCAAGACTTACATAACTACACTTGTATTAATACTGAGCATAATCAGTTGCAATGCACAAACATCTTTGTCGAGACTTTCCTTCAAAGAAGGGAAGTCTACTATAATTAAGGGTGTGGTAGATATGAAAGGGGAGGAATTGGTTCTTCCTAAAGACGTAACATTGAAGTTTGAAAAAGGTGGTTGTTTGAAGAATGGACGTATTATAGCAACTAATACATCCATTACAGGATATAAGCATGGTATCTTTGATGGTGTGAAAATAGCAGGAAAATGGAATGTGAAACATATCAGTACTGATATGTTCAATGATATATCATCATTAAACTCTTTGCAGAATGTCTTCGCTCTTGCATCAGAAACGGTAGATAATGTTATTATCATCCATGAAGGAAACTATAAAGTATCTGCTAGTAGTTCTGGAAATACAATATTACCCGTTCCTTCTAATACCGAGGTAATTATCAATGGTACTATAATCATGCTACCTAACGATTATACCAATTATTACATTGTAGGATTACAAGGTGAAAACATCGAGTTACACGGAAAAGGAGAAATTGTTGGAGATAAGCATACACACACTGGTATAAAAGGCGAATGGGGAATGGGAGTTAATCTTGCGGAATGTAGAAATGTTAATATATATGATCTGACAATTCGTGATTGCTGGGGAGATTGTATATACATTGGTACAGAGTCTACTGATGTGCGGATAAATAACTGTACTCTGGATCATGGCCGGAGACAGGGCATTTCTATCACCTCCGCAGGAAAGGTATTGATTGAGAATTGTGTCATCTCAAATGTTGGTGGCACTGCACCTGAATATGCAATTGATATAGAACCTAACAAAAATGATATAATTGAATATGTCATTGTTCGAAACGTAAAGTCTGTAGATTGTAAGGGTGGCTTTCTTACATGGGGCGGAGCAGATGATTGCTCAATAAATAATGTTGAGTTATATGATTGCTATGTAGTAGGTGCAACTAAGCCAGACTATTCATTTAATACATCTCGAAATGTAAAGTTGGTTAACTGTATATCTGAAAGAGGTTATAAACCGAATAATAATAAGTGTAAATCTTTTGAGGTAATTAATAAGTAATTCTATGAGTGTCAATAAATTAATTCTTCCGGGAGGTAAAAGATTGGCTTACTTAGATGCCCTAAAATGTTTGGGAATACTACTTGTTATAAGTGGTCATGTGCAATTCTTTGGAATGGGGATTGAAGCATATGATTCTGTTTCTACTTTAATGCTTTATAGTTTCAACATGCCATTGTTTTTCTTTGTAAGCGGTTATTTGGTCTTCAAGGAAAATGCAATCGGAAAAATAAGTGAACTGAAAAAGCTTGGGAATAAATTTTTGTTCTTGGTAATCCCGGCAATTGCATTTTATTGTTTCTCAAGGTTCCAAGAACATGGTGGTGGTATCTTTGATTTCATAAGTGGCGGTTTAGGGAAGTATTGGTTTACCTTCACACTCTTTGAAATATTTTTGATTTATTATGTAGTAAATTGGATATCAAAGTCAAAGTGGATGCTTGTTGCGACATTAGCAATATTGTCTGTTATTGGAGTAGGATATTTGAGTTTCTTTAGTAAGTACGAAATAACGTTCTTAGATTTTAACCGTTTAAGCAAGTATTTCCAGTTCTTCACCTTAGGCGTTTTTGCAAAGATGTTTGCAGAACAGTATGATAAGCTGATGCGGAATGAGTATCTGAAGGCAATTACCATAATTGGTTTCTTTGGATTGTTGTTTGCATTGTTCAAGATTGAGATGCCGGGTGTCGTATTCCATTTCCTTAGGGATATTTTATTAAGATACTTGGGATTATATATAGTAATTTCACTCTTCTATTGCCAACAAGATTTATTTAATGAAAATACCCGATTGAATAAACTGATATTAAAGATTGGTCAGAATTCGCTTGCCATATACTTATTGCAATACTTCTTTATGCCTAACTTTTATGCATTTCCAGAGTGGCTCCAAGGACTCGATTGGTTGAGTATCTATGCCATCAGTTTTACATATACTGTATTTATTACAACATTGTGCATGACATTCATTGAATTATTATCTAACAGTGTTTTTATGAAGAAATACGCGTTAGGGAAAAAATAGAATGGTAGATAAAGACATAATGAACACAAAACTATTTATAATAGTTAACGTAGATTGGTTCTTCTTGAGCCATAGAAAAGATGTGGCCTTGGCAGCTAAGGCGGCTGGATGGGATGTGACCATTGTAACGGCTGACACGGGCAAGCTGAAGGATATTGAGGCTTTAGGACTAAATACCATCAACTTACCGATGAGCCGTAGCGGAATGAATATCGTTCAGGAACTGAAGACGCTGAACTGGCTTCGTAAGCTCTACAAACGTGAGAAGCCTGATGTAGTGCATCATGTGGGTATGAAGACTATCCTGTGGGGTACACTGGCGGCAAAGTTCAGCCGTGTGCATGGTGTGGTGAATGCCATCAGTGGATTGGGAGGTTTCTTTGCTGAGGATAACAAGGGTATTCTTGCTAAGGTGATGCCGATGGTGCTTCGATTCAGTCATAATCGCAAGAACTTGCTCTGCATCTTCCAGAATGATGATGACTGGGGCTTATATGTCAAGCATGGTATAATCAAGCATGAGCAAGGACGATTCATTAAAGGATCCGGGGTGGATTTGAATCAGTTCAGTTTCACCCCTGAGACTGAAGATGGGAAGATAAAAGTAATGTTGACTGCGAGGATGATTGTTGAGAAGGGAATATTCTTACTTGCGGAAGCGGCAGAAAGATTGAGAAAGAAGTATGAGGACCGGGTCGAGTTTCTGTTAGTCGGTGGATTAGATGACCATCCCGGAGCAATAACCCAAGAGCAGCTTAATCAAGTCTGCGATGGAAAGTACATAAAATGGCTAGGTTACCGAACAGATATAGCTGATTTATTGAAGGAATGTCATATAATGGCATTCCCTTCTTATTATATGGAGGGCCTGCCGAAATCTTTGATTGAAGCGAATGCTGTTGGACGTCCTATTATCACAAGCAATTCAGTGGGATGCAAGGAAACAGTCATAGACGGATATAATGGTTTCTTGATTCAGCCTAGGGATGTAGACGCCTTGACTGAGAAACTGGACGTACTTCTCTCAGACAAGGAACTTCGTGTAAAGATGGGAAAGAATGCACGCAAATATGCCGAGGATTATTTCTCTATAGAATTAGTCAAAGAACGGCACTTGGCAATATACAATGAATTAATTAGCGATTAATTATATGAAAATTCTCATAACTGGAGTCCACGGCTTCGTGGGTTCCAATCTAGTTGAATACCTGAAAGCAAACAATGAAATCTACGGTCTGGATATAGTCTCTCCTGAGAAAGACGGTATTGTCAAGACCTTTTCATGGGATGACCTAGAGGCTGGAAATATCCCCGCTATTGATGCAATAATACATCTTGCAGGAAAGGCACACGACACAAAGAACAAATCTGCAGCAGACGTGTATTTCAAGGTGAATACTGGGCTGACGCAGAAGATCTTTGACTATTTCATGGCCTCTGGTGCGAAGAAGTTTGTGTTCTTCAGCACTGCCAAGGCTGCTGCGGACAGGGTTGAGGGTGTGCTGACGGAGGATGTTGTACCTAGTCCTGTAGGACCTTATGGGGAGAGTAAGATTAAGGCGGAGGAGTATATCCTTAGTCATGATTTGCCCAATGATAAACAGGTATATATCTTCAGGCCGTGCATGATTCATGGCCCAGGAAATAAAGGCAACTTGAATCTGCTATATTCAGTGGTACGTAAGGGTATTCCATGGCCTCTTGGTGCATTTGAGAATCGTCGTACATTTACTTCAATCGAGAACATATGCTTCGCAGTCAATGGTGTTCTGACGAAGGATGTACCGTCCGGCATCTACAACATGGGAGATGACGAGGCGCTGTCAACAAATGAGTTGATCGAGGAAATCTGCAAGTCGCTTGGCAAGAAGGCTCATATCTGGATACTTCCAAAGAGTCTGATGACCGGCATCGCCAAAGTCGGAGGCTGGCTCCATCTTCCGCTCAATCCTGACCGTTTGCAGAAACTGACTGAGAACTATGTTTCTTCAAATGAGAAAATCAAGAAAGCACTTGGAATTGATAAGATGCCTGTGGATGCAAGGAAGGGGCTGCAGAGGACTTTGGAGAGTTTCCGCTAATCCCGCAAGGAGGCGCCTCTCTGACGAAAGGCACCTCCTCTTGGCAACCGGATGCTGATCAGACACTAGCCTAGACTAGTCTATGGTACATGGAAAGTTCCCTATTTCTTTCGGATGTACCCTTTAACATGTTCCTTTTTACCGTTTCGCACCCTTGTGTAGGGGGCTACTTTGGTTGGCTGGGGCTTCTCATTGTCAGAGAAGAACTCTACCTTGAATGTAACTGCTTTTATTTTCATATGTACTAATTTTACCTTGTAAGCATTAGGTTGGGTACAGTATTCTAGACCATCCGGTTGTAAACAAACAAAGAGTAACCGATAGGGGCGGTTACTCTTGTAGAATAAAAGCGATTACAATCTTCCCCTCATGCTCTCCTCAAATTAGTACTGACGCAAAGGTAAGAAAAGATTCCTGAAGTGCAAATAAAATAATATATTAATGACAAATTATCTGATTGTTACTGCTTTACTATTTGTTGCAGAACTTATTTATTTCAAGATCGCCGACCATTTCAACATCATCGACAAGCCAAATGAGCGGTCGTCGCATTCGTCGATTGTGCTGCGTGGAGGCGGCATAATCTTCAGTCTTTCGATGGTGGCTTGGGCAGTGATGATGGGCGTGCAGGGACAGTGGCAGGTGGTTTCGGACTATCTGCCTTTTTTGTGCGGTCTGCTGCTTGTGGCTGGGGTGAGCTTCTGGGATGATGTGAGGTCGCTGCCGGATTCGGTGCGACTGGTGGTGCAGTTCACTGCGATGGCCCTGATGTTCTGGAGCATGGGCATCATGCATTGGAACATGTGGTGGATCGTGCTGATCGCGCTGATCGTGTGCGTGGGTGCTACGAATGTGATCAATTTCATGGACGGCATCAATGGCATTACAGCTGGTTATGCGCTTGCTGTTCTTGTGCCGTTGGTGTTGTTGAATAAGGATCTTGGTTTTGTGGATCCTTCGTTCCTGGTTGTGGCTATCCTGGGCGTGCTGGTGTTCTGTATCTTCAACTTCCGTCCGAAGGGTAAGGCTAAGTGTTTTGCTGGTGATGTTGGTTCTATTGCTATTGCGTTCATTATGTTGTTTGCAATAGGTCGTCTTGTTGTGCAGACTCAGGATGTGACATACTTGATATTTTTGTTGGTTTATGGTGTGGATGGTTGTTTGACTATCTGTCATCGTATTCTTTTGCATGAGAATCTTGGTGAGGCGCATAGGAAGCATGCATATCAGTTGATGGCTAATGAGCTTAAGATTGGTCACGTGAAGGTGTCTTTGCTTTATATGGCTATGCAACTTGTCGTGTCGCTTGGATTCATTTATTTGTGTCCTGATTCAGTTGCAGCACATTGGGGATATTTGGTAGGTGCTACTTTGGTGTTGGCTGTGGTGTATGTGCTGTTTAAGAAGAAGTACTATCATTTGCATGAGGAGTATTTGGCTGGGTTGAAGAAATCTTAATTTTGGATCTTGTTATGAATGTAAAGATTGATACTGCACTTTTGGATAGGTTGACTGAGCAGGCAAAGACTTCTCCTCGTCTTAGGATGAACTTGGATTTGCGTACTTCTGACGCGGATACATCGCAGAGGATGCTGAATGCGATAGAGCCTGGTTCGGTTGTTCCTATTCATCGCCATCAGAAGACTTCGGAGACTTTTGTCGTGCTTCGTGGTAGAGTGGTGGAGGAGTTTTATGATGAGCTTGAGAGGACCTGTTGTGCGACTTATGAAGTGTCAGCTGGTGGTCCTGTTTGTGCGTTGAATATTCCGGCGGGTACTTGGCATACGCTTCGTGCTCTTGAGAGTGGTACTGTGATTATAGAGATGAAGGATGGGGCGTATGAGCCGATTCAGGAATGCGACATCCTGATCAGGCTGGCCTCCGAGGCTCCTCAGGCCAAGACAGATGCCCCGGTCTCCGACCTTCCGACCCGTCTTCGGGATTTCATCGAAGACGAAGCCCGTTCGGGCTCCATGGACCCGGCGTTGATAACGCCGGAGTACATCTACCGCATGTGGGGCGGAAAGGTGCCGTTGGAGGAGATTCGGGAGGCGATGAAGCAGTTGTAATGTCATAAATCATCAACAATTAAGGGCAGAGGATCGATCATCCTACTGCCCTTAATTTGTCTATATTTGTCGGTTTGTTTCGTTCGCTCCAAAGAATCACATCTGCTCCTTTGCTGTGAAGCGCTGAGATTAGATCTTCTCTTGTATCTCGATCGGTATCGTTTACTATTGCTAGACCATTTAATGTCTTGCCTGATACCTTTTCACGAGCAGACTTTACATCTTCCCAACTGAACAAGAAGTTTGGTACGTTTGTTTTATTCAAAAGATTGAAAGTCTTTATTACAGTTTCATTCTTTTTCCCTGCAATCTGAAAGTCAAACGTAAAATCAATGCCTGTGCTTCCTTTTGCTATAAAATGAGGAGTATATATAAGATCCTGTTCGTCCAGAAGTCCCCTGACATCCTCTCTAAACATAGATTGCACAGTGTTCTTTGTTGTTATTTCCAAAGCTGTTAATTCAGATACTGCACATATCAGGTTATGCTTTTTCTGAGCGAAGTTCGCGTGAGTGGCTTCAACCCTTAATTCGCCATCCAAAATATCTATCCCGAAATTCAGTTTTATATATTCCAGCCACTCCTTTCTTTTAGGTGAACGAAATATATCTACTCCAGACAGTTCAAGGTTTTCTATGGTAACCCCATCATCGGAGAGTAATAGTTTTCCATTCTGTTCCTTTATGAAGACTTCAATCGGGTCATTGAACATGCCGACAAATGGTGTAGTAATTCTACACCATCCGCTTTTCCCATCAATCCTATAAGTTGTCTGGTCTTTAAGCCACTTATAGTATTGTGATATGCTGTCATCTATCCAATTTGTCATAACAATATCGGGTTAACCAATAATTTTGTCTTAAGATTTATGACATCGGCAAAGCTATTTATCGCTGCTATTATATCAAAATCTATACTTTCTATGTTAATTTCCTGCTGCTTGAGCTTTGTATCTCCAATGGGTAAAGCCCAAGCCATCTGCCTATACCCGGGAACATACATATGTACATGATGCTCATTGTCTTTAAAATGTTTTGCAATATAAGGACGAAAACATTCCGGAAGGTTATCATCAGCAGTTTCCGGATTAACGTGACCGGCATTATAGTCAACTCTGATCAGCCCTAACTTACTGTCTTCATCCATGCAATGCAACGACAACCTTATTGTGTTCTTATCACTCTGTTTGATGTTCCAAATAAATGTGTATTCCCCATCCTCAGATGACAGCTCAATTCGGCAATGCATCGGAAAATTCTGATCAAGCACAAGTTCTTTTTTGGTTTCTCCATCCACTAGAACAACCTTGCCACAACCAATCATTTCTTGAACTCTCTCAAAATCAATCATAACAAATAAACTTTTCCCAAATATAGCGTTAATTTCACTCGCATCAACCCCACCTCACTCCGAATCCCTCAACTTTTTCTTTTTTTTATTATTTTTTCCGTTTTCCTATGTTGTGCTGTCGGAAATGAAACAGATATATCCATAGATGTGTTTCAAGATCAATATTTTTCCACTAACGTCCCTTATACATCTCCTGATAATATTTCTCATACTCTCCAGATGTGATGTTGTCCATCCACTCCTGGTTCTCGAGGTACCATCTTACTGTCTTTTCTATTCCTTCCTCAAACTGAAGGCTCGGCTCCCAGCCAAGTTCCTTCTGAAGCTTCGTACTGTCTATGGCGTATCTTGCGTCGTGACCGAGACGGTCTGTGACGTATGTAATAAGGTCTAGACTATATCCCTCTGGATTACCAAGAATTCTGTCGACTGTCTTGATCATCACCTTGATAAGGTCAATGTTTTTCCATTCATTGAAGCCACCGATGTTGTAAGTCTCAGCGATCTTACCTTCATGGAAGATCAAGTCAATCGCACGCGCGTGATCCTCTACATACAGCCAGTCACGCACGTTCTCACCCTTACCATATACCGGAAGTGGCTTGCGGTTACGGATGTTGTTGATGAAAAGCGGAATCAACTTCTCAGGGAACTGATAAGGACCATAGTTGTTCGAACAGTTAGTTACGATAGTAGGAAGCCCATAAGTGTCGTGATATGCGCGGACAAAATGGTCTGACGAAGCCTTCGCCGCTGAATATGGTGAATGCGGGTTGTACTTGGTGGTCTCATAGAAGAAGTCGTCACCATAAGCCTTGTGTCCTTCTGATGAGGCAACTGTCTTGAACGGAGGTTCTATGCCTTCAGGATGGTTCATTGAAAGGGCTCCGTATACTTCATCTGTCGAGATATGATAGAATCTCTTACCCTCATACTTCTCCGGAAGTGATTCCCAATAAAGTTTTGCTGCTTGAAGAAGTGCAAGAGTACCCATCACGTTTGTCCTTGCGAATGTAAACGGATCCTTTATCGAGCGGTCAACATGAGATTCAGCTGCGAGATGGATGATACCGTCGATCTTTTCGTCCTTCATCAGCTGATAGAATGCTTCGAAGTCACAGATATCCATCTTCACGAACTTGTAGTTCGGCTTGTCCTCGATGTCCTTCAGATTGGCAAGATTACCTGCATACGTAAGCTTGTCAATATTGATGATATTGTAGTCCGGATACTTGTTGACAAAGAGTCGCACTACATGTGATCCGATGAAGCCGGCACCGCCTGTGATTACTATATTTCTTTTCATTGTTGCTTTTTAAGGTTAGATATGCATTTCTTCAGGGAATTAGTCCAATATGGAACCTTTACGCCAAAGGTTTCCTTTATCTTGGTCTTGTCTAGAACAGAATATGAAGGTCTTTTGACAGGACTAGGGAACTCGTCGCTGTGGCACGGCTGGATGTCGCATGCTGTTGTTCCATTGTATTCGGCAATCATCTTAGTGAAGTCAAACCATGAGCAGACTCCCTCGTTGCTGTAGTGGTAGATGCCAGTATTTCTGTAAGAGATTGCCACGTCGCTGCGCTCCTCGCAATGACATATTTCATAATCTTTCAAGACAGTTAAAATGGCATTAGCCAGATCAAGGGCATATGTAGGAGTTCCAACCTGGTCAAATACAACTTTAAGTTGAGGCTTGGTTGCTGTCAGGTTCATCATGGTCTTGCAGAAGTTCTTTCCGAACTCGCTGTAGAGCCATGCTGTACGAATGATAACGTGATTGCAACCCGCAGCCTGTATGGCCTGTTCACCGAGGAGCTTCGTCATTCCGTAGACTCCTGTAGGTGTGCCTTTCTG
>JAEIGA010004194.1_pt1 | contig 22333 bp, 20 predicted proteins | sample 9270691 | NCBI WGS metagenome assembly JAEIGA01 (sample SAMN17057246, study PRJNA624740) | gut metagenome | biome: biome; isolation source: fecal sample | host: Bos grunniens | place: China: Xizang | collected 2019 | reverse complement strand
GCACAAGCCGCTCACAGACGATGAACTTGTAGACAAGATGTCTGAGAAGGGCTACAAGGTTGCCCGCCGAACCATCGCCAAATACCGCGATCAGCTCGGAATACCGAAGGCCAGACTCAGAAAGGAATTATAAAAAATGTGCTATTTTTTGTTTCCGTAAGCGAGGTCTCCGGCATCTCCGAGACCAGGGACAATGTATGATCTGCTGGTGAGCTCTTCGTCGATTCCCGCCACCCAGAGAGTGATCCTGTCACCGTCGATGTTCTTCTGGAGATACTCCACTGCATATGCGCTGGAGACAGGACATACGATGTGGGTGTATGCCGGCGTGCCGTGCTCGAGAAGTTTCTTGTAGGTCATTTCAAGTGATGCTCCTGTTGCAAGCATTGCGTCTGCGATTATGAGAACCTTGCCTTCCAAGTCAGGTGTGCTCGCATATTCGATGTTGATGGTGAATCCTTCGCTTTTGTTGAACTTTCTGTATGCCGCCACAAACGCATTCTGGGCGTCATCGAAATAGTTGAGGATGCCCTGGTGCAACGGAAGACCGGCACGAAGGATGGTTGCGACAACGATCTTGTCATCGTGGGTGCTCATGTTTGCAATGCCGAGCGGGGTTGTTACCGGTTTCTCCGAGTATTCCAGAGTCTTGCTTATTTCATACGCGAATATCTCGCCTGCTCTCTCAAGGTTTCTGCGGAAGCGCAAGCTGTCCTTCTGGACTTCTATGTCGCGCATCTGTGCGACGAACTTGTTGAGAATGGTATTGCTTTCTCCGAGATTGATGACTTTCATGGCTGTGACTGTTGGTTTACAAGACACAAATTTATCTTTATTTTTCACTCTTTCCAAATTAATGTACAGCGGTTGCAATCTCATCTGCGAAACTGTAATATTCGCCTTTTGAAATCACTACATGGTCTACCAATGCAAGGTCGCAGGTCTTCAATGCCCGGTTCAGCGCCTGTGTCTGGCTTATGTCCGCCGTACTTGGCAATGCGCTTCCCGACGGATGGTTGTGCACAAGTATCAGTCCGGTCGCCTTCCTGTCGATAGCCTTGCGTATGATGCTGCGGTTGTCAATAATCGTGCTGTCGAGTCCTCCCCGGCTTATCATTTCCTTCCCGATGAATCTGTTTGCTTTGTTCAGAAAAATCACCCAGCACTCTTCATGGTCCAGGTCCTTCATTATAGGCTGCATGATCCTGAAAACCTTTTTTGCAGAGGAGATGTGCTCGCAGCAATTTTCGGCAGTTTCAATATTGACCCTCCTTCCCAGCTCAAAGGCTGCCGCAATCGTCACCGCCTTGCCGGGTCCGATCCCGCTGATGGCCTTCAGTCTCTCCAGACTCATTCCGGCAATTCCGTTAAGCGATCCGTCGCCACTCTGCAGCAGTTCCCTTGCCATATCGATCACGTTCATCCCGCCCCTTCCTGTCCTCAGCAGGATTGCAAGAAGTTCGGTGTTGCTCAATGCGCTCGCACCTTTGCATATCATCTTTTCTCTCGGCATCTCGTCCGCACAAAAATCCTTCAGCTTCATAATCCTTCATGTTTTTGACTGCAGCAAAAATATTGTATCCCGGCCATCGGTTCAATATTCCGCTGCGGGCCATGTAGGATTTTTTCTTTTTCTTATGCTTTTTTCTTTTTTTTATGTCTGAGCAGGAGGGGATATAACGAAAAAAGTCCTTGCAACAACGCTGCAAGGACTTTTGGGTGCCCTATGGGATTCGAACCCATGACATTCAGAACCACAATCTGACGCTCTAACCAACTGAACTAAGGGCACCATGTTGATTTAAGGACTGCAAAGATACGTAAAAATTTCATACCTGCAATATTTTGCCCTAAAGTTTTTCCGAATTTTATATCTTTGGAGCGTAAAACATCAGACTGATACATTCATATCATGAACAAGACACTCAAAATCATACTTATTGTTATTCTTGTGCTGACAGTTGGAATCATTGTCGCATATCTTGTGTGTGGCTGCGGACCGGCAAAGAAGGTTGCAGATGCTCCTGAAGAGACCTCGTCTTCAATGGTTGCCGAGGAGGCTCCGAGCATAAATTCCACATCGTGGCTTGAACTTCCGGGCCAGTGGCGCAGCGAGGCGGAACATGCCGTGACACACTATGCGACTATGCAGGGACGTCAGCAGCGAAACTATACAGTACTGTACGACGAGGATACCTATACTTCCTACTGGGTGGCTTACCCTTTGTGTGCGTCACATACCACTACCGGTCGAGAGGAAATATGGGGATATGATCCGAAGGTTTCGAAGGATGTGCAGACAAGTGTGGCGAAAGGATACGGAGCGAATGTCGCTACAGAAAACTATCCGAATAATTTCTATGCACGAGGTCATCAGATTCCCAACGCGGACAGAAATGCCGTGCCGGAAATGCAGGCTCAGACATATTATTCGACGAATATGACTCCTCAGATCCAGAACGGATTCAACGGAGGCATATGGGCGAAACTTGAGGAGGCTGTAAGAAATGCCGTTCCTGCGGACGACACCTTATATATTGTAACCGGCGCTTCTTTCAGAAAGGTCAACGAGAACCTTGCGGCGCTCAGGATAACCAACAAGAACGACGGCAAGCAGTTGCAGGTTCCAAACTACTATTGGAAGGCAATCCTTAAGGTACATAGACAGAACGGCGTAATAACAGATGCCCTTTCGGTGGGATTCTGGCTTCCTCATGATGACCTGAAGGGCCATACATACGGTGAGTATACCGTTTCTGTGGATCAGATTGAGCAGTGGACCGGTTTTGACTTCTTCGTCAATCTCAAGGACGAAAAAGAAAAACCTGCCGAGACTAATTCGTCTTGGCAGGCCTTTATCGCTTTCTGATGATCTATCGTACTCGGAATGATGCGGATGCTTTCACGCTGGTTGGCTTGTGTTCGAAATCCGCTCTCTTCCATGTTCCCTTTCTGGTCAGGATCTCTGTTTCATAGAGGTCATATCCGACGTTTGTCATTCTGTGGGAGTTCCATGTGATGGAGATTTCAGCCTCGTCTTCCTCGATGATCTGTGAAATAGGGAAGCTTACATATCCGAGTGAACTTCTGAATACCTCGCCTTCCTTAGGGACTTCACCGTAGGCGTTGTGTCTGAGATAGAATGCGTACTTCTCGTTTACGAGCGTGTCGTCGTGGATAAGGTTGATGAAGTGGGCCTTGTCGCTGCCTTCCTTATGTGCGAATTCGATGAGGAAGTTGATATATCCGCCTCCGAACCACATATCTCTGATGACGATGGCGTCTTCAACCACAAGTTCAAGGTCTGTGATTGTGCTTGCCTTCACAACTGGCTTCGTGAGAACTGACTCTATTCCGTTGAGTCGGATGTCGTATCTTTTTTCTGCAGTCTGGGTCAGGACGTCACATGCGAGGATCACTCTGCCATACTTATAATCACTGAGATTGATCTCATATGGGGTCTCGACTATGTCGAATGTGTTTCCCTGATCGCTGATGATTGTCTCACCGTCAATGTTACCCATTGTTACGTTGTTGTAGCAGATTGTGTCGTCTTTCTTGCACGATGTGGCTGCTACTGCCACGATAGCGCCGATTGTGATGATAGATGCAAATATTCTTCTCATGAATTGTATTAGTTCTTAAAGTCCCGTATAAGATGCCAAAATGCAGATATTCGTTGCATTTGATTGATTAACTTGATAAATTTGAAGCAGATAAAACGGGACCCTGTCCTACAGATAACACGTAACACCATGATAACCTTTGTATTATCCATAATACTGCTTGTTGCAGCATATTTCATTTACGGTAAGATTGTCGGCAGGTATCTGGATGTCGATCCTTCGAGAAGGACACCTGCGTATGAAATGACGGATGGTGTCGACTTTGCTCCGATGCCTACATGGAAGGTGTTTGTCATCCAGTTTCTGAACATTGCCGGCCTCGGTCCTATCTTCGGAGCGGTCACCGGTGCGGCTTTCGGACCAGCGGCATATATATGGATAGTCGTGGGCTGTATCTTCATGGGTGGCGTCCATGATTTCTTTGCCGGAATGATGTCCATCCGTAACGGGGGAGTGAACATGCCTGAGATTACAGCAAGGTATCTCGGCAAGGGAATGAAGGCCCTGATGAATGCCGTGGTGATATTTCTGTTGATTGCGGTGGGTGTTTCATTCGTTATAGGACCTGCAGGACTTCTCCAGAATCTGACCGGACTCAGTAAGGAAGTGTGGCTTTATATCATCTTCGCCTACTATGTCATAGCAACTCTTCTTCCTGTGGACAAGATTATAGGATCGATCTATCCTTTTATGGGAGGTGTTCTCCTGTTCATGGCCCTTGGAGTCGGTGTAATGATGATTGTGGGGGAGATCGATGGAACCCACAAGATGCTTGAGCTCGTGCCTTCGAATCTGAAGAACTGGCATTCCGCCCCTGAGCGCAACCTCATTTTCCCGATGATGTTCATCGTGATTTCATGCGGTGCGATTTCCGGATTCCACGCCACGCAGTCGCCGATGATGGCACGATGTCTCAAGAATGAGAAATATGCACGCCCTGTATTCTACGGCGCAATGGTGGCAGAGGGCATTGTAGCGATGATATGGGCGTCTGCAGCCATTGCATATTTCGGCGGTCCTGAAGGACTGAACAATGCGATGACGTCAGTTGGTACGGAGATCAACGGGGTACTCGTGAGGAATGCGCAGGCGGCTGATCTGGTGGATATGATATGTAAGAGCTGGCTCGGAAAGTTCGGTGCGGTTGTGGCAATTCTTGGAGTAGTCATATGTCCTATAACCTCGGGTGATACGGCTTTCAGAAGTCTGCGCCTGTCATTTGCCGACCTTTTGAAATATGATCAGAAACCGATATTTAACCGTCTTGTGATATGTATCCCGATCTTTGCGGTTGCTTTCTTCTTCTGCAAAGTTGATTTCTCGACAGCGTGGAGTTATCTGGGTATCGCCAATCAGATGCTTGCGTCGCTGGTGATGTGGACCGGTGCGGCATACCTTATAAATAAAGGAAAGCCGCATTGGATGTGTTCGATCCCTGCAGCTTTCCTGACTTTCATATGTATCTGCTTTATCCTTGTCGCTCCGCTCGGATTCAGCCTGCCGCCGATAGTAGGCTATATTGCCGGAACTGTGGTGGCCGTATCCCTCTTCGCGTTCTGCGTAATCAAGGGGACTAAGCGAGATATTTCTTCTTTGTAGGCTTTGCGACGAGCTGAATGTCAATGCTTTCGATCTTATAACCCTTGACGCGTTTGCGGCTGAGGTATGATTCAAGCAATGCTACAAGTTCATCGTCCACCACGTCCTTGAACATATGGTTCTCCTGGTCGTAGAGGTGGATGTGCTTGAATGTGTTTACATCGAAGTACATCTTGTTGTTGGCGCTCAGTCTGTAGTTGTATACCTTCAGCATAGCCATGTGCGTCAGAATATTGTAGACAGAGGCCAATGTCACTTTTGCAGTGCCGTTGGCTTTGATCTTTTCTGTAACCATGTCTGCAGAAGCATGACCGAGTTCGATCATGGCCTCGTGAACTGCCAGACGCTGCGGTGTCGCCTTGAGGGAGTGTTTCTTGAGAATAGCCTTGTATTCTTCAATTGTAGGGCATTTATGTGTGTTCATGCCACAAAGATATTTAGAATAATTCTAAATTCCAAATGTCTTGTATTTTTTGTATCTTTGCGACCGTTTTTTGATTTGCACACAATATGGGAAAGAAATTTAAAGGATATGCCAGATATGCCGTGGTTACAGGTGCGGCGTCAGGAATGGGCAGAATCTACTCAAGAGATCTTGCGCTCAGGGGATACAATGTGGTGATGGTGGATATCAATGCGGCAGGATTGGCGGAAACCGAGAAGTTTGTAAAGGAGTCGGTAGAGGCTTCTGACAAGGTGCCGGCTGAATACAAGGAGTCGTTGAAGGTCCTTCCGGTGGTCCAGGATCTGTCTGCAATGGATGCTGCAGATAAGGTATATGAGGCTACTGAAGCGGCAGGCTGCGAGGTTGAGGTCCTTGTGAACAATGCCGGTGTGATGTATTGCCAGGCAATCGATAGGACTTCGGAAAGAATGCTCAAGCTCATCATGATGGTACATATGAATACTCCATTGATGCTTTGCCGCAAGTATGTCGGCGCGATGAAGGAAAGAGGATGCGGATATATTCTCAATATCTCGTCGCTTGCTGCGTGGATGAACTGGCCGGGTATCGGAATGTACGGAAGCACAAAGCGTTTTGTCAGGGACTATTCACGCGAGTTGAGAATCGAATGTAGAAGAACCGGAGTAAGTGTTACAAATGCGTATTTCGGAGCAGTGGATACTCCTCTCATCCGGATCAGACCGTCTCTCAAGAAGCTTGCACGCATTCTGACAGTGATGATCAGTCCTGAGAAGGCCGTGAGGAGGGCTCTTGGAGCAACATTCGGCAGGCGCCGCGGAACTATGCCGGGGCTTCTCAATAAGTTGTTTTTCCCGATCATTGTAATACTTCCGGACTGTCTTTTGGGCCTCTTTTACAGAATGGCGAAGGATCATCTTATGAAAGTCTGATAAAAAGCATTATATTTGCAAGTTGGTTGTCCAGATATGCCGGACGCGACGAAGATTTTGCACAGAGAGATTAAAAACAGTTTCTAATATGGAGAAAGTACAATGTCTGATTGTCGGCGGTGGTCCGGCCGGTTATACAGCAGCGATCTATGCTTCAAGAGCGGATGTGGCGGCTGTAGTATATGAGGGCGTACAGCCAGGCGGTCAGCTGACAACAACTACAGATATCGAGAATTATCCTGGATTCGAGAACGGTATAGCAGGCCAGGAACTTATGTCGACAATGAAGGCTCAGGCTGTAAGACTTGGCGCAGACGTGCGTACAGGCGCAGTGACTGATGTGGACCTTTCAGAGAGACCGTTCAAGGTTACAATCGATGCAGAGAAGCAGATCGAGGCGGAAACTCTCATTATCGCGACAGGTGCGACTGCAAAGTATCTCGGTCTTCCGTCTGAAATCAAGTACAGAGGACTTGGCGTGTCGGCATGTGCTACATGTGACGGTTTCTTCTATAGGAAGAAGACAGTTGCTGTCGTTGGTGGCGGTGACACTGCATGTGAGGAGGCTACGTATCTCGCAGGCCTTTGCAAGAAGGTTTACATGATCGTCCGCAGAGATGTCTTCAGAGCATCTGAGGCAATGCAGGAGCGTGTAAGAAACACTGAGAATATCGAGATCCTTTGGAACTGCAACACTCAGGAGGTGCTCGGTGACGACTACGGCGTGACAGGTGCACGTATCCAGAGAAATGACGGTGAGGTGTTCGATATCGCTATCGACGGTTTCTTCCTTGCAATCGGACATCATCCAAACTCAGAGCTTGTAAGCAAGTGGGTGGCTGTAGACAAGGAGGGATATATCATCACTGACGGAAAGACATCGAAGACAAATGTCGAGGGTGTATTTGCTGCGGGTGACGTACAGGATCCGATCTACAGACAGGCGATTACAGCAGCTGCATCAGGCTGCCGCGCTGCTCTCGATGCGGAGAAATTCCTTAAGATGAAATAATTAGAACAACATACAGATGAAATTCAGATTCATATTTGCAGTTCTGGCGCTGGTGTCGATCTGCTCTTGCAAGTCTCAGTATGAGCTCCTGTTGAACAGTAACGACGTGGATGCAAAATACAAGGCTGCATTTGAATATTTCGAGCTGGGCAAGTACGGTAAGTCTGCAGCTTTGTTCGAGTCCCTTTCTATGCTTACAGAGGGAACTGCGAAGGATGATACAGTGAAATACTACTGGGGCTTGAGCAACTACAATTCAAAGGATTTTTACACTGCGGAGACAAACTTCGAGCAGTTCGTATCAAGCTACCCAAGAAGTCCGTTCGCTTCAGAGGCGAGATATCTGAGATTGGATTGCCTCTATCTCCAGACATTGAGATATGAGTTGGATCAGACTCCGACTTATAAGGCGATGAATGCGATTTCTGAGTATATCATCGACTATCCGGAGTCGGAAAGAATCCCTTCATGCCGCGAGATGCTCTCAGAACTCGGAGAGCGTCTTGACAGAAAGGCATACGAGAACGCAAAGCTTTACTACAAGATGGAGGATTATCTTGCATCGAGAGTTGCTTTCAGAAATGTTCTCAAGGATGACGCAGAAAACATGTATAGAGAGGATATTCTCTATTATATTGCAATGTCGTCATACAAGTATGCCTACATGAGTGTTCCTCAGAAGCAGAAGGAGAGATATCTTACTTTCATAGACGATTATTTCAACTTTGTAGGTGAACTTCCGGACTCGCATTATCGCAAGGAATTGGATCTTATCTATGCGAAGGCACAGAAGGCTTTGGGAAGAAATGTTGCAACTCCTGAAGTTTCTGAAAAATAATTGAAACCCGATTTGAATCCGGCGGTATAATTAAATAGAGAGAAATATAAAATATACATAAAATGGCAAAGAAAATCCCTACAAACACACAGACAAGAAACCTTTGCGACCTTGCAGAGCCAACAGGAAACATCTATGAGACTGTGGTTATCCTTGCAAAGAGAGCGAACCAGATAGCGATCGCAGAGAAGAAGGAGCTTACACGTAAGCTCGAGGACTTCAAGAACGACCGCGACACTATGGAGGAAGTTTTTGAGAACCGTGAGCAGATCGAGATCTCAAAGTATTACGAAAGACAGCCGAAGCCAAGCCTCGTTTCTATCGAGGAGTTCCAGAACGGTGAGGTGTTCTACAGAATGGCTAAGCAGGACGAGGAGTAATCAGCCATGCTATCTCGGCTTCAGGTAAGAAATTACGTATTGATAGACTCTCTGGAGATTGATTTTCCGGAGGGTCTGATCATTATTACGGGTCAGACCGGAGCCGGTAAATCAATCCTTCTTGGCGCGCTGTCCCTTCTCATGGGAGCGAAGGCGGATGCGTCAATGGTTTCCGAGGGCGCGGACAACTGTGTCGTGGAAGCCGAATTCGAGGCGGAAGATAACGGAAGCATCAGAGAACTTCTGGATGAGAACGAGGTTGAATGGGACGACGGTCATCTCATCATCAGACGAGTTGTGAACCGTTCAGGCCGTTCAAGGGCGTTCATAAATGATTCTCCGGTGCCTGTTGCAGTATTGCAGGATATATCTTCATGCCTTATCGATATACACTCCCAGCATCAGACTCTTCTCCTTTCAGAGAAGAATTTCCAGCTTGAAACCCTTGACTGTTTTGCGGGCAATTCCGCTCTTCTTTCGGAATGTGCCGGTCTGTGGCGTACCCTTGTACAGCAGAAAGGCAGTCTGAAGGAGCTCGAGCAGAAGATTTCAAGGATATCAGCGGACAAGGAGTATAATGAGGCTCAGTACCGTCAGCTGGAGTCAGCCAATCTCCGTGAAGGGGAGTTGGAGGAGCTGGAAGAAGAGCAGAAGCAGCTTGCAAATGCAGAAGAGATCAAGACTGGTCTCAGCAATGTCGAGGAACTGTTCGCTCCGTCAACTGACGCCTTGTCTATAGATCTTTCCCTCAAGGAGATGGATCGTATCCTTTCACGTGTAAGCAGATATGTTCCGGCAGTTTCAGAGCTTGCGGAACGTATAGATTCATGCAGAAAGGAACTTGATGACGTCTATTCGGAGGTGTCTGCATTGAACTCACGTGTGGATATGTCTCCTGAGCGTCTGGAGGCAGTAGAGGACAGGATGTCTCTGCTGTATTCTCTCATGCAGAAGCATTCATGTCATGATATTGCCGAACTTATTTCTGTCCGTGACCGTCTGTCGGAGCTGCTCTTTGATTCGACAGCCTTGGAGGATAGACGTGAGGCTCTTGTTGCCGACATTTCAAAGACAGAGAAGGCTTTGTCTGAGGTGGCTTCAAGCCTGCATGAGTCAAGAACCAAGGCTGCAGTTACATTCGCTGCCGACGTTACAGAGTCTATCCGTGGCCTTGAGTTGCCGTATGCGGTATTTGAGGTGGAGATCACCGAATCACAGATCGGACCGACCGGTAAGGATACAATTTCATTCAGATTCTCAGCGACAGGACACAATGCGGTGGATGTCGCGAAATGTGCTTCCGGTGGTGAACTTTCACGTATCATGCTCGCTCTGAAAGCAATGAGGGCGCGCTATGCGGATATGCCGACTATGATTTTCGATGAAATCGATACCGGCGTATCAGGAAGCGTTGCCGACAAGATGGGCTCGATGATCTGTGATATGGGCTCATATATGCAGGTGTTCGCCATTACACACCTTCCACAGGTTGCTGCGAAGGGAAATGCCCATTATATGGTATCAAAGGAAATCAACCCTGCGGAATCCAGGGCTGTGTCTAAAATAGAAAGACTCTCCGACAAGCAGAGAGTCCTTGAGGTTGCGCGTATGCTTAGCGGCTCGACGCTCACTGATGCGGCGATTGCCAATGCTGAGTCGCTTCTTGCCGGCCGTTAGCGGATCGTTCTGACACCGTAACCGTTTTCATATACAATACGTCTCACTCCGTTGTTCAGGTATCCTCCGATAACCTGCTTACGTATCTTGTACGAACTCTGGAGCGTGTTCATGTCATAGTTTTCGATATTCTCTTTCCAGCTGTCTCCATACTTAGAGCAGAGCTCAATGAAGTATCTGGCAATGTCATATCCCTGGAATGCAAACTGGTTAGGCTCGGTGTTGTAGAGCGCCCTGTATTTCAACAGGAAGTCCTTTACATCCTGATTCTCGTAATCTATATAATATGCGAGACTGACGTGCATAGTGGTCTTATGGAGATTCTCTACTTCGATTGTCTCGAATCCTCTGATCTTTGAAGGTGCATAGATTGTGATATCTATGTTGTTGTAGATGAGAAGATTGAGGTTTCTGATCACATCGTTCACAAAGGCTTCGCTTTCTGATGCGATAAGAATTCTGTTGGTGCCCTCAAGGCTCATGAGGCCTGTGAGCGGGTCCAATACGTCTCTTCCTTCAAGAATGCTGTATGAGAATGTGTTGTATGAAAGTGATGATGAGTCCATTGCCTCCTTCATCACGCTTGTGACGGCACTCTGTCTTGCGCCTTTTTCGGTAATCATCACAACCTTGTCTCCCGCTGTGAAATCTTCACCGATCCAATTCACCAGATCCTTGTACTGAGTGGCCTGCGGAGTAGGGATGTGTATCATCGAGCTGTGGCTGATGGTCAGTTTCTCCGCTCTCGGGTCAAGAGGAGAGATCACCGGTGTGCTGTCTCCGATTGCGTTGAACAGACGTGTCAGATCCGCTGTGGATACAGGACCGATGATGAAATCGCTTGATGCAAGTGATTCTACGCTGAACTGGTTCTCGCTGTTGAGGATGTCGTATACGCTCAATTTGCAGTCTATGCCTTTGTTTGCCATGTCATACACAGCAAGGAGAGCTCCACAATAGAAGTCCATGTTGTTTCTGTTGGCCTCGCCCCCGGTTGTTGTCAGCGGCATCATGATGCTTGCGGCGATTTCCTTTTTAGGCTGTGCGATAACTGCAGAACTGTCTTCAGCTACAATCTCCTGCTCCGGTTCTGTTTCTGTGGCTGCAAGAGTTTCTTCCGCGCTTTCCACCGGATCTTCGATTTCCTCTCCAGGATATGGGATGATGAGTTTCTGGCGCTTGTTCAGTTTTCTGCCACTCAGGTTGTTGGCCTTCATGATGTCTTCAACCGTAACTCCGTACTGCTCAGAAATCACATCCAGATCCTCATACCATTTCGCAACGTGAATGCGCTGTGATTTCTCCTTTTTCTTTTCAGTCTTCACGACTTCCTTTGCCTCAGGTTCCTTCACTGCAGGGGCCTCCGCCTTTACAGTCTCCTTTACGAGAGGCTGCTCAGCCTTGATTGCATCCTTGGATGGAATGATGATGATGGAATTCTTTTTCAGGCCGGCTTCCTTTACTGTAGGATTGTATCTGTAGATGTCGTCAATGCTGACTTCATATGCCTTGCTGATGGAATAGAGAGTCTGTTTCTCGAGGACAATATGAGAATAGCAGATCTTGCCGTCGATCTTCACCTTCTCCTTGGAAATCTCTACGGGTGTGCTCACATAGTCCTGCGCATTAACTGCGGCAGCAGACAATGTGACTGTCAGCATTACTCCGAAAATATGTCTGAAAATACTTTTCATAGCCCTATGTTAAAGTTGTCCTATAAACTCTGTCAGTTTCTCGGCGAATCCCTTCCAAGACAGTCTCTCCTTCTCCAGACGGATGTTCTCTATGCATTCCACTGCTGTCTGCGGGTTGCCGAAATAATTTTCTATGGCCTCTGCTATTGCTTCCGGTGTGCCTTCCGACACGACTATACCGGTTCCTCTGTCACCGATGGTCTCTTTCAGACCTCCTACATCCGTAACAATCATAGGCACTTCAAAATGATATGATACAGAGCTGATGCCGCTCTGTGTGGCAGTCCTGTACGGGAGGACCGCAAGGTCGGCGGCTGAGAAATAGTCAGTCACCTCGGAATCCTTGATATACTTCAGTTCTGTAATGATCCTGTCCTTGCCTGGAAGCCTGTCGATAATCTGCTGATAAGGCTCGAAAGAACCGTATGGCTCACCTGCCACTATCAGCTGGTAGTCTTCCGGAAGCTTGCCGAAAGCCTCAAGGAGAATGTCCAGACCCTTGTACTTCCTGATGAGTCCGAAGAAGAGGATGTTCTTCATTCCAGGCTTCAGCCCCAGTTTCTTCTCCACCTCGGCTCTATCCTTCTTCTGTCCGAAATGTGAATAGAGCGGATGCTGGATCACTGTATATTCCGCGTCAGGCTTCAGTCTGAGCAGATCATGGGACACTGCCTCGCAAAGAGTGACGCAACCGGTACTTCCCTTAAGGAAATACTTTGTCAGAGGTGTGTCAAAAAAGCGTGGCTCATGCGGAACTACATTGTCCAGGATGGAAATCACCTTGCAGTGTTTTTTCATCCTGCGTGTGATGTAACCCAGGGACGGGCCGAAATACGACATCCAGTATCTTACAATAAGGACATCCGGATTCCATTCGCGTATTGCGCGGTATGTCCTCATATATGAGAACGGATTGGCCGTATCCAGCAGAGATACGCTCTCGACTGGTACGGCCTCATCGTCTTCTGTTACGAACTGCGTTTTACCCGGGAAGAGGAATTCAGGATATTGGCGGCTGAAATTGAACGCCTTGACATCGTGATGTTTGCTCAGTTCACCATATAGGCATGCGTTAAACTGAGATATTCCCCCTCGATAGGGATAAAAACAGGACAGTATCGCTATTTTCAATTCTTACTCTTTGCTTTTGTTGTTCTTAGACTTGATGTACTCGTCGTTAAGACCGGCGAGAACGTCGTCTGTGATGTTGAGGGCAGGGTTTGCTGTAACCACTGGTGAACCACCGTTGTTTGTGATGATCATAGCGTACTGCTTCTCCTCATTGTACTTGTCGATGAAAGTCTTGATTGCATCGCCGAGCTGGTTCATCATAACTACCTGCTCCTCCTGGATCTCCTGGTTCTTCTGAGCTGCGTAGTTGTTGAAATCCTGCTCCTGCTTGAGGAGTTTCTGCTGCTGAACCTCAGCAACTGAACGGGTCATAAGGCCCTTGTTCATCTTCTCCTGGAACTCCTTTACGTCGTTCTCAAGCTTCTTTCCTCTTCTTGTTACCTCTGCCTCGATATTCTGAACCTTGGTCTCAACAACCGATCTGAGGTCATTAGCCATGTCATATTCCATGAGGATTCTGTCAAGGTCGATGTAGACGATGTCGCCTTTGCTTGCTACAGCATCAGCAGCAGCCTCTTCAACTGCAGTCTCCACATTCTTACCACCCTTTGAGAGGCTCAATGCGCCAAAAACTGTTGCAACTGCAAGTGCAACAATACTGATAATCAGTGATACGTTTTTCATTTTTGTGTCTTTTATTGTTGTTAGTTATTTCCGTTATGGTCGAAACATTCTACAAAGGTAATTAAAAAATGTGAACTTTGGCAAGGTATTCCTTGATAGTTCTCTCAAGACCCATGTAAAGGGCGTCGCATATGATTGCGTGACCGATGGATACTTCGTCTGTCCACGGAATGTTTCGGATGTAATATTCAAGGTTTTCAAGATTCAGGTCATGGCCTGCGTTAAGTCCGAGTCCGCAGTCCCTTGCTGCTTCTGCAGTCTTGATGAACGGTGCGATTGCCTCAGCAGGGTTGTTTCTGAACCTGCTTGCATATGTCTCGGTGTAAAGCTCTACGCGGTCGCATCCGCATGATGCAGCGCCTTCCGCCATCTTCGGGTCCGGATCCACAAAGATCGATGTCCTGATTCCGTTCTTCTTGAATTCTGCACAGATGTCGGTGAGGAAACTTCTGTAAGTGATTGTGTCCCAACCGGCATTGGATGTCAACGCATCGTGTGCGTCGGGAACGAGAGTCACCTGGGCAGGCTTGTTTGCCAGTACAAGGTCTACGAATGAAGGAATAGGGTTTCCTTCGATGTTGAACTCTGTTGTGACGATCGGCTTTAGCTGTCTTACGTCCTCATATCTGATGTGTCTTTCATCTGGCCTTGGATGCACAGTGATGCCTTCCGCTCCGAATTTCTCGCAGTCTGCAGCAGCCTTGAGAAGGTCGGGCATGTTGCCGCCTCTTGCATTTCTTATGGTGGCTATTTTATTGATGTTGACGCTTAATTTTGTCATGTCAGTTTTGATTAAGGTGACAAAAATATATAATAAAGTTCAAATTTAAGAATATTATAGTATTTTTGAGGGTTGATTTGTAATTATGAGAATAGCAATATACATAGGTGCAGAGCATCTTCGTGCTGATGAGCGTCTCCTCAAACTCGTGTCGGATCTTGAGGCAGGAGGGGCTTGCGTTGACTTTGTGGACTCTGCAGAGGCGCTTCACGATGGCACGGATATGTTGCTGAGTGTAGGTGGCGACGGTACATTCCTGTCTGCCGGTCAGATCGCACTCTCGGCGTCGATACCGGTTGCCGGTGTCAACATGGGACGTATGGGATTCCTTTCGGAAGGACGTCCGGAGGAGATTGCCGACGCGATATTGTCCGGAGATTACACGATTGAGACGCATTCCGTGCTTGGCGCGGAAGTAAAGGCGGAAGGATGGGAGTCGGAAGAGTCATTGGCTCTCAATGAAATGACTGTCAGACGAAACGGCGCTGCCATGCTTGTCATAGATGTGTGTGTGGACGGTGTGAAACTTCCTACATATTGGGCGGATGGTCTTGTTATATCGACAAGTTCCGGATCTACAGCCTATTCACTCAGCGTCGGAGGACCTATTGTCCTTCCGGAATCAAAGGTGCTGATTGTTGCTCCGATCGCTCCGCACAACCTCAATGTCCGTCCTCTGGTCGTTCCTGACACGTCGGAAATCGTAATTACAACTCATTCTCGAGACGGACAGTTTGAGTTCTCGTCTGATAACAGGACCTTCAATGTTCCTGAATCGACAACGATTGTCGTGAAAATGGCACAGTTTTCGCTGAAGCGTGTCCGACTCAACAAATCCAATTTCATTCAGGCCCTGACAGACAAACTGTATTGGGGTGAGGATGTCAGAAACATCAGATAATATCAAAAGTCCAGACCTATGAATAATATTCCTGTGCACGTCTCTTTGATAATGGACGGCAACGGCCGTTGGGCAAAAGAGAGAGGTAAGGATAGAGTACACGGACACATCGAGGGAGTCGAGAGTGTCCGCGCCTGCGTAGAGGCGGCTATGGAAAAGGGAGTGAAATATCTCTCGGTCTATGCGTTTTCCGAGGAGAACTGGAACCGTCCGCAGGAAGAGGTTGACGCATTGATGGGCCTTATGGTCAAGGCCATGTCCGCAGAGATGGAAAAACTCAATAAAAACGGTGTAAGGTTCGTGGTTATCGGCAACCGCGAAAGGCTTGCCCCGGAGTTGAATGCAGAAATAGATTCGTGCATGGCGATGACTGCTGCAAATGAAGCGCTTACTTTTATTGTCTTCCTGAGCTACAGCGGCAAATGGGATATTCTGCAGGCCGCAAAGAAGATGGTGGAGGAAGCGGCTGTTTCGCAGGAAAAACAGGAGGAAATACTGAATATGTCGGTCGGTGGATTCGACAGATATCTCGCTACTGCAGGTATTCCAGATCCGGATCTTATTGTCAGAACTTCCGGTGAAAACCGTCTGAGCAACTATCTGTTGTGGCAGGGAGCCTATTCTGAGTTCTTTTTTACAGATACTTTATGGCCGGATTTCAGGAAGGATGAGTTCCGTGCAGCTGTTGAAGAATATGCGAAACGTGACAGACGTTATGGAAAAGTCAAATAATTGCGTATATTTGCAGTTTTGAAATATAGAGATAAAAAATGAAAGTATTCAGACTCATCCATATGATGCTTCTCCTGCTGCCGTTCACAGCCTTTGCTCAGAACGCGGGGAACAGTGTCGTGGTAGACTATAATAATCCAAAGAAATACATTGTAGGCGGCGTTGAGGTAGAGGGAAACCATTATTTTTCACCTGAACAGATCATCCAGATCACCGGACTTCAGAAAGGTATGGAAGTTACCGCTCCGAGCGAGGAGTTGTCTGCAATCATCAACAGACTTTGGCTTCAGAGATATTTTGAGGACGTGTCGTTGGTGATTGACTCAGTTTCCCCAGCGCGTGATACTGCGTATTTCAAAATCAAGATCATTGAGAGACCGCGTGTGTCAAGATGGACTTACAGTGGAGTCAAGAGTGGAGAGCAGAAGGAACTTCAGGAGCGTCTCAACCTTCGTCGAGGAGGTGAATTCTCTGAATACGTTGCAAAGACCTCATCCGATATCATCAAGAGATATTATAAGGAAAAAGGTTTCCAGAATGTAGAGGTCAATGTGAATACAAAGCAGGATACCCTTATCCGCAGTGCCATCCGAGTACAGTTCGATGTAAACAGAGGCAATAAGGTCAAGATCAAGACCATCACATTCAACGGAGCCGACCATGTCAAGGAGGGCAAACTCGTCAAGGCGATGAAGAAGACACGTGACGCCCGTCCTCGTAACTTCTTCAGTTCAAAGAAATTCCAGGAGAAGGAATACGACAACGATAAGCGCGCAATGCTTAGCGTCTTCAATGAGGCAGGTTACCGTGATGCGCGTATTGTAAAGGATACAATGTACTATATCGAGCCTGACCGTCTTCAGATCGATTTCGATATCGAAGAAGGTAAGCAGTACTACTTCAGAGATATCACATGGACAGGTAACTCTGTATATTCCGGAGAAATGCTCAATGAGATCCTCAAGATCAACAAGGGTGACGTTTATGACGTAGTTACAATGGAAAAGCGTCTCTTCGGTGGCGGAAAGCAGTCTGAGTATGATGTTTCAAAGCTTTATCGCGACAACGGTTACCTCTTCTTCAACATCCAGCCTGTAGAACTCAATGTCGAGGGTGACTCAGTGGATGTCGAGATGAGAATCGTGGAAGGCAAGCCTGCAACGCTCAACAACATCGTCATCAACGGTAATGACCTTACCAATGAGCGCGTAGTAAGAAGACAGGTGTTCACACGCCCTGGATATCTTTTCAGTCAGAGTGACTTCGAGCGTTCGATCCGAGAGATCGCATCAATGGGACAGTTCGACCCGGAGGCGATTGCAGACCCTGCGAAGGGATATTCGATCATCCCTAACCAGCTCAACAATACTGTAGACGTTATATATAATGTAACAGAGAAACCATCCAGCCAGCTTGAACTTTCCGGAGGATGGGGAGGTAACACCTTCGTGGCAACAGTCGGTGTAAGCTTCAACAACTTCTCGACACGCAGATTCTTTGACAAGACGGCTTGGCGTCCTGTACCGCTTGGAGATGCGCAGAATCTCTCTGTACGTTTCCAGACAAACGGTACATATTACACCAGCCTTTCGGCAAGCTTCTCGGAGCCATGGCTCTTCGGAAAGAAGCCTACGTCGCTCAGCCTGTCGCTTTACTACACCCGTCAGACAAACTCATACCTTGCGTTCAACGTGTTGAACAATGACGAGTTCATGGAGGTTTACGGATTTGCCGCAGGTCTCGGTAAGCGTCTGAAATGGCCGGATAACTACTTCGTACTCTACAACCAGCTCAGCTGGCAGACATACAAGCTTCAGGATTGGGCGTACCAGTTCATGTTCGACACAGGTATCTCCCATAACCTCAGCTATACATTGAGCCTGTCACGTAACTCGACAGACCAGCAGATCTACCCACGTCAGGGTTCGGATTTCAGCTTCTCTCTCCAGCTTACACCTCCTTACTCTCTGATGAGAAAGAAAGGTATCAGCGGATACGACAGCAAGAATCTTGATGCGGACGGCAATCCGACACCGATCTACACAACCGACTGGAGAGAAATCAACTACGACCTCCAGACTTCAGAGGAGAGATACAAGTGGATCGAGTACCACAAGTGGTCATTCAAGGGAGCGGTTTACCAGAAACTCGTAGGTGATCTCGTCCTCATGGCACGTGCACAGTTCGGATACCTTGGATACTACAACAGAAAGTGGGGTTACTCTCCGTTCGAAGGTTTCCGCGTCGGTGGTGACGGTATGTCAGGTTACGATACATACGGATCGGAAATCATCTCGCTCAGAGGTTACGAGAACTACTCTTTGACACCTACAGTGACAGGAACGTCATCATCAGGAAACTACTACGCCGGTAACGTGTATGACAAGTTCACAGTCGAGCTCAGATATCCTGTTATCCTCCAGCCGCAGTCGACAATCTACGCATTGCTCTTCCTCGAGGGAGGTAACTGTTGGTCGGATATCAGAGATTTCAATCCGTTCCAGATCAAGAGATCGGCGGGTCTCGGTGTGAGAGTGTTCCTCCCGATGATCGGTCTTCTTGGAGTTGACTGGGGATGGGGCTTCGATGACGCGACAAACGGCAGAAGCCAGTTCCACTTCGTAATCGGACAGCAGTTCTAGAATATTAAACTAAACACATAAGACATGAAGAAAATCGCACTTATCGCAGCAGCTGCACTTCTTTCACTCGCAGCGTCTGCACAGGACTTTAAACTTGGATACGTAGACTTTACTGAGCTCATGCAGCTCATGCCGGAGATGGATTCAGCACGTGTACAGATCGATGCTGCAAGCCTCGAGGCACAGGAGACATATCAGGCAATGGTAGAGGAATACCAGTCAAAGGCTCAGCAGTACGAGCAGAAGCAGAGTTCTTGGACTCCTGCAATCGCTCAGAGCAAGGCTAATGAACTCCAGCAGATCATGACAAGAATCCAGGAATTCGAGCAGGCAATCCAGCAGGATCTCGCACAGCTTCAGAACTCGCTTCAGGCTCCTATCTATGAGAAGGCACAGAAGGCAGTTGAGGAAATTGCAAAGGCTAAGGGAGTTGCTGCTGTAGTCGAGAAGAATTCGCTTCTCTACATCGATCCGGTTCAGATGGTTGACCTCACACCTGAGGCACGTCTTGCAGTAGGTATCCCTGAGGGCAGAACACTTGAGACTCTTCAGGCTGAACTTCAGGCTAAGGCACAGGCAGCACAGATGCAGTAATCTTTCGTTAAACACATATAAAAGCAGGTCGGATAGAACATCCGACCTGCTTTTGTTATATTCTTTAAATATTTGATACCACATGACGAAATATTACTTACATTTGTCTGATTTTGATACAAAACTATAATCAATATAACTTAATAACACAACTATGGTAATAGATGCTAAAGATGTTGTAATCAGGTTCGCCGGCGACTCTGGTGATGGCATGCAGCTCACCGGATCTCTTTTTGCAGACATGTCTGCAATTTTCGGAAACGGACTTTCAACATTCCCTGACTATCCTGCAGAAATTAGAGCACCTCATGGAACGGTTTCAGGAGTATCTGGTTTTCAGGTACATATCGGCAATGAGCCGGTCACCACACCGGGAGACTTCTGTGATCTGCTTGTGGCGATGAATCCGGCTGCTCTCAAGGCAAATGCCAAGTGGCTCAAGAGAACAGGTATGGTTCTGTTGGACTCAGATACATTTGATGAGGACGGTCTCAAGAGAGCAATGCTCAGTGATGATCCGATTGCAGAACTTCATATTGAAGATAGAGTAATTATCGCTGCCCCTATCACAACATTGACAGCGGAAAGCCTCAAGGACAGCGGTCTTGACAGAAAGACTATCGCTAAATGTAAGAATATGTTCACCCTCGGAATGGCCTGCTACATTTACAACCGTCCGATGGAGTACATCTTCCAGTATCTTGAGCGTAAATTCGGCAAGAAGAAACCTGAACTTGTAGAGCCTAACAAGAAGGTGCTTACAGATGGTTTCAACTATGCTGCGAATATTCAGGCAATTCCTAATACATATACAATCGAGCCTGCAAATCAGGAGAAAGGTCTCTATAGAAACATGACCGGTAATCAGGCGACAGCCTGGGGTCTTCTCGCAGCATCCGAGAAGTCAGGTCTTCCGCTTTTCTGCGGTTCTTATCCTATCACTCCTGCTACAGGTATTCTCGAAGAACTTGTAATCCATAAGAATCTTGGAGCAAAGACTTTCCAGGCTGAGGACGAGATTGCAGGTATCTGTACATCAATCGGTGCCGCGTTTGCTGGAAGCCTTGCTGTTACTACAACGTCAGGTCCGGGACTTTCACTCAAGTCAGAGGCTCTCGGTCTTGCGGTAATGACAGAACTTCCGCTTGTCGTCGTTGATGTTCAGAGAGCCGGTCCGTCAACCGGTATCCCTACCAAGACAGAACAGACAGACCTCAATCAGGCTCTCTACGGCCGAAACGGAGAGTGCCCTATGGTTGTGATGGCTGCACATTCTCCAGCAGACTGCTTCGACGCTGCATTCAATGCTGCTAAGATCGCTGTAGAGCATATGACTCCGGTACTTCTCCTCACAGAAGGATTCCTCGGCAACGGTTCGGAGCCTTGGAAGATTCCTTCAATGAAGGACTATCCGAAGATCACACCTCCTTTCGCACGTCCTAACGTGGAATACAAACCTTTCGACAGAGATCCAGAAACTCTCGCAAGAAAATGGGCCGTTCCGGGAATGGCAGGCTGCGAGCATCGTGTAGGAGGTCTCGAGAAGAACCATGCAGGTGTACTTTCTTCAGATCCTCTCAATCATGAGATGATGGTGGCGGAAAGAGCTGCAAAGGTGCAGAAGGTGGCTGACTATATTCCTGAACTCAAGGTGGAAGGACCGGCATCAGGAAAACTCCTTCTCGTAGGTTGGGGTGGTACTTACGGTCACCTTACATCTGCTTTCCAGGAGGCCAAGGCGGAAGGTCTCGATGTGGCATTCGCTCACTTCGACTACATCATGCCTCTTCCAAAGAATACAGCGGAAGTGTTCGGAAAGTATGATAAGATACTTGTATGCGAGTTGAACAGCGGACAGTTCGTGAACTATCTCCGCGGTGTTCTTCCTCAGTACAGCTATGCCCAGTGCAACAAGGTACAGGGCCAGCCGTTCCTCGTACAGGAAATCGTTACAGCAATCAAAGAAAACCTTTAAGAAGTACAGTCATGCCAAGATATACATTCAAAGAATTCAAGTCTGATCAGGAAGTACGTTGGTGTCCCGGTTGTGGTGACCACGGAGTGCTTACAGCATTGCAGCGTGCCCTTCCTGACGTAACAGAAGCAATGGGCTACAGCAAGGAAAGATATGTGGTGGTATCCGGTATCGGTTGCTCGTCCCGTCTTCCTTATTATATGAATACATACGGTTTCCACAGCATCCACGGCCGTGCGACAGCTATCTCGTCTGGTATCAAGGTCGCTAACCCTGATCTTGCCGTATGGCAGGCCTGTGGTGACGGTGACGCTCTCGCCATCGGTGGTAACCACTTCATCCATGCTATCCGCAGAAACATCGATATCAATATTGTCCTCTTCAACAACCAGATCTACGGTTTGACAAAGGGACAGTATTCGCCGACCTCAAAGTTCGGTGCAGTCACCAAGACGTCTCCTTACGGAACAGTAGAGCATCCGTTCAACCCTGGAAGCCTTGTGCTTGGAGCAAAGGGTACATTCTTCGCCCGCAGCCTTGACTCGGAACTCAAGCTTACATCTGAAATCATGGTCGAGGCAGCAAAGCATGAGGGATGTTCTGTGATTGAAATGCTTACCAACTGCGTTATTTTCAACGACGGAGCGCATAAGCTTATTGCCGACAGAGAATACCGCGCCGACAGGACAATCGTTCTCCGTCAGGGTGAGAAGATGATCTTCGGTAAGGAGCGTAACAAGGGTATCGCTCTCGACGGTATGGGCCTCAAGG